>Ga0335081_10001969_pt1 | contig 32459 bp, 33 predicted proteins | sample Lox_Sample_35_FD_206713 | JGI IMG/M metagenome (GOLD analysis project Ga0335081, IMG submission 206713) | Soil microbial communities from Loxahatchee National Wildlife Refuge, Florida, United States - Lox_Sample_3.5 | ecosystem: Environmental > Terrestrial > Soil > Wetlands | place: USA...
CCTGCATGGGCTGGTCACCCTCCGGGCCAGCCGCCCGGCATTCCCCTGGCCCCCGCTCGCCGACATGATCGCCACCATAACCGGGCAAACCCTCTCCACGCCCGCAGCAGCCGCCAGGACACCGCAGTGATCGCCTGGCCGCCCGCCATACACCACGCTGGAAAACCCAACTGACCGCTCTTAATGGCGGTTCAGGCGCGAATAGCCCGAACTGTCCAGTTCGTCATCGCGCCGCGCAGATCGAGTCCCGTTTGTGCGCCGCTGGGGGCGGCGAAGTAGGCCGCTGGAGGTTCGGGTGCCCGGTCAGGTTGCGACGGTTGCAGCAGTGTCGGTGACGGGGAGGCGGATGGTGCGGTCGCCGAAGTCGGCGACGAGATCGAGTCGTCCGCCGAGGGCTTCGACGTAGCGGGCGATGACTTCGAACGACGTCACGTCGCCGTGCTCGATCTGGCTGACGCGGGCGATGGAGACTCCCATGGTGGCAGCGATGTCTCTTTGGCCGATGCCGAGTTGCTTGCGGGCTTCGGCGAGCTGGTGGCCGCGTGCCTGGGCGAGCAGTTGCCGGGCGCCGGCCTGGATCTCGTCCGGGCTCACCCCGGCGGCATGCAGGTCGTGTTCGAGGTCTTCCCAGTCCACCGGCTCGCGCTTGGGCATGCCCTCACTCCTGTTCTTCAGCTGTGTACTCGAAGTACAGCTGCTCGGCAATCGGGATGTGTTCCTGGAACCAGCGGTTCCAGTTCCCGGCCTTGTCGCCGCCCAGCAGTAACAGTGCGGACCGGGCCGGGTCGAACGCGAAGATGATCCTGATCTCGGATCGGTCTCGCGAGCCGGGCCGGAGTTCTTTGAGGTGGTGGATCCGGGAGCCCTTGAGCCGGTCGATCAGCGGACGGCCGAGCGCCGGGCCCTCCTCTCGCAGCGCGGCGACTCAGGCGACATGAGGCGCCGCCGAGCGACGGTATTTTCCTGATTTGGGAGCAGGAGGCGGGGTTCGAATCCCGCCATCCCGACTGATCACGGCCATATTACGAATGTGCCCCGGCGGTAAGCGACTTTCCAGGCGAGACGGCGTGGACGTGGCCTGACGTGGCTCTAGGTCCGTGCCTGCCGGCTCCCACCCCTCTCTTGCGAACATACATTCCCGCCGGGAACGGCGAGAGCTGCCCGGCGGCCGCCGCTCGCCGAGATCTTGCGTGGGGAGCCGAGCGTTTGGCGAGGCTGCGCGCAGACAGCGGCGCCGACGGGCGCCCTTTCGCAGTCCGGCCGATCAGGCTCCGGCGCGGGGCGCCGGGCGCAATATGCTGTCGAGGACCGTACCGACCTTGGCTTGGCCGGACATCAAGGGGCATCGCATGACGGAGCGGTCCGCTGGCTGGCAGCTCGACGACATCACGTACTCCGGGGGCACGCGGGACGGGCCGCGCGCCAGCGTGAAGCTCTCCCGGGCTGAGGAACAGGTGCACGCTGAGGGTTCGGGCACCGGGCTCATCGACGCGGTGTGCCACTCCATCTCGCAGGCGACCGGCGTGGCGGCGCGGGTCGTCGCGTTCCGGTGCTACTCAGTCGGCCCGGGCAGCGATGCGGTCGGAGAGGTCGAGCTTGAGGTGGCGCTGCCGGGCCGCAGGGTTGCGATCCGCGCGTCGTCCGCCGATGTCGTGCAGGCCGCCGGGCTTGCCCTCGTCGCGGCCATCAACACGTACAACGCGAAGCGTCAGGCGCAGGTCTGAGTCCAGCGAGATAACGGTGATCCGGTGACGCGAGCGCCGCCGCACCCCAGGTTCCGGCGCCCCGCTGCGGCCGGGTGAGCCCAGGTACTGCGGCTCGGCCGGAACAGGTGGCCGGCTGGGTCGGCGGTTAGCATGGCCTGGTGTCTGGGATCGCTGAGTTCCGCGGCGTGGTGGTGGTCGAGCAAGACGGCCGGGAGATCGTGGCTCTCGCTGGGGGGATGACCGGGGCGAGCCCGGACAGCGCCTGCGATCTGGGGACGCGGTTCCAGATCGCGTCGGTGTCCAAGCAGTTCACGGCGGCGGCGGCGCTGCTGCTGGCGGAGCGGGGCGCGCTGTCTGTCAGCGATCCGGTCAGCCGGTGGCTGGCCGGGGGGCCGCCCGGCTGGGATCAGGTCACGGTGCACCACCTGCTGAGCCACACTTCGGGGTTGCCGCACTGGCGGGACCTGCCCGGCCTGGACCTGACCGCGCCGGCCAGCGCCGAGGACCTGCTGGGCCGGCTGCGGTCCGCGGGACTGCTGTTCGTGCCCGGGCAGCGGCATTCCTACAGCAGCCCCGGCTATGTCTTGCTCGCGCACATCATCGAGCAGGCAGCCGATCTGCCCTACGCCCGGTTCTTGGCCGAGGAGATCTTCGGCCCGCTCGCCATGAGGTCCACCTTCGCGGGCAACCCGGCCGGCCAGCCCGGCCTGGCCAGCGGCCACCACGCCGGTACCCCGGTTGCATCCTGGGACCTGGACACCGCGAACAAGGGCACCGGGGACATCTGGTCCACCGCGCCCGACCTGGCGGCGTGGGACCAGGCGCTGGCCAGCGGTCGGCTGCTGGGTGCCGCGTCCCGGCAGGCCATGCTCACTGCGCACGTGCCGGTGACCGAAGACTATGGGCTGGCGGTCCGGCCGCAAGGCTACGGCTACGGCTGGTTCCTCGGCACCGGCCCCGGCGGACGCAGGGCGATCTACCACCCCGGCGACAACGCAGGCTTCCTCGCTCTCAACGCCTGGTTCCCCGACCACGACACCAGGCTGATCATGCTCACCAACGACGAGACCACCGACGCGGCCGCCATTATCAGCCACGCTGTCAGCCTCGCCTTCCTCGACCCTCCAAGCCCATGAACCGACAAGCGCACAAGCCGATCACAGCGGGTCCGCGCTGTCGGGTGGACTGCCCGGAGTGCATGTTCGGCATCGGGCTGGCGGGCTTCGGGCTGCTGGGGGTCTCGGCTCCTGCGCGAGGTCGGCGGACCGTGCTGGGTCTTCGCGGTCAGCCGGGGGCTGGCCGGGCTGGAGGCTGGTCGGGGTCGGCGAGCAGCAGCGTGCAGAGTGTGCGGGTCAGCCACTGCTGGTAGTGCTGCGGGGTCCAGCCGCGGGTCTCGGTCATCAGCTGGTACACCTCGGTGGAGTTCACGGCCCACACGGTGTCGGCGGCTTCGTGGTGGGAGATTCCGGCGCGCAGCGGGCCAGCGGTCTCGAGGTGCTCGATCAGCAGCGGCATGTTGCGGGCTCGCCGGTCCTGCAGCTGCTGCCATACCTCGGCGAGGGCGGGCTCGGCTGCGGCAGCCTGCTGGGCGGCGCGGTACAGCGGCGCCATCCGCTGCTGGATCTCGGTGATCGCGGCGGCGTAGGTCTCCAGCTTGCCGCGGCCGGAGGGCTCGGCCCGGAGGGCCTGGATGTAGTCGCGTTCCAGGACCGGGACGGGCTGGTCGGTGCCGGAGATGGCGGTCTCGGTGAGCAGCCGGAAGAGCTCAGGCTTGGTGCCGACGGCGGCGTAGACGGTCTCGGTGGTCACGCCGGCGGCGCGGGCGATGGCGGCCATGGTCGTGGCCGGGTAGCCGCGGGCGAGGAACAGCCGGGTGGCTGCCTCGATGATGGCGGCGCGCCGCCTGGCGGCGGCGGCGCGGCGGCCGGTCGCGTCGTAGCGGCGCTTGACGGGAGGGCTCACCCGGGTTAGCTTAGCGCATATTCATCTTATCTTGCATCAGATCAAATTAGGGGAGGGCACCGTGACCGTCGACGCCAACATCGCCGCCGTCCGCCGGCTGCTGGAAGAGGGATGGAACAAGGGCAGGCTGGAGGTCGTGGACGAGCTCGTCGCCCCGGACGCCACTCCCGCTCACGAGAGCGACAGCCCGGGCCGCCAGTCCTGGAAGGACGCGATCGTCATGTACCGGTCGGCGTTCCCGGACCTGACCTACCGCATTGACGACCTGTTCGGCGCCGGGGACAAGGTGGTACTGCGCTGGACCGCGACGGCCACCGACACCGTGGGCTTCATGGGCCGCCCGCCGACCGGCCGGCAGGCATCGGCCACCGGCATCAACATCTACCGCGCCGCCGCCGGGGTCCTCGTGGAGCACTGGGACGAGTGGGACCTCGCCGGCCTGCTCCAGCAGCTGAGCTAGCCCGCGGGCCTGGTGACTCCGGGCCAGCGAGGAGATCCGCTCGGTACTGGCGCGCGGATGGGTTTCGGTGCGTATGCGCGCGGAGTGTGCGGTCAGCGCGCGGCGCGGGCGTCAGGTCGTGACCGGTTCCAGGCGGAGCCGTTTTTCGATGTCATCCGAGTCGAGTTGTCCGGCTGCGACGGCGACGGTGAGGTCGAATGCCTCGTCGTCGGACAGGGCGAGGCGGTAGCCGTTTACTCTCAGGAACACGACGGTGGCCAGGAGCGCGAGCCGTTTGTTCCCGTCCAGAAGGGCGTGGTTGCAGGCCAGCGAGTGCATCAGCGCGGCGGCCTTGGCGTGGACTGTCGGGTAGGCCTCCTGGCCCATGAATCCCGACCGGGGACGGTGGCAGGCTGAGTCCAGCAGGCCCATGTCCCGGACCGGCCCGACGCCCAGGGCCGTGGCGAGGCTGAGCACGTCTTCCAGGCTCAGGTACTCCACTTCCGCGGACGCGGGCCCGGTCATGCGCGGCCGAGCCGGTCCAGCACGTCGTCCCAGCGGTCCATCATCTCGGCGGTCGCCTCGCGTACCCGGTCAGTATGGGCGACGTCCCTGGCGCTGCGCCGGATCGCTCTCAGCACTGCCTCGTGCAGCGACACGTGCTCCGCATCGGCCAGCGCGCGCAGCAGCGCGCTGTCTTCCTCGTCAAGCCTGAGGTTCATCGCCATGACCACATGGTACCAATCTGGTACCACGAACGGCAGGCCGGGTCATCGGGCACGACAGCACAGCCCCCGGTCAGTCGGCCCCGTGGCCAGAACGACGAGTTCTGTTGCGCGCTGACAAGAACTCGAACGTGCAGGGATGGCGCGCGCCCGTGCCTGCTACTGCCAGCGGTACCGAGCTGATTAGCTAACTACGCCGGATCGCCAGGCAGAACGGGTGCCCGGCCGGGTCGGTGAAGACCCGCCACTGGCCGCCACCCGGCTGGAGCGCGGGCTTGGCCGCACCCAGCTCCAGCAGCATGGCCTCGGCCTGGTCAAGATCGTCTACTCCGAAGTCGAGGTGGAACTGCTGCGGCACGACTTGGCCCGGCCACTGCGGTGCCCGGTAGCCCTCGACCCGCTGGAAGCCGATGAACAGCCCGCCCTCGCCGGCGAGTCCGGCGAAATCGGAGCCGGACTCGGGGACGAGTTCGAGCCCGGTGGCCTGCTGATAGAACAACGCCAGCGCCGCGGGATCAGCACAGTCCAGCGTGATCGCCGTGAGCCTCATTCCAGAAGACATGCGCCGCTTCGCGGCGCTCCCGTGGGGACGAAACTGGGCCCTGCGCTGTGCGGGCCGGCTGAGGCCGCAGGTGGCCGGTGGCTGGCGTGACTTGTTTGGCTGACGCGGGCCGTGCGGGCGTGCAGGCTTGTGCCGGCGGGCCGCCTGCCGTCACCGACACCCGCTGGTCCCGTTGAGGCCGTATTCCAGAGTGGTGCTGGAGCCCTGTGCCGGGTACCCCCCGTTGCTGCTGTGTGCGCGCGTGTCAGTCTCCTGTACTGATCGTGGGCTCCGGCAGGCGGCTCGCCTTGCCATGGTGGCGAGGTTGTGCCGTTGCAGGAGGCGGGCGGGTGTTATGCGAGTGATGTTCGAGCGAGTCGCCGGGATCGACGTCTGCAAGGACATGATCAAGGTCGGGATCCGCGGCCCTGGGCACCGGGCGTGGACGCGCACCTCGGAGGTGCTGGAGTACCGGACCTTCTACGGGGTGCTGCAGGCGATGGCCCGGGACCTGCGCAGGCGTGGCGTCACCCATGTGGTGATGGAGGCCAGCGGGGTCTATACCGAGCCGGTGTACTACGCGCTGACGGAGCAGGACTTCGAGCAGGTCGCGGTGGTCAACCCGGCGCACGCCAAGGCGCTGAGGGGGCACAAGACGGACGCGAAGGACTGCCTGCGGCTGGCGGAGCTGTTCGAGTGCGGGCTGCTGCGCGGCAGCTACATTCCGTGCCAGGAGCTGAAGGACCTGCGGGACCTGACCCGGTACCGGGTCAAGACCGTGCAGGCCCGCACCTCGGAGATCGCGCGGCTGGCCAAGGCGCTGGAATCGGCGGGGATCAAGCTCGGCTCGGTGGTCTCGGAGCTGACCGGCAAGTCCGCGACGGCGATGATCGAGGGCCTGATCGACGGGGAGCGGCGCGGGCAGGTGCTCGCGGACCTGGCGATCGGCCGGATGCGCACCGCGGGCAAGCTGGCGGACTTGTCCCAGGCGCTGGCCGGCCGGCTCGCCGACCACCACGCCATGCTGTGCCGGCTGCACCGCGACCGGGTCATGCTGCTCAGCGCGGCAGTCAGCGACCTGGAGGCCAGGATCGCCGTCCGGGCCGCCCCGTACCGGCGTGAGCTTGACCTGCTGAAATCGATTCCCGGGTTCGGCGATGCGGTGGCGCAGGCGTGGCTGGCCGAGATCGGCCCGGCCCCGCATGAGTACTTCGCCAGCCACGACAAGCTCGCCTCCTGGACCACGCTGTGCCCGGGCAACCACATGAGCGCCGGGAAGCGCAAGCACGGCCGGACCGGCGACGCCGGCACCTACATCAAGCCGATGCTCGTGCAGGCCGCCTGGGCGGCGGTCAAGGCCCCGGGCAGGCTGCAGGCCAGGTACCACAAGCTGGTGCGCCGGCTCGGCGGGCCGAGGAACCCGGCGGCAGTAAAGAAAGCAATCCTCGCCATCGCCCACACCCTGCTGAAGATCGCCTACCAGGTGCTCAAGAGCGGCAAGCCGTACCAGGACCTCGGCGCCGACTTCTACGCCAGGCGGGAATCGCCCGAGCAGCGCCGCGCCTACCTGCTGCGGCAGCTGGAAAAGCTCAGCCCGGGCTGCACCATCACCATCACCCCCGCGGAGGCTGCCTGACCGCCCCGCCCGGCCAGTCTGCCGCCAGCCCAGAGCCGCTGCCACGCACCCGGCACCCTCAGCCCCGCGCGCACCTGCGCCCTGGGATCCCTCGCCGGCATCACGGGCCAGGGTTCGCTGCCGCGCGCCGGGCAGGGCCCAGTTTCGTGTCAGGGGCCATCGCCAACTCCACCGTGCCGGGCATGCTGCCAGTCAGCAGCTCCGTAGCGACTCACCCTACGCACTTCGCCAGGGCCGTTGGGTTCGGGCGGCGGCCAGGGTTACCGCTCCTCGCCGGAGAAGATCGCCAGGAAGAACAGGAACACGTTCAGCACGTCGAGGAAGATGGACGCGGCGAGCAACGGCGCGGTGGCGACGTCGGTGTTAGTGCGGAGCCGCTGGAAGTCGAACATCGTGAACCCGGCGAAGATCACCAGGCCGAGCACCGAGTAGACGAACTCGCCGCCAGGTATGTGGACGAAGATCAGCACGATGCCGACCACGATCAGCGCGAGCAGCGCCCAGAAGCACACCCGGGCCAGCGCGGTCAGGTCCCGCCGGGTGGCATAGCCCGCGGCGCCGAAGCCGGCGATGAACAGCGCGGTCGCCCCGCCGGCCTCCCACAGCGCGCGCGGGTCCATGCTGCCGTAGTAGGCGACCGTGGTGCCACGGCCAGCCCGATCAGCAGGCCGAAGGCGGCGAGCAGCCAGACGGTCAGCTGCGACGACCGCCGTGCTGCGAACCGCATGCCGATCAGGGCCGCGAAGGCGGCGATGAACGCGATGATGCCCACGCCGCCGGTGAGATTGCGGCCCGGCCAGGCACCGAGCGCGAACAGGTCGGCGGTGCTACCCCTACATCGACCGGCACCCGCGATCGTGGACCGTCACCTCGGGCGACGTCGGCACCAGCCTGAAGGTCACCCACAACCGGAACCTGTGGGACACCATCGCCGAGGCGATCGGCGTCGACGCGGTCACCGTTCTGATCACCGACGAGGACATCCCGTGCCGCCGAGCGGGAGCAGTGGGACGACGGGAACAACTACCTGGCCGTCGCGCCGGGCGTCATCGTCGGCTATGACCGCAATGTCGCCACCAACACCATGCTCCGCAAGCACGGCATCGAGGTGATCACCGTGCCCGGCAGCGAGCTCGGCCGCGGCCGCGGCGGTCCCCGCTGCATGACCTGCCCGATCGAACGCGATCCAGCCGAATAACCCGAGGAGCACCTGATGGACCTGCACGGGCGAAGCCTGCTGAAGGAAACCGACCTCAGCGCCGAGGAGTTCCTCTTCCTGTGGAGCTGGCCCGCCAGCTGACGTCACGTACCTCGGCCCAGGGGAGTCCCAGCTCGGCCACCAGGAATCGGTGCAGGACACCGCCCGGGTGCTCGGCCGCATGTTCGACGGCATCGAGTTCCGCGGGTTCTCCCAGGAGTCCATCGAGGGCCTCGGCGCGGCCGCGGGAGTGCCGGTCTGGAACGGCCTCACCGACACCTGGCACCCCACCCAGATGCTGGCCGACATCCTGACCATGACTGCTACCTGGGGACGGCCGGAACAACATCGCGAACTCGCTGCTGGTGAGCGGGGCCACGCTCGGCATGGACGCCCGCATCTGCGCGCCCGCGGCGCTGCAGCCCGCACCGCACGTGCAGCAGGTCGCTGCGAGCCTGGCCTGCGTTTCCGCGGCCAGGTTGCTGGTGACGGAGGACATCGACACGGCGGTGGCCGGGGCGGACTTCCTCTACGCCGACGTGTGGCTGTCCATGGGCGAGCCGGAAGACCAGTGGGACGCCCGGATCGACCAGCTTCTCCCGTACCAGGTCAACAGCGGCGTCATGAAGGCCACCGGGAAACCTGCGGTGAAGTTCCTGCACTGCCTGCCCGCGCTGCACAACCGCGAGACGGAGATCGGCAGGCAGATCTACGCCAGGCGCGGGCTGGACGCGCTTGAGGTCACCGACGAGGTCTTCGAGTCACCCGCATCCGTGGTCTTCGACCAGGCGGAGAACCGGATGCACACCGTCAAGGCCCTCCTGATCGCCACGCTCGCACCACCGCCATGAGAGCGAGTCGCTACGGCACGATCACGAGCGGCACCGGCGCGCGGCGGGCCAGGCCGACCGGGACCGAGCCGATCATCCGGTGGATGGCGTGGGATGAGCTCCCGGCCACGATGACGACGGTGTCGCCGGGGTGAGCTTCCCTGAGCGCCTCGGCCTCCTTGATGAGCTCGTTGGCGACGTCGCCCAGGGTGTGCGCGAACTCCCAGGGCACGTCGCGCCCGCGCAGCTGCTCCTCCGCCTGAACCTCCAGTTCCTTCACGATCTCCGCAAAGCTGGCCTGCAGCTCGGCGAGCGCGTCGGGTGACATCATCTCCCCGGCCGTCGGATGAGCAACGTAGAACACCTCGATGCTTCCGGTGCGGCCGCCCAGCAGGCGGACCGCGGCGTCCAGCGCCCGGGTGGCGGGAGCGGACCCGTCATATCCGACGAGGAGGTACAGGTTCTCAGTCATGAGCTACATTCTGCTGCCCTCGTGGCCTCTTCGCGCCCGTGGGAGTCCCCGGCCCGTACCCGGGCCTGATCCGGGCTGGCGCCCAGGTCGCAGACCAGGGTGTGGACCAGGGCCTGCTACGGGTACTGCAGCGTCAGGGAAGTGAGATGGTCGTCTCGAAGCACGTACCGCCAGCCGTCGTGCCGTCAGGAGGTTCGCCGATGACCCGCCAGCCAGGATCGGACGACTACGACGTCATCGTGCTGGGCGCCGGGGCTCCGGGCGAGCACTGCGCGGGCGCGCTGGCCGACGGTGGGCTGCGGGTGGCGGTGGTCGAGCGGGAACTGGCCGGGGGCTCGTGCTCGTACTACGCGTGCATCCCGTCCAAGACGCTGCTGCGGCCCGGCGAGGCGGTGCACCAGGCCGCTGAGGCAGGCGCCGACGCGCAGATCGACGTGAAGGCGGCGCTGGCCTGGCGGGACTTCGCGGTCTCGGACTACTCCGACGCCAGCCAGGTGAGCTGGCTGGCTGGCAAGGGCATCGAGCTGATCCGCGGCACCGGCCGGCTCGCGGGGCCCGGCGCGGTCGAGGTCGACGGCGTTCGCCGCACCGCCAGGCACGTGGTCGTGGCGACCGGCTCTGACGCGGTCATCCCGCCGGTGCCTGGCCTGCGCGAGATGGACGGCGTGTGGACCAACCGCGAGGTCACGGGGATGACGGCGGTGCCGCGCCGGCTGGTGATCCTCGGCGGCGGCCCGGTCGGCGCGGAGATGGCCCAGGCCGTGCTCCGGCTGGGCGGCGAGGTGGCCCTGGCGGAAGGCGCCGGGCACCTGCTGGCCCGCGAGCCTGCGCCGCTGGGCGAAGCGCTCGGAGAGGCGCTGCGCCGGGACGGCGTGGACCTGTTCCTCGGCACGCGCGCGACCGCCGCCCGGCGGGACGGCGAGGAGTACGTTCTGGTCCTGGAGGATGGCCGGGAGCTGCGGGGCGACCGCCTGCTGGTGGCCACAGGCCGGCGCCCGCGGGTGCCCGAGGGCCTGGACACGGTGGGGGTCACCCCGGGCAAGAACGGCATCGCCGTCGACGCGCGGCTGCGCGCGGGCGAGCGCCTCTGGGCGGTCGGCGACGTGACCGGAGTCCGGCTGCTGACCCACGTCGGCGAGTACCAGGGCGAGATCGTCGCATCGAACATCCTGGGCGAGCCGCGCGAGGCGCACTACGAGGCCATCCCCGCCGTCGTCTACACCGACCCGCAGGCGGCCTCGGTGGGCGCCGGCGAGGCCGAGTTCAGCGCGACCGCACGGCTGTCCGGGGTCGCCAAGATGGCGACGTACACCCGCGCCTACGCCGACTCCAACGGCTTCCTGACCCTGCTGTCCGATGGCGAGTGCCTGACCGGTGCCTACGCGCTCGGCCCCGAAACCGGCGAGTGGATGCAGCAGGCGACGCTGGCCATCAGGGCCCGCGTGCCGCTGCCGGTGCTGCGTGACGTGATCCAGCCCTTCCCCACCTTCTCGGAGATCTACGGCGACGCCCTCAAGGCGCTGGCCGGCCAGATCGTTGCCGCCCGCCTGGATCGGGCCGTCACCTCCTGAGGCTGTTTCGCCGAGGACGGGGGCGGCGTGCTACCCGTGGTCTGGCTCGGCGTCCGGCCCGGTGCCGTGCGGGAGGGGGATGGATGCCCGGAGCACCGTGCCGTCCGAGCGCGGGCTGATGCAGGGACGGGACGGCGGGCGATCTCACCGCGCAGGAGGCGCAGATCGCCAGGCTCGCCAGGGACGGGCTGTCGAACCCGGAGATCAGCACTCAGCTGTTCCTCAGCCCGCGCACCGTCGAATGGCATCTGCGCAAGGTCTTCGCCAAGCTCGACATCAGCTCGCGCAAGCAGCTTCGCGGTGCCCTGCCTGACGCGGGCCGAGCACGGCCATGCCCGCCTAGCCAGCGCAGGCCGCTGCGGTCACAGGTCGATGACCAGGTCGTCGCGTGGCTGCGAGCAGCAGATCAGCGCGCTGCCGTCCGCCGGGTCGTCGACCGGTGCCGGGTCGTAGCGTACGTCCCCCGCGATGACGGCTGTCTCGCAGGTGTGGCACACCCCGGTCCGGCAGGACCATCGCACTGGCACGTCGCAGGCCTCCGCGAACTCGAGCAGGCTGGCATAGCCGGGGTTCCAACGCGTGTTCAGGTCGCTCCGCGCGAACGTGACCAGGGGGCCGTTTCCCGGCTGGCCGGCGGGCGGGTGCGGCCGGCGGGCGGCCGCGGGTGCGATGCCGGGCGTCTGCGAGGGCCCCGCGCCGAAGACCTCGGTCCGGATGCGGGCTGCTCCGATGCCGACCGAGGACAGGGCAGCGGACATGTCGGCCATGAAGGCAGGCGGTCCGCAGAGGTAGGCGTCGGCGTCGCCGGGCAGGTCCAGGGCGGCGAGAACCGGTGCCGACAGGCGGCCCCTGGTCTGGTAGTCGCGGCCCAGGATGTCGCCAGGGTCCGGGCTGCTGTAGCAGATGTGCCGATGGGCGCGAGGAAGCGCGGCCAGCAGGGCGTTGGATTCGGCGGCGAACGGCTCGTCGGCGCGCCGGCGCGCGCCGTGCAGCCACCAGATGTCACGGCTGGACCGGGCGGCGGCCAGGGCGTGCAGCATGGCAAGCACCGGCGTGGCGCCGACGCCCGCGCTGATCAGCAGAACCGGTGCAGAGCCCGGCTGCAGGGTGAATGTTCCGCGCGGGGCGGCTGCCTCCAGCTGGTCACCCGCCCGCACCCGAGTGTGCAGGAACTGGCTGGCGACGCCGTGTTCCTCCCGCTTGACGCTGATCCGGTAGTCGCGGGCGCCCGGGGGTCCCGATAGCGAGTAGCTGCGCAGCAGCGGCGTCCCGGCGGGGTCAGGGTGTAGGCGAAGCGTCAGGAACTGCCCGGGCAGAGCGGCTGGCAGGCTCCTGCCCCCGGGATCGGCCAGATGCACCGAGATCACCGTCTCGCTCTCCCGGCTGATCGCGGTGACGGCGAGCGTCCGGAATCCGGGCCACGCGGGCGGCGGGCTCGATTCGGTCAGGCCCGCGTTGCCCGCCGACGTCCCCGGCTGGTCGAGCATCTCCCTGAAGGAGGCCTTCCACCCGCTGCTGAGCGCCGGGATGCGCAGCGCGCGCCGCATCTGCTGCGGGGAATGCCCCGGCAGGTACAGCAGCGCGTCCACGTCCGCCACCGTCATGGCCTCCGGACCGGAGGCAAGCTTCACGATCTCCTGCCCGGCCTCCACCGCTCCCTCGGTCAGCACGCGGAAATAGAAGCCTGGCCGGTGATGGGAGACCAGCAGTGCGGGCATCCGCGGATCATCCATGCGAATACCTACCCGGAAGCAGGTAACCCGCGGCTGGGTCACCTCGAAGACCGCGCCGCCGATCCGGTACCGGTCGCCGATGCATACCTCGGTGTCGGCGAGGCCCTGCACGGTGAAGTTCTCCCCGAACTGCCCGTACTCGAAGTTATTCCGGCCCAACTGGTCCTGCCAGTACCGGTAGGACTCGATCTGATAGACGAACACCGCCCGCTGCTCGCCGCCGTGCCCGGCCAGGTCACCCTGCCCGTCACCGTCGATATTGAGCCGCCGCGCCATCCGCGGCCCGGTGACCGGCTTCTTCCACACTGCCGTGTGCACCGTCTTGCCGTGCCAGGTCACGTCCCGCGGCAGCCCCACATTGACCGACAGCAGAGCACCGGACCGCTGCCCCGTATTCACCAGGTCACCTTCTCACGGAACTGACCGCCGGCCGGGTCCTGCCGACGGTTTGCGCCGCCGGTCCGCGCCGGCGGCGTCTTCCACCATGCCGGAACGGCCAGCAGGCTGTCCGGCCCGGCGGAAGGGCATAAGAGCTACGGCTCGTGGGTCTCGTTCGGCGACCCGGACGGCAACTCCTGGTTCGTGCAGGAGGTCACCACCCGAGTGCCGGGCCGGGCGACCTCTGCGCTGGCGGCCTATGACTCCGTGACCGGGCTGGCCGATGCGCTGCGCTGCGCCGCGCGGCTGCCGCGCGCGGCAAGCACGAAGAGGAGGTCGGGCACCCCGACCCTGACTGGCCGGACTGGTACGCGCAGTACATGGCGAACGAGGCGACCGGGCAGGGTACGGGCAAGTGAACGCCAGCATGATCGCCGCGATCACCGCCGCGCAGCCGACGGTCAGCAGGGCGAGCGGTCTCATCCGGCCCGGAAGTCAGCTGCTAGGGTGCGGCCGGGAGCAGGCGGCCGCGCATGGCTTCCCAGACGTCGGCGTGGTTCAGCAGGTCGAAATGGTGCATTCCGCCCAGCCTGCCGGCGAGCTCGGCGGGGAGCGGGATGTGCCGGTGCTGGCCGCGGCGCCCGTGCGCGCTGGCCGGCTGCACCAGCAGGTCGCCGACGGCGGCGCCGAGCGGGCTGGCGGGGTCCGCGGTCACGGTAGCGCTGATCGCGTGGTGGCTTGCCGTGGCCAGCAGCGGGATGCCGGAGCGGTGATCTGCCAGGCAGCGGTTCTGGTCGCAGTCGGCCCAGTCCGCATCGAGCAGGTACCCGTGGCGCAAGTCCATGACCGAGGGCGGCCCGGCGGCCAGAGCCGCGAACGGCCTGGTTTCCGGTACCTGGCCGAGCGCCCAGCCGGCGTACCCGGCGGCACGGGCCAGCGGGGCGCCCAGGTGCGGTGACCCGAGGTAGAAGACATGGCGGACGCGCCCCGCCCAGGCGGCGCCCGCTTCCCCGCCGTAATGGCAGGCACTGCGGATGACCAGGCCACCCATGGAATGGCCCGCCAGCAGGATCTCATCGATCGGCTCGGGCCAAGCCGCCGTCAGCTGCTCAAGCAGCCGCGCCAGGTCGCGGCCGCTGGCCGAGACATGCCTTCCTGTGTTGTACCGCACGTACACCGGGGTGTAGCCGAACTCTGCCCGCAGCCGGTCGCCGTAGGGAGCGGACTGCCCGGATCGCCGGCGCCAGGAGTCCTCAGTCTCGGCCAGGCCGTGCACGAGGACCGCCACCCTCGCTGTAGCCTGCGGGTACGCCTCCGCAACCCCCCGGGCGGTCAGCTCGACGTCGCGGCCGCCCGCCCGCACCGCCATCTCGATGCCCAGCGGCGCCAGGTCAGCGTCGAGCCGGTGGCCGGCCACGGCGTTCAGCGCGGCGAGCGCCAGGTTGCTGCCAGGCTGCCGTCCGGCAGGCCCGCCGCCGGCGCCCAGGGCAGACGCCGCAGCCCCGCCTGCCGCCCCGGCCGCCAGGCCGGCCCCCCGCACCGCGGCGTAGGCTCCCTGTGCCACGCCGTCATGGATCTGCCGGGCCAGCGCGCCCGCAGGCCCGACCGAGCCGAACGCCCGCCCGGCGATGGCCTGATGCACCTGCCCGATCCGGGCCACCAGCCCGGCGAACACCAGGCCGCCCAGCCTGCTCGCCGCGCGAAGTTCTGCTGGAGTCATCGTCTGCCTCCCCGGGTACCGGCCGGCCGTGCTGCCTCACCATTCCAGCTCAGGCGGCGACCGGTGGCAAGGCGCCGGCTCCCTACCCGATGCCATCGGGCCGGCAGCCTGGAGCGGTTCACGCTCGGACACCCTGGCATTTCGACGGTCATTTGCCATCGGGACACCATGAACCTGTGATCGGTCTCCGACGTACCCATTGATATGCACGCGAACGACACCGCACCGGTCGCATCGGCGTACCAGGACGGGCGCGGCGGCGAGAGCTCCGCCCGTCCTCGCCGATCGCGCGTCTGGCGTCGGCTGTATCTGCCGACGATCGTGCTCACCGGTGCCGCCGCCTGGCTGAGCTGGCGCGGCTGGACGATGCTCGGCCAGTACGGAGTGGCAAGGTCGATAAGCGCGGGTCGGTATGAGCTGGCCGGCCCGGTGGTGCTCGGCTTCGTGGCGGTCGTGTGCGTCATCGAGCAGATCTGGCCCGCGCAACGCAGGCCGGTGCTTGCCCGCGGGCACCTGCTTGATGTGTGCTATCTGCTGTTCTACGCGCTGCTCGTGGTGCCGCTGATCGTCTTGCTCGGTGCGGGATTCTCGATGCTGCTCGCCAGGCTCGAGCCCTGGCTGGTGCTGCCCAGGCTGCCCGGCGTACCGCGCTGGTGCTTCGTCGTCCTCGCGGTGGTTGGCATCGACGCCATGGACTGGCTGACTCATCTGGCCAACCACAAGATCACTGCCTTCTGGCGGCTGCACGCGGTGCACCACTCACAGGAGGAACTGAGCATCCTCACCACGTACCGGGCGCATCCGCTCGTGCACGTCAGCTTCCTGTTCTCGGCGATCCCGATACTCGCCGTCGAGTCCAATGCCGCCACGCCCGCCATTGTGCTGACCATGTACGCGTGCCTCGGCGCGCTGCCGCACGCCAATGTTCGCTGGAACTACGCAGTCGCGGGCCGGATTCTGATCAGCCCGGCCTACCACCGCATTCACCACAGGGCGACCGGGCGGCTCGACATCAATCTCGGTACTGTTTTCACCATCTGGGACGTGTTGTCACGGCGGGCGGTGTTTCCTAGCAGGAACGTCGGCCGAGCCGTGACGCCGACCGGACTAGCAGGGCGGCCCATTCCGGTCGAGCAGTCTGGGCGCCTGCGGCTTGGCCGGACGATGCTGGTCCAGCTCGTGGAGCCATTCACCTCGATCAGGACGGAGTCAAGATGACTGCCCATGCTCACCGGCAGAATCAGAGCACGCAGTCCGGCACGATGTGGCTGCTGTTCGTGGCAGATGCCGGGCTGCTCGTCGCGTCCGGCCTGATTCACCTGCACTTGTGGGATATCGCCTACCGTCACGTCAAGACGCTCGACGTGCTGTTCATTGTCCAGGCGGCCGCCTGCATCCTCGCGGCGATCGTTCTCCTGGTGACCCGTCACATCCTGGTCGTCGCGGGCTCGGCGGTGCTGATGGCGGGCACGATCGTTGGCTTCCTGCTCGCCCGCACCGTCGGCATCTTCGGCTTCAAGCTGACCTTCTCCTCCGGGCTCGCTTACACCGTGCTGATAGTGGAGGCCGCCGCCGTCATCCTGCTGGCCGCGACCAGCTGGCTCTTGCTCAGGCAGCGCAGCTAGCAAGCCGCGCCGGCGCCCGATCGGGACGACCCGTATCTCTTGCTTGCGGCATCCGCTTGACAGCGTGCAAAGCTAACGGCTATCTATATAGCTAGCCGTTAGAGGGGAGCACGCTCATGCAGCAGGAGGTCGTGCTGGCACTGCTGGCTAAGGAGCCGTCACACGGCTACCAGCTCCGTGCGCGGCTGCAGCAGGCACTCGGCCCGGCCGGGGACGCGATGAACGCTGGGCAGATCTACGTCACCCTTTCGCGGCTGGAGAGGTCGGGGCTGGTGACCTGCGAGCAGGCGGCCGGCCTGCCCGACCGGCCCGACCGCAAGGTGTACGCGCTGACCGCTGCCGGCCAGCAGCGGGTCAGCGCGTGGGTCGCGGATGTGAGCTGGCCGGGCCCTGGGCTGGCCGAGTTCCACCTCAAGCTGATTGCTGCCGCGGTGGCCAGGTTGGCCGACCCGCTGGCGATCATCGACGCGCAGCGCAGGGAACTGCTGCGTCGGCTGCGCGATGCCCAGCGGGCGGCGATAGCTGAGCCAGCTCACTCAGATGCGGCGCCGCTGCTCGAGGGCATCGTGCTCCGGCTCCAGGCCGACCTGCGCTGGCTTGAGGCATGCGAACGGAACTGGACCGGCCGGGAGGACCGATGACGGGCGAGCGGCGCGGGCGAGTACTGCGCGCCCGCGGGCTGCGCAAGGAGTACGGCAGGGGCGCCGGGCTGGTCCGCGCCGTCGACGGGGTCGACCTGGACGTGACGGCCGGCGAGATGCTGGCCGTGATGGGACCGAGCGGCTGTGGCAAGTCCACGCTGCTGCACCTGCTCGGCGGGCTGGACCGGGCTACGGCGGGGGAGATCTGGCTGGCCGGGCAGCGCACCGACCGGCTCTCCGAGCGGGAGCTCGCCAGGCTGCGGTGCGAGGCCGTCGGATTCGTGTTCCAGGCCTTCCACCTGATGGACGAGCTGACCGCGGCGGAGAACGTGGAGTTGCCCGCGCTGCTGGCCGGGCGGTCGCCTCGGGTTGCCAGGCGCCAGGCCGCTGACCTGCTTGAGCGGGTCGGCCTGGCCGACCGGGCCACGTTCCTGCCCGCCGCCCTGTCCGGGGGGCAGCGCCAGCGGGTTGCCATCGCCCGGGCGCTGGCGAACGCGCCCGCCGTCGTGCTGGCCGACGAGCCTACCGGCAACCTCGACAGTGCGGCGACGCTGGAGGTGCTCAGGCTCTTCGACAGCCTGCACGCGGTCGGCCAGACCCTGATCGTGGTCACCCACGACTCCCGGATCGCGGCTACGGCGGACCGGATGATCTCGATGCGCGACGGAGCCTTCATCGACGAGACAAGGCTCACCGGCGGCACCAGCGGCAATCTCGCCGACCTGGCCGGGCTGGGAGGTTGACCGATGGGCAAGGTCCTCCTCGTCTGCCGCCTCGCCGTAAAGGACATCCGGTACCGGCCGGCCCAGGCGCTGCTGCTACTGCTCGCGATCGCGACCGGCGCGGCGACGCTGGCACTCGGCCTCGCTCTCCACGGCACGACGGACGACCCATACGCGAGGACCCGGGCGGCGACGAAGGGCCCGGATGTGGTGGCGGTAGTCTTCCCCGACGGCTCGCAGGCACCAGGGCCGACCACCTCGGTCGGGCCTGGGAGCCAGGGCGCCCCTGGCATATCCGGGTCCGCCGACCCGCGCGAGCTGGTGAGGCTCGAGCACGCCCCGGGCGTGGCCGCGTACAGCGGGCCGTTCCCGGTGACCTGGGCACTGATCAGGATGGGGCGCAAGACGGCAAGTGCCGAGGTGGAGGGCCGTGACGCCGCCCGTACGCTCGTCGACCGCCCGAAGCTGCTGCAGGGCGGCTGGGTCCGCCCCGGCGGGGTGGTCGTCGAGGCGTCGTTCGCGAGCGCGCTCGGTCTGCGCATCGGTGACCGGCTCAGCCTTGGCGGCAGCTCCTATGACGTCACCGGGATCGCGATCACCGCCGCCATCCCGGACTATCCCGATGTCTGCTCGCATCTCGGCTGCTTCCTCGCCGGCGCCATCAGCGCCTATGACCCTGGTCTCATCTGGGCGACCGAACCCGATGCCGCGCGCATCGCGCGCTCGGGGACATCCACACCTCTGGCCTACTTCCTGAACCTGAAGCTCAGCGACCCGGACGGGGCGGGCGCGTTCGCCGACCACTACGACGCCAGTGCCTCGCCGACAGCCCCGTACCTGTATTCCTGGCAGCGCATCCGTGACGGGGATGCACAGGTGATCGCCAAGGTGCAGCAAGTGCTCTTCATCGGAAGCTGGCTGCTGGCCCTGCTGGCGATAGCGAGTGTCGTGGTGCTCGTCGGCGGCCGGATGGCCGAGCAGACCCGCCGAGTGGGCCTGCTGAAGGCGGTCGGCGGCACGCCGGGACTCGTCGCCGTCGTGCTCATCTTCGAGCATGCGCTCATCGGACTGTGCGCGGCCGGGATGGGGTTGCTGGCCGGATGGCTGACGGCGCCGCTGCTTGACGGGCCGGGGGCCGGACTCCTCGGCGCCCCGAACTCCCCGTCGCTCGGCGCCGCCACGTTCGGCTCCGTCGTCGCACTGGCTCTCGGGGTGGCGATGGTGGCGACGTTCTTGCCGGCCGTCCGTGCCGCGCGCCAGAGCACGGTCGCCGCGCTTGAGGACACTGGCCGTGCGCCGCGGCGCCGGGTATTGGTGATCAAGTTCTCGGCGCACCTGACCGCGCCGCTCCTGCTCGGCATCAGGCTCGCGGTCCGCAGGCCACGGCGCCTTCTCCTCGGCGTGTTCAGCATCGCCGTCACCGCAAGCACGCTCGTCGCGGTGCTGATCGGTTATGCCAGCGAGGGCAGTTTCCTCGGCCCCAGGCAGCTGCAGGCGATCACCATCATCGTGGTGATGCTCGTCATCCTGGCAGCTGTCAATATGGTCTTCATCGCCTGGACGACGGCGCTCGACACGCGCCATCCGGCCGCTCTCGCCCGCGCGCTGGGCGCCAGCCCGGACCAGATCACCGCCGGTCTGTCCGCGGCCCAGCTTCTTCCGGCCCTGGCCGGGGCGCTGCTCGGCATTCCCGGCGGGATCGCCTTCTTCTACGCAGCGCGGAACGGCGCGGGCCCGGCCATGGTCCTGCCCGTTCCCTGGCTTGCCGTCGTGGTCGCGGGGACCGTGCTGGCCGTGGCCGTGCTGACCGCGATCCCTGCCCGGATCGGCGCACGCCGGCTCCCTGGGGAGATGCTCCAGGCCGAAGCGACCTGACCAGATGGCAGGCCAGGTGCCGCCGATAGCGCGCGCATCCCCGTTAGCATGCCGTCATCAGCGGGTTGGCGGCGAGGTACGGAGCACCCTGATGAGCTTCCAGAAGACGCCCGGTGGCACGCGCGGAGCCAGGACGGCAGGGTCGAACGCCATGACGCGCGCCGTCATGGCGCTGATGATGGGCTGGCACCGGCGGGCCGGCGACAAGTTCCAGGGCATGGACCTGCTATACCTGACCACGGTGGGAGCCAAGAGCGGCAGGAAGAGGCAGTCGACGGTCACCCGCTTCGCCGACGGCGATGGTGCCTGGCTGGTGGTGGCCTCCGCAGGCGGATCTGCTCATCATCCAGCCTGGTATCACAACATCGCGGCGCACCCCGATCAAGTCTGGATCGAGTTCGGCGGCAGCCGGATGCGGGTGATCCCGACGCAGCTCGACGGCGAAGCGCGCGAGCAGGTTTGGCAGCGGATCGTCAAGAGCCAGCCCCGTTACGCCGGCTACCAGGGAAAGACCGACCGGTCGATCCCCATCGTCCGGCTGGCGCGCGCCGACTGACGAGCGCGACCCGCCGGCTGCTTGGCACGATGTGGCCGGTGGGCCTGTCGAAATGCGATGAAACAATGGTTTGCACAATGGTTTGCTATGGTCGCCAGAAAGAACTTTCGTGATCTCGCAACGCTAACGTCACACTTATGGCGCGTTGGCTGCCAAACGTGGGACACTTATGAGGTTAGCCTCGTCGGCCGGTCAACACAGGGGGCTGTCAATGGTTGCAACGGCCGGGTCCCTGGGGGGTCCGGCCCAGAGCATGCCGGCGCCGCCGGTGGCCGAGAGCCCGACGGTACTGCGCATCCTGCTCGGGGCGTATCTGCGGCGGCTGCGCGAGGCTAGGCGGATATCGCTGGACGAGGCAGGCAGTGTCATCCGCGCGTCTGCGTCGAAGATCAGCCGGCTGGAGAACGGCCGGGTGGGCTTCAGGGACCGCGATGTCGTGGACCTGCTCGCCTTCTACGGCGTGGCCGACGAGAAGCAGCGCCAGACCCTTCGCGACCTCGCCGCACGCGCGAACTCGCCGGGCTGGTGGCACGACTACGCCGATATCCTGCCAAGCTGGTTCGATGCGTACGTCGGGCTCGAAGAGGCCGCAAGCCAGATCCGGGCCTTCGAGGTCCAGTTCGTGCCCGGGCTGCTGCAGACCGAGGACTATGCCCGCGGCGTCATCATGCTTGGCTACTCCAACCCCAAGGAGATCGGCCGCAGGGTCGCCCTGCGGATGGCCCGCCAGGCGGTGCTCGACCGGCCGGAACCGCCCGTCCTTCGGACCGTGCTTGACGAGGCGCTGCTGAGGCGGCCAATCGGTGGCTCCAGGGCCATGCGCTCTCAGCTGAGCCATCTCATCGACATGTCGCAGCGCCCCAACGTGACCATCCAGGTGATGCCGCTCCAGGCGGGCGGCCATGCTGCTGCGGGCGGCTCATTCAGCCTGCTGAGCTTCGCCGATTACGAACTGCCCGACGTGGTCTATGTCGAGCAGCTGACCAGCGCACAGTACCTGGATAAGCCGGAGATCGTGGCAGGCTACCTGGCCGTGATGGAACGGCTGCGTGCCGACGCTCTCAGCCCGGCCGGCAGCGTCAAGGTCCTCCGGTCGATGCTCAGGCAGGCCTGAGCCTAGCGAGGCTCAGGAGGGCCGCCGCGCCCCATGAGGTAGAACTCCGGGTTGGGCTGGAGCGCGGCGAGATGGGCGAGCCGGTTGGAGGCCGCGAACAGCGCGGTGATCGCGCCGACGTCCCAGATCTCGTCGTCGGTCAGCCCTGCCTCGCGTGCCTTGGCGATGTTGGACTCGCCGAACAGCTCAGGGGTGCGCGCGAGCGCGAGCGCGAGGTCGGCGATCGCGCGGGACCGCGGGTCCAGCCTGGCCTGCCACGGGTTCGTCGCGACCTCATCGGCGAGGTGCGGATCCTTGGACCTGATGCGCAGGATCGCGCCGTGGGCGACGATGCAGTACGTGCAGTGATTGGCCCCGGAGGTCGCCACGACGACGAGTTCGCGCTCGGCCTTGCTCAGCCCTCCTGGCCTTTCCATCAGCGCGTCGTGGTAGTCGATGAACGCCCTCAGCTCGGCGGGACGGTGGCCCAGCGCGCGGAACACGTTCGGCACGAAACCAGACCGGCGCGCGATCTCGCCGATCCGCTCCCGCAGGTCGTCGGGGAGATCGTCAAGCTCCGTCATACCGAAGCGGCTCTCGGCCATGGTCCCTCCCGCTGTCTCGTGGTCTTGTCCGCCTTTCTAAGATCCCCGTTTCGGTCGTACCGTACCGCCGATGTGTGCGACCATGCCCTGTTATCGCATGGTTGGCTCGGTGTAGTGAGCGGCGACGGGACGAGGCGCGATGAGTGCGGCGAAGGCGAGCAGATGAGGCGGCGCTTCTGCGCGGCGCTGGCGGTGGTGTCATGCGGCCTCCTGGCAGCAAGCGGCGGCACGGCCGCGGCGAGCCGGGCCGATCCGTCCGCCTCGAGCCAGGGGTGGGGTTACGCGCAGGAGGTGCCAGACGCCGGCAGGCTCAACGCCGGCGGCAACGCCTGGCTCGGGTCGATGTCGTGCGCCTTCCCCGGCGACTGCAGCGCGGGCGGCTCGTACCGCGACTCCGCAGGCCGGTCCCAGGCTTTCGTGGTCGGCGAGGAGAAGGGGACCTGGCGCGAGGCACAGGAAGTCCCCGGCTCAAGCACGCTCAACTTCGGGCGGTCCGCCGGAGTGGAGGCCGTCTCCTGCCCAGCGGGCGGCACCTGCGGTGCTGGCGGGTACTACACCGACAGCTCAGGGCATCGGCAGGGGTTCGTGGTCAGCGAGACCCGCTCGACCTGGGGCAAGGCGGTGGAGCTCGCTGGTCTCGGCGCGCTGAACACCGGCGGCAGTGCCGGGGTCTACGAGATGTCCTGCCCGTCGGGCGGGAACTGCGAGGCGGGCGGTTCCTATGCCGTCGGAAGCCAGACCGAGGCGTTCGTGGCCGGCCAGGCGGCAGGCGCCTGGGCCGCGGCGACGGAGATACCTGGCCTCGCGGGGCTGAACGTCGGGGGCGCCGCCGTCACCGGAGCCCTGTCCTGCCCGTCGCCAGGCAACTGCAGCGCGGGAGGCTATTACACCGACATCAGCGGCGACGAGCAGGCGTTCGTGGCCAGCGAGACCGCCGGCACCTGGAGCGCCGCGCAGGAGGCGCCGGGCACCGCGACGCTCAACGCGGGCGGCGCGGCGCAGATCTACGCGCTGTCCTGCCCGTCGGCGGGCAACTGCAGCGCCGGCGGCGCGTACCAGGACGCGGCCGGCTTCCAGCAGGCGTTCGTGGTCAGCGAGGTCGACGGCATGTGGGGGATGGCGCGCGAGGTGCCGGGCACCGCCACGCTCAATGCCGGCGGCCTGGCCGCGATCACCTCGCTGTCCTGCTCCTCGGCAGGAAACTGCGGCGCGGGCGGCTACTACTCCCAGACCTCCAGCCACGTCCAGGCGTTCGTGGTCAGCGAAACCAGCGGCACGTGGAGCGCCGCGGCGGAGGTGCCAGGCACCGCGGCGCTCAACAAGCGGAAGAACGGCGGGCTCAGCGCGATCTCGTGCGCCTCGGCGGGCAGCTGCAGCGCGGGCGGCTACTACACCAACGCCACCGGCCAGGCCGAGGTGTTCGTGATCACCGAGCGCGGCGGGGTGTGGGGCCAGGCGGCCGAGCTCGCGGGCACGGCGAAGCTGAACAGGGGCGGCTTCGACCTGATCACCGCCCTGTCGTGCGGCTCTGCCGGCCACTGCAGCGTCGGCGGCTACTACTCCGACGGCTCGGGGCACAACCAGGTCTTCGTGGCCAAGCAGACCTGATCGATCCGAGGTGACGCTGCGCTCGATCGACGAGCTTGAGCGGGCCGCCGCGCAGGGCTGGCAGGCTCCGGTCCAGGAGTGGCTCGGCGGCTGGCTGCTGCGTGCGGCCGACGGGTTCACCGGGCGGGCGAATAGCGCGCTTGCCGTCGGCGATCCGGGCGCCCCGCTCGGCGAGGCCGTGCATGAGGTGCGGGCTTGGTACCGCGCCCGCGGGCTGCCCGCGATGATCGCCGTCGCCTACCCGACCGGCAAGCCGGAAGCGAGCGGCCTTGACCGGTTCCTCGCCGGGCACGGCTGGGCGGTCCGGTCCGGCGCCGCCGTCGTGATGACCGCACACGCCGCGGCCCTGGCGCCGGCCGGCGTCGATGCCGCGCTGCGCGTTGAGATGTCCGATCAGCCGGGCGACGAGTGGCTCAGCCGGTATCACTACCGGGGCGCGGAGCAGTTGCCCGCGGTGGCCAGGCACCTGCTGTGCTCGGCACCGTGGCAGGCGTTTGGCGCCGTCCAGGCCGGCGGCCGCACCGTGGCGATCGGCCGGGTAGCTGTCTCGGGTGAGTGGGCCGGCCTGACCGCCATCGAGGTCGACCCGGCCTGGCGGCGGCGCGGCCTTGGCGCCGCGATCACCTCCGCGCTGGCCGCCCTAGCCGCCGAGCGCGGCGCGCGCGGCGTGTACCTGCAGGTCGCGGTCGACAACGAGCCCGCCCGCGCGCTCTACCGCCGGGCCGGCTTCACCGACCACCACGGATACCACTACCGAGTCGAGCCCTGAGCTCAGGCCTCGGAGAGCGGGTTGCGTACGGGCTCGGCTACGGGCGCGGGCGCCGATCGCAGCCGCTGGCCAAGTAGTTCGGTAGCCTGGCCGCCCTTCAGCCCGCTGATGAGCGGCGAGTGCGCCAGCCAGACCGCTCCGGCGAACGCGACGAGCAGCGAAAGCGCTTCAAGCGGCCCGGCCGCCCCGCCGGTCGACAGGTCGTCGCCGAACAGCCCGATTCCGATCGCGATGCTGGCAAGCGGATCGACGAGCACGACGCTGGACTGCGAGGCGACGAGCGGCCCGGCGTGAATGGCGTTCTGGGTCAGGAATACTCCGAGCGCCCCGAAGCAGGCCAGCGCGTAGGTCTGCCAGTGCCGGTATAGCAGGGTCCAGTCGGCGGCCGCGAAGTCCGTGACCACCTTGGTGCAGGCCGCGGTGAACGCGAAGCTCACGGCGGCCGCGGTGCCGAACATGGCCGACCGCCACCAACGCGGCCCGCGCAGCGCGAGCACGACACCGAGCGCGATCACACCCGTGCAGACGCCGCCGGCCACGGCCCAACGCCAGGGGGGCGGTGGCACCATGCCGTACTGCGGGTGAGAGAAGAACAGGAAGCCAGACAGCCCCGCGGTGACGCAGATCGCGCCAAGCCACTCACGAGGCCCGATCGGGAACCTGAACCAGATCGCCAGAATCGCGGCAAGGAAGACAAGCTCGATGGTGAGGATCGGCTGGACCTGCGACAGCCTGCCCAGATGCAGCGCGATCGCCTGGAAGAGGAAGGCGAGGATCATCATCGCGAAACCGAGCAGCCAGACTCCGCGGCGCAGCGCGTACGTGATCAGGCTGAGGCGCAGGGTTGCCCCGGCCGGCGCGTTCTCCACCCCGAGTCGCTGGAAGACGCTCGTCAGCGCGTTAGCCAGCGCGGCGGCCAGCGCCAGGACATAGACCATCGACCTCCGCCTCTGCTGGTCTCCACCTCTGCGACGCGAATGTGACGCGGACATCACGCAGAATTGACTCTAGGACCAGACGCTCACCCGGTACAGAAGATTCCCGGGCGCCGCGCGGAACGGGAAGGGGCACGAAGCCATGGGCGGTCCCGCCGAGCCCGCATACCCGCGCAGCCCGCTGCGGCTCGGGATCATCGGGGCCGGCATGATCGCGACCATCGAGCCTGGCTTCCTGCCTGGCCTGGCCTGCATGCGGGACCGGGCCGAGGTGGTCGCGATCACCAGCCGCACCAGGGCAAAGGCCGAGGCGGTCGCCAGGGACTGGCAGATACCCGCGGTGTTCGGCAGCGTCGCCGAGATGCTGTCGGGCGTCGACCTGGACGCCGTGCTCAACCTGACCCCGATCGACGCGCATTACGAGACCTCGATGCAGGTGCTCGAGGCCGGGAAGCACCTGGTCGCCGAGAAGCCGATCGCTTCGACTCTGGCCGAGGCCGACGACATCTGCGCGCTGGCCGAGCGACAGGGAGTGCACGTGCTGGTCGCTCCGGCCGACATGCTGCGGCAGGAGTGGGGACGGGCCAGGCGGCTGATTGCCGACGGTGCGGTCGGCCAGGTCGCGTTCGCGCGGCTGCAGTCCTCGCATGCAGGCCCGGCCGCCATGGCCTGGCCGGCCGACCCGACCTGGTTCTATGCCAAGGGCGCTGGGCCGCTGCTCGACATGGGTGTGTACGGCATCGACCGGATCACCGGGCTGCTCGGACCGGCGCTTCGGGTGGCGGCCATGTCCGGCCTTACCGCCCCGGCGCGGCGAGCGCGCGGAGGCCCGTTCGACGGCCTCGAGATCCCGGTGACCGAGGACGACAGCACCCTGCTGCTGCTCGACTTCGGCGGCGCCAGGTTCGCGATGATCGACGCCACCTTCAACGTGGTGGCCAGCAGGACGCCGCAGCTCGAGCTGTTCGGGACCGCAGGAACGCTGATCGTGGGCAGGCCGGGCGCGGCGGAGGGCAGTCTCCCGCTGGAGCTTTTCCGGCTGGACGCTGCGCCAGGGCTCTCCGGCTGGATCACCCCGCAGCCGATGGACGCCGTGCCGCGGCCCGACCGGGCCGTGACGCTGGCCCGCGCCGTCCTCGTCGATCACCTGGCCGACTGCCTGGAGCACGGCGTCAGGGCGGTCACGGGCGCCGACCGCGCGCGGCACACCCTGGAGATCATGCTCGCGGCCCAGACGGCGGCCCGCGAGGGCCGCACGGTGCCGCTCACCACGACGTTCGAGCCGCTCTAGCAGATCCGCGCGCTTAACGGGGGCACTTCGCTGTCGCGGTGGCCGCGGTGAGGTGCCCACGTCAATCTCCGGAGGGCTCGGTGCCGGCGCCCCCGGGCGCGTTCCCGGCGGCCGCGGCGCCCGGCCGGAAGGAGGCGACGAGCTTGGCCACCAGGGTGGCCAGGAAGATCTGGCCGGACATCGCCTCGATCATGGCCACGGCCCGGCCGGCCGACTCGGCGGCGGTGAAGTCGCCGTAGCCGAGCGTGGTGAGCGTGGTGAAGCTGAAGTACTGGAAATCCGACAATGAGTCCAGATGGCGGCCTTGGGCGAAGAAGTCGCCGCTCAGCCACCGCATGGCCGCGTAGAACTGTGCGAACATCAGCCCGATGATCAGGTAGGCGCTGATCGCGCCATAGATGCTCTGCGCGGTCACCGACGGCAGCGACAAGATCTGCCGGACGATGAGGACGACAGTGACCAGCAGCAAGGCGCCGGTCCAGACCGCGGCGGCGCCGCGGCCCACGTTGCCGCCCTCATGCACGCCCAGGACGATGGCCAGCAGCGACGCGACCACCCCGACCGGCAGCAGCACCTGGACGGTGCGGCGTCGAAGCGGCAGGTTGCGTACCGCCAGCGCGACGGCGGCGGTGAACAGCAGGACCAGCGAGTCGTTGATCCACCTGGCACTGAGGAACGCTGACAGCAGGTAGGAGGTGAGCAGCAGCACAAGCAGGAAGCCGTACCGCACCCGCCGCCGCCGCGGCCGGCCGGGCTGACCGCCGCCGCCTCGCCGACCGCCTGAGCCTGGCCGGCCGCCTGGGTCCGCCCGGCCGCCTGGGTCTGGTCGACCCGCCCGGCGTGGCGCGTCGGCCCCGCCGGAAGCCTGCTCGCTGGCCGTCGTGATCTCCTCGTCGGAAGCGCCTGAGCCCCCGCCACGGCATCGGGCCGCGGCGGGGGCATCTCATCGTGCGCTGGCTGGTGGGCCAGCCAGCGCTAGAACTGCCCGGCCGCTCGGCGCGGGCGGAGCAGCGCCCAGATGATGAAGGCGTCGAGGACGATCATGATGATCGACCACAGCGGCGTGAACGGGATGAACATGAAGTTGCCGATGGCGCTGATCACCGCCAGCACCGCTCCGACGTAGCGCGCCCAGGCCATGCCGAGGAAGACGCACACACCGGCGGCGAACACGACGATGCCGAGTATGACCTCCGCCCAGCCCCAGCCGTGCAGGCTCCAGGCGTAGGTGTAGCCCGAGGCCGGAGAGTGCACGTAGACGTGCGAGGACGACAGCGCCACGATGCCGACGATGATGCCCCACAGTCCGCCGAGCACCATCAGCGTTCCGGCCAGCGCCGTGAACGTGACGACGGCGCCGCGGTGCTCGCCGGCAGCGTGCCGGCCGCCCGCGCGGTACTCCGGGCTGTAGGCCTGCGCCTGCGCACCGGAGCGAGTCTCGGCCTGCCCCGGCTGTACCTGCCCGGTCTGGACCTGGCCGCCCTGGACCTGCCCGCCCGGGTCCTGTCCGGGCTCGTACCCCATCGTGGAGCCTGACGCGCCGGCTTGCCGTTCTTGTGGATTACCCATGTCAAGCCGCCCCCTCTCTCGCTAGCCGCGAGCGGCTTGCTCGCGGCCTTGGCCCCGCAGGCGCCGTGTAGCCATCTCCCCCTGGCGGCCAGCGAGTACTCCGTTCCGATGTCCGTCCTACCCGTTCTGGCGTGCTAGAACGCACCTTCTAGGCCTGGCCTAGGCCAGGCCTAGGCCGACGCCAGCCGCCCAGGGTCGGCCGAGTCCTGCGCCGCGCGGTCGGCGCGGCGCAGGCTCAGCGCGGTGACCGTCATGATCAGGCCGTAGACGATCAGCCAGATTCCGATCACCGCGACAAGGATGGTGAGCGAGATCGTCGGCCAGAACAGCACGATCAGGCCGGCGGCCAGGCTCAGGATTCCGGCGACCACGGTCAGGCCGCGCCCGGGGAACGGGCCGCCGAACAGCCCAGCAGCGACGTCAGCGATGCCGTGCAGCACCCAGAACAGCCCGACGACGATGGCCAGGACCGCGATCGTCACGTTGTAATGCCTGATGAAGTACAGGCCGACGATGATCGCGAGCAGCCCGATCACCACGTGGGCCACCCGCCTGCCGCCGCTTGCATCGTGCGCGGTGAAACCGTCGATCAGCCGCAGCAGGCCGGCCACGATCAGGGAGGCGCCGATCAGCACGGCGACGATCGTCAGCGTGGCCTTCGGCCAGGCCAGCAGCAGGATCCCGACGACGATCCCGCCGATCCCGGCCGCCATGAAGGCCGGCCAGGCGCCGCGGGCGAAGTCGGGGCCGAACGTCGCCCCGTCGGCGGGTGTGGCCGACACCTCGGACCAGCCATGCTGAGCCTGCTGGCCGGATGGGCCCGGCTGACCCGGCTGGTCTGGCCGGGTCGGGTGCGGTGTGCTCATGCGACCCTCCTTGCACTGGCACGATGCCCGCGCCCGGCGCGGGCGGGTCGGCGGCGGGCCGTGGGTGGGGCCCGCGGCGCGCGCCGTCCCCTCATGCTCGGGCCGTGCCGCCGGGCCGTTCACCACCCGTGGCGGGTGAATGTGCTCGCAAGGCCCTAGACTTGGCGGCCGTAGCCGCCGGCGAAATCCGCGCCGCCTCTGCGGCTCGAAGACCTATCCGACCGGGCAATCCCGCGCGCAGACGCCAGGGCCCGGCAATCCGAGGAGTGACTGCGTCGTGAAGACCGACGTTGAGGAGCTGAGCCCGACCCGCGTGCGCCTGACGGTCGAGGTTCCGTTCGATGAGCTCAAGCCGAGCCTGGACCATGCCTACCGCGAGATCGGCCAGCAGGTGCGGATCCGCGGGTTCCGTCCCGGTCATGTACCGCGCCAGATCCTCGACCAGCGGGTGGGGCGCGGCGCGGTGCTTGAGCACGCGATCAACGACGCGATGAACGACCTGTACCTCAAGGCCGTGCGCGAGGCGCAGGTCTCGGCGCTTGGCCAGCCGGAGGTCGAGATCACCAAGCTGGATGACGGCACCGAGGTGGTGTTCACCGCCGAGGTCGACGTGCGGCCGAGCTTCGAGGTCCCCGACCTCGCCGGGATCGCGGTGGTGGTGGAGGACGCCGAGGTCAGTCCTGACCAGGTGGAGGAATACCTCGCCTCGCTGCGGGAGCGGTTCGCGTCGCTGCGGGCAGCCGCGCGGCCCGCACAGTCCGGCGACTACGTGTCGATCGACCTGTCCGCCCAGGTCGACGGCGAGCCCGTGGCCGACGCCCAGGCTACCGGCATCTCCTACGAGGTGGGCAGCGGCTCGATACTCGACGGGCTCGATGAGGTGCTCGAGGGCATGTCGGCCGATGAGTCGGCGACGTTCACCACCGTGCTGGCCGGCGGCGAGCACGAGGGCCAGCAGGCCGACGTGACGGTCACCGTCCGCAGCGTCAAGGTGAAGGACCTTCCCGAGCTCGATGACGACTTCGCGCAGTCCGCCAGCGAGTTCAACACCGTCGGCGAGCTGCGGGCGAACACCCGCAAGCAGCTTGAGCTGGTGCGCCAGGCCGGGCAGGCGGGACAGGCCAGGGACCGCGCCATCGAGGAGCTGCTGGCCAGGGTCGACATGCCGCTGCCCGAGGCGCTCGTCGAGCATGAGATCGAGCACCGGCGCGAGTCGCTGGAGAGCGACCTCGCCAGGGCCGGGCTGACCATGGACGCCTACCTGGAGGGCAGGCAGTTCGCCCAGGCCGACATGGAGAAGGAGATCGCCGACGACGTGCGGCGCTCGATCAAGGCCAGGTTCATACTCGACCAGATCGCCGAGCAGGAGAACCTCGGCATCGAGCAGGAGGAGATCGGCCAGTACATCACCCAGCTGGCCTACCAGCAGGGTGTCTCGCCTGACGCGTTCGCACGCCAGCTCACCGACGGAGGCCAGCTCGGCGCGGTGGTCGCCGACGTGCTGAGGTCCAAGGCCGCGGACTACGTCGCCGAGCGGGTCAAGGTCACCGACGAGTCTGGCCGCAAGGTGGCCGTCGGCGCCGCCGCCGGGCAGGCCGACGAGGAGGCCGGCCAGAATGACGGCGAGGATGCCGCCGAGCCGGTGCCTGCCGCCAAGGGCAGGTCGGGCCGCCGCTCAGGCAAGGAAGCCAAGGACGCCACCGAGGGTGACGACGGCGATGCCGTCGCGGCGCCCAAGGCGAAGGGCAGGGGCCGCCGCTCCGTGAGGGACGCCAAGGACGCCAGGGGAGCCGAGGACGCGGCCGAGGCTGACTAGCGACACGCCAGCCACGGCGAGCGCCGCGGCCTGCTCCGGCCAGCGCGGCGGCCAGCCCACCGGGCCTGCTCCGGCGAGCGCTGGGGTCCCGCTCGCGTGCCTGCGCCCACAGCGAACAGGCCGCAGCCGTGGATCTGGCCGCCCCGGCAGCGGGTTAGGGTCACAGTCGTAAGCCATGAAGTCAACCGATGCGAGTGGCACGGTGCGGTCGCGCACCTGCCCGTCGAAGAGTGAGGGAGGGCGCCGTGACCACGCCGCGTGAAGCTTCGCTTCCGGCCCGGGTGCTCGCGCGAGCCGCCGAAGGCTCGATGTTGCCGATGAGCGACCAGCTCTTCCAGCGGCTGCTGCGGCACCGGATCATCTTCCTCGGCCAGCAGGTCGACGACGACCTGTCCAACCGGATCTGCGCCGAGATCATCCTGCTGGCCGCCGAGGACGCCAAGCGCGATATCAGCATCTACATCAACTCGCCTGGCGGGTCGGTCAGCGCGGGCCTGGCCATCTACGACGTGATGCAGTACGTGCCGAACGACGTCGCGACCTTCGCGATGGGGATGGCGGCCTCGATGGGCCAGTTCCTGCTCTGCGCTGGCGCGAAAGGCAAGCGGTATGCCATGCCGCACGCCCAGATCATGCTGCACCAGCCGCATGGCGGCATCGGCGGCACCGCGTCTGACATCAGGATCCAGGCCGAGCAGATCCTGTACATCAAGCGGATCCTGGCCGAGCGCACCGCCACGCACACCGGGCAGACCGTGGAGCAGATCGAGCTGGACTCGGACCGGGATCGCTGGTTCACGGCCGACCAGGCCAAGGAGTACGGATTCGTCGACCACGTGGTGCGCAGCGCCACCGAGGTCCCATCGGAAGGTGCGGTGTCATGAGCATCGATCCCCAGTGCATCGAGCCACGGGCCAGGTACGTCCTGCCGTCCTTCGTCGAGCGGACGCCGTACGGGATCAAGGAGATGAACCCGTACAACAAGCTCTTCGAGGAGCGGATCATCTTCCTCGGCGTGCAGATCGACGACGCGTCGGCCAACGATGTGATGGCCCAGCTGATCACCCTGGAGTCGATCGACCCCGACCGGGACATCCTGATCTACATCAACTCGCCAGGCGGGTCGATGACCTCGATGATGGCGATCTACGACACCATGCAGTACGTCAAGCCGGACATCCAGACGTTCTGCCTCGGGCAGGCCGCGTCGGCCGCCGCCGTGCTGCTCGCGGCCGGAACCAAGGGCAAGCGGATGGCGCTGCCGAACTCGCGCATCCTGATCCACCAGCCGGCCATCGAGAGCGGCTACGGCCAGTCGAGCGACCTGGAGATCCAGGCCAGGGAGATCCAGCGGATGCGCCAGGCGATGGAGGCCGTGCTTGCCAAGCACACGGGCAAGGACGAGGAAGAGATCCGCAGGGACATCGAGCGCGACAAGTTCCTAACCGCCCAGGAAGCCAAGGAGTACGGGCTGGTAGATGACGTACTCACGATGCTGAAGCGCCAGCCCGTTGTAGTGTCGTCCTAAGCACGTCACGCAACTGCGGCGCGTGTGTGGTGACGACCCGGAGTAAGCG
>Ga0335081_10001970_pt1 | contig 32456 bp, 27 predicted proteins | sample Lox_Sample_35_FD_206713 | JGI IMG/M metagenome (GOLD analysis project Ga0335081, IMG submission 206713) | Soil microbial communities from Loxahatchee National Wildlife Refuge, Florida, United States - Lox_Sample_3.5 | ecosystem: Environmental > Terrestrial > Soil > Wetlands | place: USA...
AACTGCTGCTCAGCCCTTTATGTGGCAGCGGAACCGCGAGCCGCAGCTTCGTATTCGCGCAAACGGTTGTGCAGGGTTCTGAGAGACACGCCTAGAATCTCGGCCGCGCGCCGCCGGTTGTTGTTGGCGTGACGCAATACCAGGCGGATATACGCCTCTTCCACTTCACTCATCGTAGGGCCTGGCCGGATTTGCAATACCTTGTCATCCGCAACCGGTGTGTGAGGTTGGGTGGGTTCCGGAACGAGCGGGCCTGGTAAATGCTTGGATTGGATTTCGCCTTCGCCCGCCAGGATGACCGCCCGCTCGATGAGGTTACGGAGTTCCCGCACATTGCCGGGCCAGGAGCTGGCTTCAAAGGAGTGGAGAACGTCGGGGCTCAAGTGAGTGACACGGCAGCTATGCTTTCGATTCAGGTCTCGAATCAAGGCAGCGGCGATCGAAGGAATGTCCTGCTTGCGTTCGCGCAACGGGGGAAGCGAGATGTGGAAAACGTTTAAACGATAGTAGAGGTCCTCACGGAGTTGCCGCTCTCGGATTGCTTTGTCGGGCGAACGGTTGGTGGCCGCCAGTACTCGTACACTTACCGGAATGTCCGCTGCGCCGCCCAGCCGCCGTACCTTCGATTCCTCGATCACGCGGAGCAGTTTGGCTTGCGTGGCCAGCGGCATTTCGGCAATCTCATCGAGCAGCAGGGTGCCGTTTTGCGCCTGTTCGAAGCAGCCGGCTCTTCGTTCTACAGCTCCTGTGAACGCGCCCTTTTCGTGGCCGAAGAGTTCACTCTCCATCAGGCTCTCCGGCAAGGCGGCACAATTCACCGCCACAAACGGCCCCCCGCTTCGCGGGCTCAAACCATGAACGGCTCGTGCCACCAGTTCCTTACCCGTCCCGCTTTCTCCGGTAATCAAAACCGACGCAGTGGTAGGCGCAACCTGCCGGATTAAGGAGAAGATCTCCTGCATCTGGGGCGTGTTGCCCACGAGGTCGCCCAGCAGGCCTTGATAGCTGAGTTGTCGGCTTAGCCGCTCGGTTTCCTCGACCAGATAGCTCTGTTGAATGGCGCGTTCGAGGAGTGTTCGCAGGATTGCCGGTTGAACCGGTTTTTCGATAAACCAGAATGCCTTCAGGTCGTGGACAAACGAGATTGCCTTGTCGATGCTTCCAAATGCGGTCAACACAACGGTAGGTGTGCGGTCGCCCCGCGCGGCCAGCTCCTTGAGCAACGCCACGCCGTCCATTCCGGGCATCACAAGGTCCGTCAAGATCGCCGTCGCCGGAGTAGATTCCAGTTTTTGAAGGGCTTCGGCGCCTCCCGATGCCATGGTTACCTGAAAACCCAGCGAGGCCACCATTTCAGCCAGGTCGGAGCGCTGCTCGGCGTCGTCATCGACCACCAGGATGTTCGCGGGCATCGGGCGCTCCTCTACTCCTGCTATTCTAGACCGCCCGGTTTGGGCGCGTAGTGGAGCCTGCCGCGGAGTCCACTCCCCTTCCCGGGAGAAACGCGGGGATGGATTAGACAGTTTCATCGGTGGGCAACGTGAAGTAGAAGACGGCGCCGCTGCCGAGTTGCGACTCAACCCAGATTCGCCCTCCGTGCTCCTCGACAATCTGCTTTGCGATGGCCAATCCGATTCCGGCCCCGGGCCCCGCTTGATTGTTTATGCGCTTGAACATGGAAAAGATCCTCTCGCTGTGCCTCGGATCGAGCCCCATGCCGTTGTCGCGAACGGCGAAAACCCAGAAGTCTTCCTCTCGAGTAACCGAAATGTGAACGTCGGGTTGGCGCTCACTACGGAACTTGATCCCGTTTTCGACCAGGTTCGCGAATACGCGAGTGATTTGACGCCGATCACCATACAGCGGCGGTAGCGGCTCATGCGTCACCCGGGCCGACTGTTGCTCGATGGAGCTCCGAATGGAAGCCAGCGCATCTGCCAGGCAATCGTTGCCGTCCGAGAGCCGGTACGCTTCGCGCGTGCCCACCGCCTGCATGTAGGTCTTTAATCCGGCAAGAAGAGTGTCCAGGCGCTCCACTGAATTCTGCAAGAACCGAAACATAACCTCGGCATCGTCGTCGAGTTTGCCTTTGTTTCGCTTTATCAACATGTCCGTCAGGGTCCGGATCTGATTGACGGGGCCGGCGAGGTCGTGCAGTGAATCGGAGGTGAGCCGCATGGAGCAGCCGGTCACCGCTGCGGGGCCCGCGCTGGGCGTGCCCCGCCCAGTACCGTTACCCGTCAATTCGCTAACCTCACGCGTTATCGAACGGTCAACTTGCTTGGGCGTGAGCATTCTCCCTCATCTCGGCAGCCGGCAGGATTAACCGAAATCTGCTTCCCTTCCCAGGGCTGCTCTCCACTTGAACCACGCCGCCGTGGCTCCGGGCAAAGCCGCCAACAGCCGCCAGACCCAGACCCCTCCCCATGAATTTCGTCGTAAAGAAGGGATCGAATATTCTCCGCTGCGTCGCTTCGTCCATCCCGCATCCGGTGTCCCGAACTTCCAGAGCCACATACCTGCCCGAAGGCATGGCGGCTACACCGAAGTCCATCGCCGAAGTGGGTTTCTCCCCGACCTCGACCGCCGTCGTACGCACCGATACCCTCCCATTCACCCCATCGCCAATAGCTTCCACAGCATTCTCTAGCAAATCCATGAGGACCTGCCGCATCTGCGTGCGATCGGTCTCCACGGGAGGAACGTTGCGTCCGTTGTGGCATTCGACACGAATCGTTGAGGGAACAGAAGGCCTCAACATCTCGCAGGTTTCACGGACGAGCTTGCCGAGGTTCACGAATTCCAGAGAGAAGCTGCCTTTGCCGGCATAGGCTAGCATTTTTCGAGTAAGTTCGGATGCGCGCTGGCCAGCGTCCACCACATCTCGCAAGAGCTCCTGCGCTGGATGCGAATCTGGCAGCCGTCCCATCGCGCAACTGGCTCCGCCGACGATGCACATCAAAAGGTTGTTGAAGTCGTGTGCCACTCCGCTCGCCAGCAAGCCGATGCCTTCCAGTTTTTCCTTTTGCTGCACCTCTCGTTCGGCCTGCTTTTGGTCCTCGATTTCCGTGCAGGTGCCAAACCAGTTCGTAATCGCCCCTTCCGAGCGCATGGGAACCGCGCGCACCAGGTGCCACCGATAGCTTCCGTCGGATGCCCGCCGCAGCCGGTGCTCGATCTCAAACACGGAACCGCTGGCAGCCGCGGCCTTCCAGGCTTGTAGAGTGCGCTCGAGATCGTCCGGATGTAGGCACTGACTCCATCCCAAACGTTCGGTTTCTTCTGCCGCCAGCCCGGTGTACTCCACCCAGCGGCGGTTCGCGTACTCCAGTCGGTCCTCGGCATTGGCGGTCCAGACCATTTGGGGGATTGCTTCCAGCAGGTTCTGCAGGCGGCGCCCACTGTTTTCGAGAGCGGCCCGCTGCTCCTCGATCCGCTTCTGCATCTCGTGCCGCTCAATCGCGCTGACGACCGTGCGGGCAAGAGTGGCGCTCAGATTCTCTTTTGGCAGGTAGTCCATCGCTCCGGCCTTCATCGCTCTAACGGCTAATTCTTCGTCGCCGAACGCCGTAAGCATGACCACCGCCGACGGAAGCTTCCCGAAATCGGCTTTGATCCGGTTCATTGCTTCGATCCCGTCCATGTCCGGAAGGTTGAAATCGAGCAGGATACAATCGGGCCGGAATTCCTTGGCTTTCGAAAGGCCCGCGGCTACCGAATCAGACTCATCGAATGCGAACTGCCGGAAACCTGCGTCGCGCAGACACTGCCGGTACAGTTCGCGATCCAACGGATCGTCGTCGATCATCAACACTCGAACGGGCGGATCAAATTTCATTCTGTCGGGCGAGAATCTGAAGGCAGTTGAGCAACCAATTTCGTGTTTCGAAGTACACCTCTTCTCAGTAATGTGCGCTTCCCAACGGAACACCAGACGAGGCGTGACCAAGAGTCCTAATGGGCAATGACTTGCAGGGAATGACCTACTTTGGTATTTATCATACGGATTCGCGGTCAAGGTTTTCGCCATACATTCTTGACCATCGGGAAATTCCGAGATAGGAAGTATTGAAAGGGCACGCCGAGAGATGCTCAGAAGTATCGAATCTTGCACTATCCGCGGTGCAAAACTTGCATTGCCGCGAAATTTCCGCCCCTACTGGAGCGCAAGGAAACTTAAGTGACCACGGCGCGTCAGATCCTACTGGCTGAAGACAACCCGGCCGACGTCTATCTCATCCGAGAGGCGCTCAAAGAACACGGCGTCGACTACACCATGCGGGTGGCCTCAGACGGCCGGGAGGTCTTGCGGTTCTTATCCTCGGAACAGGTCCATCAGGAAGCTCAGTCGCTCGGGTTGATCATCTTGGACTTGAACTTACCGCGCCATGATGGAATTGAGATCCTGGAACACCTCCGCAAAATGGCCGTGCTCGCCCACGTTCCCGTGGTGGTATTAACTTCGTCGGACTCGCCTCGCGACCGCCTCACTGCGAATCAACTCGGGGCCACCTGCTATTTACGCAAGCCTTCCGGCCTGGAGCAGTTTCTCGATCTGGGAGCGACATTTAAGGAACTGTTGGGACAAAGCAACGCGAACGCCGCAAACTCTGACTAGTCGAAACATCAGCTTATTGGAGAACTTCGAATGAAGCCCGAATTGATCACGGATGCACTCGATACCAGCACTCTGCTGAGGACATTGATCGCTTTTCGAGATGGTGATTTTTCGGTACGTTTGCCGGTTGACCAAACCGGTGTCGCCGGGAAGATCGCCGACACGCTCAATGACATTTTCAAACTGAACGAGCGCATGACGAGTGAATTCGCGCGAATCAGCGGCGCGGTGGGTAAGGAGGGCAAGATCAGCCAGCGCGCGAGCCTCGGATCGGCTGCCGGTGCATGGTCGGAGTGCGTCGACTCGGTAAATGGCCTGATTGGCGATCTGGTGCAGCCATCCACCGAGGTTGCGCGGGTGATCGGCTCCGTTGCCAAGGGTGATCTTTCGCAGACCATGGCGTTGGAGGTGGACGGCCGATCGCTTAAAGGAGAATTCCTGCACACCGCTCGGGTGGTGAACACCATGGTGGCGCAGTTGAATTCGTTCGCTTCCGAAGTGACTCGTGTCGCCCGCGAGGTGGGTACCGAGGGCAAGCTCGGCGGCCAAGCTATAGTCAAGGGCGTGGGCGGCGTTTGGAAGGATCTCACGGACAGCGTGAACTCCATGGCGGGCAACCTCACCGCCCAGGTGCGCAACATTGCCGAGGTGACCACGGCCGTGGCCAATGGCGATCTTTCGCGCAAGATCACGGTGGATGTGCAGGGCGAAATCCGGGAGCTCAAAAACACCATCAACACTATGGTCGACCAGCTTGGCTCATTCGCCTCCGAAGTCACCCGTGTGGCTCGCGAAGTGGGAACCGAAGGCGAGCTCGGCGGACAGGCGGAAGTGAAGGGCGTGGCCGGAGTATGGAAGGACCTGACCGACTCCGTTAACTCCATGGCCGGTAACCTGACGGCTCAAGTCCGTAACATTGCGGAAGTCACGACCGCGGTAGCGAACGGCGACCTTTCCCGAAAAATCACCGTGGACGTACGCGGCGAAATCCTGGAGTTGAAAAACACCATCAACACGATGGTGGATCAGTTGAACGCGTTCGCTTCGGAAGTGACCCGCGTGGCTCGCGAAGTGGGAACGGAAGGCATTCTCGGCGGCCAGGCGGACGTGCGCGGCGTGGCCGGGACCTGGAAAGACTTGACCGATAGCGTGAACTCGATGGCGGGCAACCTCACCGCCCAGGTGCGCAACATCGCCGAAGTCACAACGGCCGTGGCCAACGGTGACCTTTCCCGAAAGATCACGGTGGCTGTACGCGGCGAGATTCTCGAACTCAAGAACACCATCAACACGATGGTGGATCAGCTAGGCTCGTTCGCTTCCGAAGTGACCCGCGTGGCACGCGAGGTCGGCACCGACGGCAAGCTCGGCGGTCAGGCGGAAGTGAGGGGCGTCGCAGGCACCTGGAAAGACCTCACAGAGAGCGTCAACTCGATGGCTGGCAACTTGACGAACCAGGTGCGCAACATCGCAGGCGTCACTACCGCGGTGGCAAAGGGCGACCTATCCACCAAGATCACTGTGGATGCGCGCGGCGAGATTCTTGAGTTGAAAAACACCATCAATACGATGGTGGATCAGCTCAATAGTTTTGGGTCGGAAGTTACGCGCGTAGCACGCGAGGTCGGCACGGAAGGCAAACTCGGCGGCCAGGCCCAGGTGAAGGGCGTTGGCGGAGTCTGGAAAGATCTCACCGATAGCGTGAACTCGATGGCCGGCAACCTGACGGCTCAAGTACGCAACATCGCCGAAGTCACCACCGCCGTCGCCAATGGCGACCTCTCGCGCAAGATTACAGTGGACGTACAAGGCGAAATTCTGGAGCTCAAGAATACCATCAACACCATGGTCGACCAGTTGAACGCATTCGCTTCCGAAGTGACCCGTGTCGCCCGCGAGGTCGGGACCGAAGGCGAACTCGGCGGTCAAGCGGAAGTGAAGGGCGTCGGTGGCGTCTGGAAGGATCTGACGGACAGTGTCAATTCGATGGCCGGCAATCTGACGGACCAAGTCCGAAACATTGCTGAAGTCACCACCGCTGTTGCAAATGGCGACTTAAGCCGCAAGATCACTGTGGATGTGCGCGGTGAAATTCTGGAGTTGAAAAACACTATCAACACCATGGTCGACCAGTTGAACGCATTCGCTTCGGAAGTGACTCGCGTGGCCCGCGAAGTCGGAACCGAAGGCAAGCTGGGCGGCCAGGCGGAAGTGAAAGGTGTCGCTGGCACCTGGAAAGACCTCACGGACTCGGTCAACTCGATGGCCAGCAATCTTACCAACCAGGTTCGTAACATCGCGGAGGTGACCACCGCCGTGGCCCGCGGTGACCTAAGCCGCAAAATTACAGTGGATGTGCGCGGCGAAATCCTTGAGTTGAAGAACACCATCAACACCATGGTGGATCAGCTCAGCTCGTTTGCTTCCGAGGTCACGCGCGTGGCCCGCGAGGTCGGAACCGAAGGCAAGCTGGGCGGCCAAGCCGATGTGCGCGGCGTGGCGGGAACCTGGAAGGATTTGACGGACAGCGTCAACTCCATGGCCGGCAATCTCACTGCGCAGGTAAGAAACATTGCCGAAGTCACCACCGCTGTCGCCCGCGGCGACCTGAGCCGCAAGATCACGGTGGACGTCCGCGGCGAAATTCTCGAGTTGAAGAACACCATCAACACCATGGTGGACCAGCTCAACGCCTTCGCCGGAGAAGTCACGCGCGTCGCGCGCGAAGTAGGTACGGAAGGGAAACTCGGAGGACAGGCCGATGTGAAGGGCGTGGGTGGAACCTGGAAGGATTTGACGGACAGCGTCAATTCCATGGCCGGCAACCTCACCGCGCAAGTTCGCAACATCGCGGAGGTCACCACGGCTGTAGCCCGCGGTGACCTCAGAAGTAAAATCACCGTGGATGTACGCGGCGAAATCCTTGAGTTGAAGAACACTATCAACACCATGGTGGACCAGCTCAACGCCTTCGCCGGTGAAGTGACGCGCGTCGCACGCGAAGTTGGAACGGAAGGCAAACTGGGCGGCCAGGCGGATGTGCGCGGCGTAGCCGGCACCTGGAAAGACCTGACCGATTCGGTTAACTCGATGGCGAGCAACCTGACCAACCAGGTGCGCAACATCGCCGGTGTCACTACTGCTGTGGCTAAAGGCGATTTGACCACCAAGATTACGGTCGACGCCCGCGGCGAAATTCTCGAGCTGAAGAACACGATCAACATCATGGTCGACCAGCTCAGCTCCTTCGCTTCGGAAGTCACTCGCGTGGCGCGCGAAGTTGGAACGGAAGGCAAACTCGGCGGCCAAGCGGATGTGCGCGGCGTTGCCGGGACCTGGAAGGACTTGACCGATAGCGTGAACTCGATGGCCGCCAACCTCACGACTCAAGTCCGCAACATCGCCGAGGTCACCACCGCCGTGGCAAAGGGCGACCTTTCTCGCAAGATTACCGTGGATGTGCGAGGCGAGATTCTGGAAGTCAAGAATACAGTCAACACCATGGTGGATCAGCTCAGCTCATTTGCCGCCGAAGTCACTCGCGTGGCCCGCGAAGTCGGCACTGAGGGCAAATTGGGCGGCCAGGCGGAGGTCCGAGGCGTCGCCGGAACCTGGAAGGATCTCACGGACAGCGTGAATTTCATGGCCGGCAATTTGACCTCGCAGGTTCGAAACATCGCTCAAGTCACCACGGCTGTAGCTAACGGCGACTTGAGCCGCAAGATCACGGTAAACGTGCAAGGCGAAATCCTCGAGCTTAAGAACACCATCAATACCATGGTCGACCAGCTCAACAGCTTCGCTTCCGAAGTGACCCGCGTGGCGCGTGAAGTAGGAACCGAAGGCAAGCTGGGCGGCCAGGCCGAAGTCCGTGGAGTGGCCGGTACCTGGAAAGACCTTACCGACAATGTGAACTCCATGGCGGCGAACCTCACCACGCAGGTGCGCGGGATCGCCAAAGTCGTGACGGACGTCGCCAATGGCAACTTGAAACGTAAACTTGTGTTGGAAACGAAGGGCGAGATTGCCGCGCTGGCAGACACGATCAACGAGATGATCGATACGCTCGCGGTGTTTGCCGACCAGGTGAGTAACGTGGCTCGCGAAGTCGGCATCGAGGGCAAGTTGGGCGGCCAGGCTCTAGTGCCGGGCGCTGCCGGAATCTGGCGCGATCTTACGGACAACGTCAACCAGCTCGCCGCTAATCTGACCAGCCAGGTCCGCGCGATCGCTGACGTGGCCACGGCCGTGACCAAAGGTGACTTGACTCGCGCTATCTCAGTAGAAGCCCTGGGTGAAGTTGCCGCACTGAAAGACAACATCAACGAAATGATCGTCAACCTGGCCGAAACCACCCGCAAGAATACGGATCAGGATTGGCTCAAGACGAATATCGCCAAGTTCACCGGCATGATGCAGGGGCAGCGCGACTTGTTGACTGTGTCCCGATTGCTACTGTCGGAGTTAACTCCGCTGGTCGGCGCGCAACACGGAACCTTCTATATCACGGATTCCGTCGAAGACCAAGAGTCACTCAAGCTGCTCGCAGCCTATGCCGCGAATGAGCACGATGGCAATCCCAAACAGTTCCGCATGGGCCAGGGCCTGGTGGGGCAGTGCGGATTTGAGAAACGCCGCATCCTGGTAACCGATATCCCGGGTGACTACATCCGCATCAGTTCCAGCCTCGGCGGGAGAGCACCACTGAATATTGTTGTCCTTCCGGTGCTGTTTGAAGGTGAAACTAGGGCTGTAATTGAACTCGCTTCGTTCCGGCAGTTTTCGGAGGTGAACCTGGCCTTCCTCGATCAGCTTACCCAAAGCATCGGCATTGTGTTGAACACGATTGCCGCCACGATGCGGACGGAACAACTGCTGAAACAGAGTCAAGCCCTGGCCGAAGAGCTGCAAAAAACCAATGCCGAACTTGAGGAAAAGGCGCATCTGCTGGCTGAGCAGAAGAACGAAGTGGAGACGAAGAACCGGGAAGTCGAGCAGGCCAAGGCCGCTTTGGAAGATAAGGCGGAACAGTTATCGCTGACTTCGAAGTACAAGAGCGAGTTCCTGGCCAATATGAGTCATGAACTGCGTACGCCACTTAATAACCTGCTGATTCTGGCAAGGATGCTCGCAGAAAATACCGACAATACCTTGACTCCGAAACAGGTCAAGTATGCCGAAACCATTCACTCGTCGGGAACCGACCTGTTAGCCTTGATCAATGACATCCTCGACTTGAGCAAGATCGAATCCGGAAAGATGGACGTGGAAGTGGGCAGCGTTCGCTTCAGCGAACTCCGCGACTTCTGCTCCCGAACGTTCCGCCACGTTGCAGATGGAAAAGGCCTTGAATTCTCCATCGAACTGGTCGAGGGGCTTCCGGGAGAAACGATCATCACCGATGCCAAGAGATTGCAGCAGGTTCTCAAAAATCTGCTGTCGAACGCACTGAAATTCACCGAGCACGGTGCGGTGCGGCTGCGCATCGAGAAGGCCAACTCCGGCTGGAGCCACAATCACTCGGTGCTCAATCGCGTGAAGTCAGTCATTGCCTTTTCTGTCAGCGATACCGGCATTGGCATTCCCCAGGACAAACAGCGAATCATATTCGAGGCATTCCAACAGGCGGACGGTACGACCAGCCGGAAATACGGCGGCACCGGCCTCGGCCTCTCCATCAGCCGCGAGCTCACTCGATTGCTGGGTGGCGAGATCCGCTTGCAGAGCGCCCCTGGAGCAGGCAGCACATTTACCTTGTACCTGCCGCAGACTTATGTCTCCCTGGTCACAACGCCGAAGATCGAGTCGCAGCTGCCGGGACATAACGGCGATAGCCACGCTGCACTTCCAGTGGATGGCGCGAGTCAATCGGAAGATCAGGCCTTGGACATTTTTCTTCCTGCGCCTTCCGTTACAACCACGGCAGTGGTTCACGATATCGAAATCGAAGACGACCGTAATTTGATTCATCCTGGCGATCCGGTGCTGTTGATCGTCGAGGACGACGTCACCTTTGCGCGAATCCTGGTCGATCAAGCCCATGAGCGCGGAATCAAGGTGCTGGTTGCGTTGCGTGGCGGCGCCGCGCTTACTCTCGCGCGAGAGTTCACACCTGGGGCGATTACGCTGGACATCACGCTGCCCGACATGGCCGGGTGGACGATTCTGGACCGATTGAAGCACGATCCAGTCACCCGCCACATACCGGTACACGTGATTAGCGGCGACGAAAACCGGCGCCGCGGTCTGGCATTGGGAGCCATGACGTATCTGGAAAAGTCGATCACCAAGGATCTTCTCCACGCAGCGTTCGATACCATCCATCATTCGTTGCAAAGACGCACCAAGAAACTGATGATTGTGGCTCAAGAGGAGACGCGCCGGACTTCCTGGCGCGATCTGTTAAGCGGCAATAACGTCGAAATCATCGAAGTAGGTTCGGGTGGAGAAGCTTTGGCTGTACTGAAGCATCAGTACCTGGATGCCATCGCGCTCGACCACTACCTGGCCGATATTCCATACACGCAATTGGTGGAAGCGATCCAAGCCGAGACCAACCCGGCGCCACCGATAGTGATTGGCGGCCCGCAGAACCCGGGCGCGGCGGCAGAAGCTGAAATGCGCAGCCTGTCGCGAAAGAGCGCCGTTCGATATGCGGAGTCGCCGGAACGATTGCTTGAGGAGACGGTGTTGCTCATGCATCGCGCGGAGAGCGATCTCTCTGATGCCCAGAGAGATACCCTAAGCGCCGTTCGCCGGAGCGACACCATTCTGGCAGGCAAGAAAGTGCTGGTCGTGGACGACGATGTCCGTAATATCTTCGCGCTTTCAACAGTGTTGGAGCAGCACAATCTACAGGTCTTCCACGCAGAAAATGGCCGCGCCGGAATCGAGATGCTTCTCAAGACGCCGGGAATCGACGGCGTGCTCATGGACATCATGATGCCCGAGATGGACGGTTATGAAACCATGAAGGCCATTCGTCAAATTGCCGAATTTCGCTCTCTGCCCATTATTGCCGTCACAGCCAAGGCAATGAAGGGAGATCGCGCGAAGTGTATTGAGGCGGGCGCTTCGGACTACATCACCAAACCTGTAGATCTCGACCAATTGTTCTCCGTTTTGCGCGTCTGGTTAGTTCGCGCACGAGAGTCGGCTTCCGTGACCATGACGATGGCCGGGTGATAGGATCATCTTGATGCCCCCAGCCGCTGGCTTGGCACGAACCGGACCCGAATCATCTTTAGACCGGAGAATGAAGATTCTCCTGGTGGATGATACGCCGGAGAATCTCGTCTCTCTGGAGGCGGCTCTGAGCGGCTTGGGGGAAGAATTGGTGCTCGCGAACTCGGGCCGGGAAGCGCTCCACCACGTCTTGAATGATGATTTTGCCGCAATCCTTTTGGACGTGCGCATGCCCGATATGGATGGCTTTGAAACCGCTGAGCTGATCCGTAGCCGTCCACGATCACGGCAGGTTCCGATTCTTTTCTTGACTGGCTACCGCAACGAAGAACATCTGTTTCGCGGTTATGATCTCGGCGCGGTGGATTTCCTGTTCAAACCCATCGTGCCGGAAGTCTTGCGCTCCAAGGTTGCGGTGTTTGTCGAACTCAGCCGCAGCAATGCCAAGTTGAAGGAGCAGGCCGATGAATTGCGAAGGCAGGCTCAAGTTCTGCAAAAGGCCGAACAGAAATTCCGGTCGCTCTTCGAAGCGGCGCCAGATGCCATGGTCATGTGCCGCCAGGATGGCGAGATCGTTGCCGTCAACTCCCAGATGGAGGCCCTGTTCCACTGCGGGCGCGACCATTTGATCTCCCGCAACATCCGCTCGGTAGTGCCCGGTTGGACATTCCGTCTGCAGCCAGGGTGGGACGATCATTGGCGCTCGGGGAGAGCACAACCGCCGGAACGCGGAATGGAACTCGAAGCTTGGGCTCCTGGCGGCGAACGGTTTCCCGTCGAGATCACCTTCAGTCCGTTGAGTACCGAGGACGGTGTGCTGATCACTAGCGCGATTCGCAATATCAGCGAGCGCAAACGAGCCGAAGAACAGATCCACCAACTCAACACGAATCTGGAAGAACGCGTCCTCGAGCGAACCGAGGCGTTGCTCCGCTCCAATGAGGAATTGCAGCAGTTTGCCTATGTCGCCAGCCACGACTTGCAAGAGCCTCTACGCAATGTGTCGATCTACGCACAGCTGCTAGCCAAGCGATACCACGGGCAGCTTCAAGGCGACGCCGATCAGTTCATCGAGTTTATTGTGGAGAGTGCGCAGCGAATGGAGAAGCTCATCCACGACCTGCTGGACTTTTCGCAAGTGGAATCGCGCGGATCGGATTTCTTCACCAAGATGCGCTGCGAGGAAGCGCTCGACGACGCGATTCGCAATCTGCACTCGCTAATTGAAGAAAGCGGCGCGATTGTTACACGCGATCCCCTGCCCACCCTCGTCGGAGACCCGATCCAGTGGACTCGTCTGTTCCAAAACCTGGTCGTCAACTCGATCAAATACAGGAGTGAGGAGGCCCCACGAATTCATGTCTCGGTCGACGGTAGCGGCCGCGAATGGCTCTTTTCCGTGAAGGACAATGGCATCGGAATAGAACCCCAGTATGCGGAGAAGGTGTTCGGAATCTTCAAGTGTCTGCAGCCGCGAGACAAGCCGTCGGGCAGCGGAATGGGACTGGCGATTTGCCGCAAGATTGTGAGCCGGCATGAAGGTCGAATCTGGGTGGAACCTACCACCGGCAAGGGAGCCACATTCTGTTTTACAGTGCCTAAGAACTGACGCTGCTCGAGCTACAGCCGGATCGCGGACCCCGAGCCACTTCCCGCCGCTGAATAACCTGCTACTTCCCGGCAGTTGCGTCGTGGGCGAGGACGCCCGTTCCGTTGCTGGATCTTGTCGCCAGATCCCACCCCGCGCTGAAAGCGATCCAGACCGTCCAACAGTTCCGTATTCAGCGTGCGTAGAGCTTTGAGGTAAGCACGCAATTCGGGCTCACTGGTAGCGTCCACCTTACCAGGATTCATTGCCGTTTGGCGAAGGACGCATAGGTCGTGATCGAAATTCGGAAACTCCAAAGGTGCCTGTTTCATGCGCCCCTCTCCTGACTCATGCAAATCTCGCATACTTCTGTCGAAAAGAGAATTGGTCAGAGTTGGTAGAAACCTGGATGTCATCGCAAGCTGAAATACCCGACACTACTCAAGTATCCTCAAGGACAAAAGTTTTAGTAGTAGGGGAACAAAAGATCTATTCGGTCGTGATGCGATTCCGCAAGGCGTACCGGACCAATTCGGCAGTCGAGTGCAGCCCCAGCTTGTGCATCACGTTGGCTCTGTGTGTCTCGGCCGTTTTGACACTGATTCCCAGAGTGGTGGCCACTTCCTTGTTACTTTTGCCTTCCGCCAGCAACTGCACAATCTCGCGCTCTCGAGCGGTGAGTTCAATGGCACTCTGCGCGGGCTTCGAAGACTTGGTGGAATGCAAAAACCCTTCCAACACCATTCCTGCGATCTTAGAGGTGAACAACGGCTGATGCCGTTGCAGCGCGCTGACTGCCGCCACCAGATCTTGGGCTGCGTCCGATTTCAGGATGTATGCGCGCACGCCCGCCTTCAAAACCTCTTCGGCCAGTTGCTCGGAATCGTGCAAGGTCAGAATCAGGATCTCGGAACCAGGCGACACTTGCAGGATCTGACGCGTGGCGTCCAGGCCGTTCAACTCGGGCATGCTGATGTCGAGTACCACGATATCGGGTTGCAGTTCCCGAGCCATTTCGACGGCCTGCCTGCCGTTGCCGGCCTCTCCCACCACCTGCCAGCCCGTTTGTTCTTCCAACACGTCGCGAACGCCACGGCGGAAGACTTCGTGATCGTCGGCGATTAGAATGCGGAGGTCAGCCATTTCGTTGTCCGTTTGTAGGGAACACCGAACGCACGACGCAGCCCGATCCGTTGGATTCAATCTCCAGCCGGCCTTGCAATTGCCGCACGCGTTCGCGCATCCCAGAAAGGCCTACACCCAAAACGGGCGTGCCTCGTTCTGCATCCTCACGGACCTCCGACCGCAGGCCGGCGCCATCGTCGCGCAACTCCAGCCGCAGCCTAAGGTCTTCCAAACGGAGGGTGATCCAGCACTGTGTGCCTCCGGAATGCCGGTAAACGTTGGTGAGCCCCTCTTGGATCACGCGAAAGATCGTCGTCTCCAGTTCGGGGGCGTGACGGCCGAGGTTCTCGCCGATGTCCAGGTAAACGGCAATTCCGGACCGCTCTCGAAAACCTTCCACATACGCCTGGATGGCGGAGGCCAGCCCCAGTTCTTCCAAAAGGGGTGGATGAAGAAGATAGGATAGAGTTCGAATCTCAACCAGCATGCGATCGGCTAATAGCAGACTGTCAGTTACCAGGCCACCGAGATCGGGCGCCAGTTGCGCGCGGTCGAGGCGCGACAGGTTCAGCTTGAGCGCCGCGAGGTTTTGACCGGTGCTGTCGTGAAGCTCTCGCGCAATGCGCCGCCGTTCTTCTTCCTGCAACCGCATCAGGCGCGCGGACAATTCATGGAGCGCTTCCTCGGCGCGCTTTTGCTCTGTAATGTCTACGGCGATTGCCAGAACGTAAAGCGGCTTGCCGCATGGATCGCGAACCAGTGTCCCGAAAACATCGACCCAGATGATTTCCTCTCGCGCATTGATATAGCGCCGCTGATCTTTGTAGCTTGGAATCTTGCCGGCAAATAGCTCCCGGAGCAGTTCGATGCATGCCTGCCGGTCCTCCGGATGGACGAACAACGGGGTTGTCATCCCCGTCAATCGATGCTCTTCCATCCCGAGCATGCCGCAGAAAGCCTGATTGACCGCGTGGACCCGGTAGTCGCATCCCAAAATGATCATCCCAATCGGGCCATCTTGGAACACCTTTCGGAACCGCTCCTCACTTTCGCGGAGAGCCTGCATAGCTTCGCGCTGCTCGGTGATATCCACCATCACACCGCGGATTTTGCTGATCTCACCGCTGGACGCCCGCGCAACCCGGGCGATCTGGCGCAGCCACACGATTTGTCCAGTCGCGCGAATCATCCGATATTCAAGTTGATGATCTTCGGCTTCCACTCGATCCGGACAGCAGTTTGCTAATGCGAAGTCACGGTCGTCGGGGTGAATGTGGTCCTCCCAGAAACCCGGTGTCTCCAACCACTCCGACACGGGGTAGCCCAGGACCTCCTCGGCGTGCCGGCTCACCCATGTGAACTTTCGAGCGCCGTAATCGATTTCCCACAGGATGGCCCGCAGGTCCTCCACCAGAGTGCGAAACTCCGACGGAAACTGGAGAGTAATCGTGGCTCGATCCATTTATGCGCGGTCTCGTAGCGTCACTGCCAAAGCGTTCCGGCACTCCTCAGACGTTGCTCATCTGAGATCTGGGGATTGGATAGAATTTAACAAAATTTGCGAAAGAAACATAATATTTGTAATTTTTCTTTGCATTTGAACCGTACTAGAACTTCTAAGCGGCGCGGAAGCATGCCGAGACGGTCGCGCGGGTTGCGCCAACGCGACTCGGCGCAAGGACATATCACCCGTCCTGCTCGTACAATGGACTTTCAGCGTGTGGAAAGCAGTATCGGTTCTTGCAGTGCTCGCGCTGCTGGGCCTGTGGGCGGCCGTAATAAGGCGGCATTAATTCATGCATCTGGACATTCAACAAGCGCTTCTGAACGTGTTGCTGCTTTGGATATTGACGGCGCCTCACGAGTTTGCTCACGCCTGGGTTGCCACGCGTCTGGGCGACGATACACCCCGCCACGAAGGCCGCGTCACTCTAAATCCGCTGGCTCACGTGGATTGGCTCGGCACGGCCATCCTGCCGTTTGTGACCTCACTCGTGGGCGGCGGTTTCTTGGGATGGGGCAAGCCGGTTCGCACCGATACCTCCAAGCTGAAAGGTGGATTGAACGGCTTGGCGCTCGTGGCTCTGGCCGGACCGTTCAGCAACGTGATCCTGGCGGTCATCCTCGCAATCCTGGCCGTCGCATTTTTGCATGCATTGCCGGCCTTGGCCGAATTTGCCGCCCATGGCGTCGGGCTCAGCCTGTACCTCGCGATCTTTAACCTGCTGCCCGTTCCGCCTTTGGATGGATCCAAGCTGCTGTTGGCTGCGCGCATCCCGATGGTGGTCTACGTGGAGTTGGCCCGCTTCGGTTTCCTGTTGCTCATCGTGGCTGTGTCGGTTTCCGATTTGGGCCTGTGGATGAACCAGTGGAGCTACCTGGGCGCGAGGGCCATTTTCGCCGTCGTGCGGTGATGCCTGTATAATTGTGGTTCGCGAAAACCGACAGTTAAGGAAGGTATACCGATGGCCGAATATGCGCATCCCGAAGTCCTCGTCAGCACGGAGTGGGTGGCGAGCCACGCAAGCGATCCGAATGTACGCATCGCGGAAGTCGACGTAGACACCAAAGCGTACGATGAAGGGCATGTACCGGGCGCCCTGGGCTGGGCTTGGAACACGCAACTGTGCGATACGTTGCGCCGCGACATCCTGTCCAAAGAGCAGTTCGAGGAGCTGATGTCGTCGTCCGGCGTGGCGCCCGACACAACCCTCGTCATCTATGGCGATAACAACAACTGGTTTGCCGCCTGGGCGCTCTGGCAGGCGAAGATCTACGGCCACAAAGACGTCCGCCTCATGAATGGCGGCCGTAAGAAGTGGCTGGCGGAGGGCCGCGAGCTCACGACGCAAGCAGCCGCTTCGCAGCGGACCAAATACCAGGCCAAACCGGCAGACCTTTCGCTGCGTGCTTTCCTTCCGCAAGTTCAGGAGGCTTCCGCCAAGCGCGGCGCGGGTCTGGTGGATGTGCGCAGCCCGCAGGAGTTCACGGGCGAGATCCTGTCACCTCCCGGGTTGCCCGAAACCTGCCAGCGCGGCGGCCACATTCCTGGCGCGCGCAGCATTCCGTGGGGTAAGGCCTGCAACGAAGATGGCACGTTCAAGACGGCTGACGAGTTGCGCCGGTTGTATGGTACGGAAGGTATAGACGGTTCTAAGCCGGTGATTGCGTATTGCCGCATTGGCGAACGCTCCAGCCACACCTGGTTCGTGCTCAAGTACCTGCTCGGGCTTAATCAAGTAACTAACTATGACGGGTCTTGGACCGAGTGGGGCAACCTGGTAGGCGCGCCGGTGGAGAAGGGCGCCGCAGTTGGTGCAGCCAAAGGTTGACATGAAGGCGGAAGAATTTCAGGAGCGGCGCCTGGAACTAGCCGGCTGGCCTGTCAACGTTTCCAGTTATCGGCTGGGAGGCGTGTGGCACTCGAAAGCGGATAATGTCTCACCCGGCGCCGGTCTCTGCCGCACCACGGGCACGACCCGTGAAGAAGCGGAGAGAAAAGCCCTCGATCGCGCCGCGGAACTGCTATCGAAGACCAAGCGTCACGCAGTGTAGCAGCGCGCTACGAGAGCGAATAGCGCTTCATCTTGTTGATAAGGCCCTGGCGGCTCAGCCCTAACTGCCGCGCCGCCTGCATTTGATTATTGCGAGTCGCCTGCAGGGTTTCGGCGATCATGCGCCGCTCCAGATCCTCGATGGCTTCCTTGAGTGTGACCTTCTGCTGTGCAGACGGCTTAGCGGCTCGGCTGGGCGCCGGTGCCGAAACAGCAGTCCAAAGATCGTCCTCTTCAATGACGTTCCCCGGCGAGCAAGCAGCCATGCGCATGACTTCATTGCGCAACTGGCGCACATTCCCGGGCCAATCGGCAGCCGCCAGTTTGCGCACCACTTCCGCGGCGAATTGCATGGACGGCCTTCCCGTTTCCCGGCAGTATTCCTTGAGAAAGTGGTTTGCCAGCAACGGGACCTCTTCGCGAATCTCGCGCAGCGGCGGCATGTGGATATGAATCACCTTGAGCCGGTAATACAAATCCTCCCTAAAAGACCCTTTGGCGATCTCAGCTGCGAGGTCGCGATTGGTGGCCGCAAGCACACGGACATCCACGGGCAAGGGCATGCGTCCACCGACGCGTTCCACCACTCGTTCCTGCAGCGCGCGTAAGATCTTGGCCTGCGCGGTGAGACTCAGATCGCCGACTTCATCCAGGAACAACGTGCCGCCATCCGCTTTTTGAAAATGCCCGATCCGCGACTGCACGCCGGTAGCGACGCCTTTCTCGATACCGAACAGCTCGCTTTCCACCAGCGTCTCCGGCAGCGCCGCGCAATTGAGAGCCACGAACGGTTTGCGCGCGCGCGGACTGGTGTAGTGGATGGCCTTGGCCACTAATTCTTTGCCGGTGCCGCTCTCGCCGGTGACCAGCACACTCACCGCGCTGTCGCGGATCCGCTCGATGAGCCGCACCACTTGTTGCATGCGGGAGCCGGCGCAGATGATCCCATGAGTCGAGTAGCGGCTCTCCACCTCGCGCCAAAGGTTGCCGTTTTGGGCCACCAATTCGTCCTGGCTGCGCCGCAAGTCGCCAATCAGTTGCGCGGTTTCGATGGCATTGGCCGCATGGGAAGCCAGGGCTTTCAGAGCCTCTTCGTCGCGTGATTGGAATCGCCCGTTGCGCTTGTTCAGCACCTCAAACGCCCCAGCGATCGCGCCGGAATGATTGCGCATGGGCACGGCCAGCAGCGTTTGCGTGCGATACCCGCTGCGGTCATCGATCACGCTGTAGAACCGCGGATCGTTGTAGGCATCGGTCACGTTGACGGTCTGGCCCGTAGTCACGGCGTGGCCCACGACTCCTAGTCCGGCGTCGAACCGCAGGATCTCGCCGCTTCCCAGGGCCACCTGCGACCACAGCTCATTCGTGTCGCGATCCAGCAGAAAGATGCTGGCGCGATCGCAATCGAGCAGAGTAATCGCTTCGCGTGCAATGAGATCGAGGAGAGCATATAAGTCACGCTCCGAATTCATCTTCTGGCAAATCGCCAGAATCGCCGCGAGCCTTTCTTGCAAGCCGGTCTGTTGCCCTGCGCCCATGGCCGTCCCAGTCTAGCGAAATCGGCTCGGGCATGTCCACAAAGTGGACAGTCCGATTCACTTTGGTTATGAAGCCAGTGCGTTATATTCAAACTTCATGGGACAGACACGCCAACACCACTACCGGCTGACGATGCGCTGGACGGGCAATCTAGGTCGCGGCACGGCGGACTACCGGGCGTACGGACGCGATCACGAATATTCCGCCGAGGGAAAGTCGGCAACCATCGTCGGGTCCTCCGATCCCGCGTTCCGCGGCGATCCGTCGCGCTATAACCCCGAAGAGTTGTTGGTCGCGGCTTTATCCTCGTGTCACATGCTGGTGGTGCTGCACCTCTGTGCGAACGCCAAGATTGTCGTCACCGAATACACAGATGACGCCGAAGGCGAGATGGCCGAAGGCGACGGAACAGGCCACTTCACGCGCGTGACGTTACGGCCGCGCATGGTGATCACGGATGCTTCGCGGATCGCCGACGCCCAAAAACTGCATGAGCGAGCGCACCACGGATGCTTTATTGCCCAGTCTGTGAATTTCCCGGTGGATTGCGTACCTGAGATTGTGGCCGCTTCGATGGCAGCGCAGTAACTCGCGCCGGCCGTTACCGCACTAAAGCCTTGATCTTCTGATCGAATACTTCGTACGGCATAGCGCCGATGATCAGCTCTCCCTCGATGTCCCCGGCCGAGCTCCTGCCGAGCACAAACGAAGGCGTACCGTTGGCTCCAATTTTCTCGGCAGCCAGTGTGTCGCTGCGAATGGCGTCTTTATACTTGCCGCTCTCAATGCAACTGCGAAACTTCGTCACGTTGAGTTTCAGATCCTGCGCCCCTTCCACCAGGCTAGCCATGTCGAGTTTGTCCGGACTCGCGTTCATGCGATCGCGCATGGCCCAGAACTGGCCTTGCTCGCCAGCGCATCGCCCGGCTTCGGCCGCCTGCATGGCGTTGGGATGAAAATCGAGCGGCAGATCGCGGCTCACAAAGCGCAGCTTGCCGGTATCGATGTAATTCTTCTTCAGCTCGGCGAACGTTTGCACATGGAAGCGTTGGCAAAACGGGCACTGGAAATCGGTGAACTCCACCATGGTCAACGGCGCATCTTTCGAGCCCATGGCGTATGCGCCTTCGATGCTTACCTTGGCTTTGGTGAGCTGTTGTTGCCCGGCAGGCGCGCCGGCGCCCTGCTTTTCCAGCAGTTCGCGGATCTGCCGTAACTCCTTTAAGATTTCATCGGCCTGCTCGCGAGTGATGCCCTTATCAGCGGCTGCCAGAGGCAGCAGAGCGATCAGCGGCAACGCCGCCCATTTCAGGTGTGGAAGGAAAGTCATCGGAGTCCTAGTCCGATCCCAGCAGCAGCATGTATTGGCTGTCCGGGATCTGTTCACGTTGGGAAAGAAGCTTGAAGTGATTGGCTTCGATTTCTTTAATGACGTCGGGCTTGTTGAGCCGAATGTGGGTCATGGCTTGCCCGCTGGGCATTGCATTGGGCGACTTGTAATACTCCACGATCACCAGCTTGCCGCCAGGCTTTAACGCTTTGTGGATGGCCGCGAGCATCGACTGCGGATAGTCGAAGTGGTGGTACGCGTCCAGCACCAGCACCTCATCAACCGATGCCTCGGGAAGCATGGGACTCTTGTCGGTTCCCTTGACGAAGGTCACGTTCGAGAGGTTCTCTTTGGCGGCGCGCTGCCTGGCCTGCGCCAGATAGTCATCGAAGATATCTTCCGCGAACACTTTGCCGGAGTTGCCCACGGCGCGGCTCAGGAACGGGAGCATATATCCGATTCCCGTGCCGACGTCGGCCACGCTCATACCGGGGCGAAGTCCCATGGCGGCTACCAGGTCGGCAGGCTTCTGGCGTTCGTCGCGGTCGGGCGCGCCGAGGTTTGCCGCCACTGCCTGCCGCCCTTCCGCCGTCTGGTAGCGGGCATTGGCGTCCTTGGCCACTTGCGCGGCTAGCGGCAGTGCCAGCAGGAACGCGGCGCACACGGCCACCGCGCGCTTTCGAATGCTCTTCATAAGGCAGTCTCCATCGGAAGCGCCAACGGCGCCTCTTGCAGAAAATCAAGGTGCGACATCTCCTCCACGGCATCGCGGATCGACTGTTCGCTGGTCGGCTCGGCTGTGATGACAAACGGCAGGTCGTGCTTGGTGTCGCACGGCTCCTGCAGCACGGCTTCGAGGCTGATGTGTTTGCTGGCCAGAATGCCCGCCAGCCGGGCGATGATTCCGGGCCGGTCGTCCACGCGGAAACGCAGGTAGTAGGCCCGCTTCTGCAGCGTGACCGATACCGGCTGGTATTCACCCAGCCGCTCGTGGGCGAATGGAGAGACTCGCTCGGGACTGCCGCTGCGAATCTCGCGCGCCACGCGCATCAAGTCGCTCACCACTGCCACTCCGGTCGGGCGCGGGCCGGCGCCTCTCCCGTAATAGAACGTGTCCTCTCCGTAAAGACCCTTCACCCAGACCGCGTTGTAGGCCCCTTGCACGCTGGCCAGGATGGTGGAACGCGGAATCAGCGCCGGCCGCACCGAGAGAATCAGCCCGTCGGCCGTCTGCCGCGCGGCGCACACCAATCGAATGGTGTGCTGCAACTGGTGTGCATATTGAAAATCCATGGGCGAGATGCGCCGGATGCCCTCGACGAAAATATCGGATGGCGTAATCTTCTCGCCGAACGCCAAGGCAGCCAGCAGCGCGAGTTTGGAGCGGGCGTCGAAGCCATCGATATCGGCGCTCGGGTCGGCTTCGGCATATCCCAGGGCCTGCGCCTCAGCCAGCACAGAGGCTAGCGAGTCACCGCGCTTTTCCATCTCCGTCAGGATGAAGTTGCTCGTGCCGTTCAGAATGCCGTAAAGCGCCGTGACGCGATCTCCGGAAATGCCCTCGCGCAGTACAGCGTGAATCGGAATGCCGCCGCAGACGCTGGCTTCCATCGCCAGGTTGATCCCAGCCCGAATCGCGCGGTCCCAGATCTCCGGCCCGCACGAGGCCATCAGTTCTTTATTGGCGGTGACCACCGATTTTCCAGCGGCGATCGAAGAGCTGATGATTTCGGCCGCGACACCAGTACCGCCCACCAGTTCGGCGACTACCTGGACGCCAGGATGATTCACCACCTCGCGCCAATCGTTGGTCTTGAGAACGCTTCCCAGCGAGGATGGAATCGTCTTGGTCTCGACCGACCGGCTGCAAACCGCTGCGACTTTCAGGCGAAAACCCAGCTTGAGCGCAATCTGGTCGGCGTTCTCGGCCAGAATCGCCAGTGTCCCCGAGCCCACATTGCCCAGGCCCACCAGCCCGACGCTGACTTCCTGCATATTTGCTCCATGATAACAAGGCTGGGCCGAGCCCCCTGGTTATCGAATGTTCATACGGCGATATCATACGGTAAGGTCTTCCATGAAACGCACTCTCCGGCGCGCTGCGCTGACACTGACACTCGGCGCGGCCTTTGGAATCGGACTTGCGCAGGAGCCGGGCGCCCAGCCACCCCTTACTGGCGGCGCCGACCGGCCCGATGTCCGGCTGCCCAACGGGAAATTGCAGCGCGACGAGATTCTCAAAGCCGAGCACGAGCAGAACCTTAAAGATGCCGCCAAGCTTGTCGAACTGGCCGACGACTTGAAACAGACGCTGGAGAAAGAAGACCGTTACGTCTTCTCTCTGACCACCGTCAAGAAAACCGAAGACATTGAAAAGCTGGTTAGGAAAATCCGTACTCGCCTGCGGCACGATTAACCTGCTCGCGTGGCACGCGGCGGCGCAGCCGGCGGCGAACGCCAAGCCGGCCATCGCCCTGGTGGATACCGCTGATCTATCGCAGTGGCAAACCTGGTCCAAGGAAATCGGGTGGCAAACACTGGTGCCTTCCGTGGCCAACGACGCTGCCATGGACGTGCGCGTCGAAGCGCTGGGCGCGGCCGTTCGCGACGCGATTCACAGCGGCTCCGTGGATCCGGCGAGGATCTATCTGGCGGGTCGCGGCGCGGCGGCTGCGGGCGTTTTCTTTGCCATTTCGCGTCTGCCTGACCTGTGGGCGGCCGCCGTCACGCTAGGCGGTTCCCCACAGCCCGCGATCGACAGCGATCGCTTCTACGCTGCCAATTTCGCGAATGTGCCAGTCTTGTGGATCAGCCCGACTGCCGACGATCAGCCGCTCGCCGCGAAGCTGCAAGCGGCCGGTGTCCCATTGGAACGGCGCCTGCGCGAGCAGATCCAAATGTCGGCAGTTTTCGATTGGTTGAAGGAACGCTCGCGCGAGCCGAACCCGGCCGCCATCGATTGCGAAACCGACTCGCCCCGGTTTGCCGGCTGCTACTGGATTCGCATCACCAGGTTCGATGCGGGCGAGCGCAACGATGTGCTTCCCTCCAGCCGCATGCAGTCCGCCATCGTCGCCTCGCTCGACCTCGGAGGCTTCGGCTATAAGGTGGACGATCCCGGACCGGGCCTTCTGGTTTCGTTCCTGCCGGACAAGTACAACGGCCCGCTCAAGGTGGGAGATCGCATTGTCGAGCTGGATGGAAAAGACCTGGCGGACGCGCGCGCGTATCGCGACCAGATGGCTCAAGTAAAGGAAGAGCGCCAGGTGGCGGTGATAGTGCAACGGGGCAAACAACACATCCGCATCGAGACGGCCGAGATACTGCCCCGGCGCGCGCCCATGGTCACCGCTCGCGTGCAGGCGAAGTACATGCCCGAGGAGAAGGAGATCCAAATCGTCAGCCGGGCCGTCACGGAAATGCAAGTGACGATTCCGCCTCAGTGGGTTCCGGCGGCAGTGAATTGGAACGGAGTAGCGTTGGAGAAGGTCGAGGCGCCCGGCTGCCGGTTGTTAGTGATTGAAAAGGCGCTCGAAAGCGCGAAGGCTTGCCCATAGTGGGGCAGGCCTGCCCCACGCCCACTAGTGTAGTGCGTCATACAGAATGCAGTTTAACTCTGTGGGGCAGACGATCGGTTTCTGTCGTCTGCCCGCGCCGCACAGCGGCGCAAGGGCGCGCTTCGCACACCCTGGCAGACCGCGAAAGACGACGGTCTGCGCCACGTCAGGCAGCGAAATACGCCTCGTTATTTGTGACGCAGACCACTAGCGATGAGTCGTAAACCAGGCGATAACCTTGCGAGGATACGCCTCCGGTTCCTGTGAGAGCCCGGCGACGTGTTCGGCCCCTGGTATTTCCCAGAGTTGCGTTGCCTTCGGGTTCAGCGCATGGAGTTCCTCGGAGTGATACGGAGGAATGTTAGTATCACGAGCTCCATGGATGAGCAGGACAGGAACCGCGGTCGAGCGAATCGCAGCCGCCGGAGAAGCCTGCCAAAAATCGAGGCCATACCGCATACAGGCGTATAAGAATCCGAAACGGACTACGGGCCAGAATATGGGTCTTGGCATCCGGGAAAACTGGTGCATTCGATCGGAGGCTACTTCCTCAAAAGTGGCGAATGGGCATTCCGCAACGACGGCGCGGAAGCGCGGCTCCTTCGGGATCGACTGCAGCAGTACGGCTGCGCCCAGCGACTCGCCGAGGCCGTACAGCCGCTGCGCATGCTGATTCTGGAACAACCAGTTCGACCATGTGTGCACGTCGGAAGCCTCCTTGAGGCCGTACGTGATGAGTTCACCACCGCTCGCGCCATGGCCTCGTAAATCTGGGGTCAATATCGAGAACCCCTCTTGCAAAAGGAAAGCGGCATGGGCGAGGGTCCCCAGGCGCGTGTCGCCCACACCGTGCAGCAAAATCACGGCAGAGCCATTTGGCTTGATCGGTTTAAAGAACCAGCCGCTCAGGCGCGCTCCATCCAGTGCACTGACGTGGACGTCAGACCAGGAGGATCCGGTCTCCCGCGAGACCGCCTCCGCCGCCTCGGCAAGAGGCTGCGGGCGCCGCGTTATGTGCAAAGCGTTTCCCACCGAAAGAATGACTCCGAGCGCGACTCCGATGACGGTCGCTCTCAGGAGACGCATCGTCCACTGCGCCACCGTACCCATACTTCTTAAGACGATTGGGAATGCCCAAAATGACGAACTTATTTGCGCGAATCGCGGCGCCGGAATAGCCGCTCCGTGGCCGATCTCCGCGCGGGAGAGAATTGCCGCGCCGCGCCGCGAACATACGGGCTGAATTCGAGCAGCCAGTAGCGGAGATATCCGGCGTGGTGAATCTCCTTCAGCGTGCTGCGGTAGTGGTCCAGCAGCCCCAGCCCGAGCACGGCTCCGGTCCGCCGGACTGAGGTTAACGTGGCGTTGGAAAACCACAGCGCGTTGGCTGGTAGTTTTCTTAGAGTAGACAGAGCCATGGCCGAGGAAAGCTCCAAAACGGTGCGGTGCTGCGCCGCCGCTTCGCCTTGCAGTTCGTGCCATTGCCGCCACAACCTTTCCCGCGACGGCAGGTTGATGCTTGGCAAACGGGTGGCCGCGCTGCGCAGCTTGGCCCACTCCAGGCGCAAACTGGCTACATCCAGCGGCGGCGTGTTCACGGTTTCCGCCAGTCGGCCCGAAGTTCCTTCCAAACCATCCAGCAACTGATCGACGGTTTCAAACCGGCGGCCCGGTTCCAGCAGGCCGTCCTTTTCCATGGCGGCTGCGATTTCGTTGATCAGATCGCGCCCAGCGCCGGCCAGATCGGCAAGCGCCGCCAGTACCCAAATCGGCGAAAACCGGAAGGCTGCCAATCCGGCAATCCCGATCACGTTCCCGGCGGCGATCCGCATGACGAAGTCGTCCGGAAGCCCGTCGTCCTTGGGGAACGTTCCTTCCACCTGGCCAAGTTGCTCGATGAAGAGACGCACGGTTGCTCCCACCAGCGACTGGTACAGACGGGAGCGACGCACACGGGCGGGCAAAACCACCAGGCCGATCTCGTGCACTGCGCCGCCGGTCAGGGCCGCAACCGAGCGGAGCAGCCGTTCGGGCAGCGAGCAGACGTAACCAGCAAGCTCTTGCGGTTTCATCCGCTCGATTATCGCTTACAATGCTTGTTCGCATGAGATGGGCGCCGATTCTTTTTGCAGTGCTCCTTTGCGGATGCAGCCGCGGCAACGACCCTGCTGTAGATCCCGCAATCGCCGCTGAAGTGGGAAAGATTCGCGCCTTCGACAACCATGCGCATCCCGTGCGAGTGACGCTCAGCGGTCCGCCCGATCGTGAATTCGACGCATTGCCGGTGGACAATATGGAGCCTTCATCCGATCCGGTGAATTTGCGGCCGAATGCGCCGGCGGTACTCGAAGCAGCAAAACAGCTTTACGGCGCCTCCGAGCGCAAGGCCGCAGTTCAACGTGAAAAACAAGACGGCTATCCAGCGTGGGTGCTCGATCAAATGGGCGTGGAGACGATGCTCGCCAATCGCATAGCCATGGGCCCGGGAATCGAGCCGCCACGGTTCCGGTGGGTGCCCTATGCCGACGCGTTGATGTTCCCGCTCGACAACTCCGCGCTGGCCGAACGCAATCCGGATCGCAAGGCTTTCTTCGCGCTGGAAGACAAGCTGCGGCAGCGCTACCTGAAAGAAGCGGGTTTGGAAGCGCGGCCGCCTACTCTTGCGGAATACCTAAGCCGCGTCGTGACTCCGACACTCGAGAGGCACAAGCAGGCTGGCGCGGTAGCGGAGAAGTTCGAAGCGGCGTACTTGCGCTCGCTCCAGTTCGATACCGTGGACCGCGCCGTGGCCGATCGCGTCTATTCCCGATTCGCGGCGAAAGGCGCACCGCCCGCAGCCGATTACAAGCCACTGCAAGACTTCCTGTTTCGCTACATTGCAGCCGAGTGCGGCCGGTTAGGAATGGCTGTGCACATCCACACCATGGCCGGGGCCGGAAGCTACTTCGATATCGCGGGCGCCAACCCTCTGTTGCTCGAATCGGTCTTGGAAGATCCGGCGCTGCGGCGGACACGGTTTGTGATGCTGCACGGCGGTTGGCCGTTCACGCGCGAGATCACGGCGCTTCTCGAACGACCCAACGCGTACCTGGATTACTCATCCCAAGATCTGCTGCTTCCGCCGGCCACGTTGGCAGTCAGCATACGCGAATGGCTGGAGTGGGTGCCGGAGAAAGTTCTGTTTGGCTCGGACGCGTACCCGTACTCGGACCAAATGGGCTGGGAAGAATCCGGTTGGATCGCGGCACGCACCGGAAGGCAGGCGTTGGCCATGGCGCTGACCGCCATGATGCGCGCGGGCGAGATCTCACGCGAGCGAGCGCTCGAATTGGCCCACATGGTGCTTCGTGAGAATGCCCGCAAACTCTACGGCCTATGAAGAAGCCGGTTTCAACCAAGAAGAAGGTCACCGCGCGCGAAGTGGCGCGCAAACTGCTGCGCGCGCCCAAGAGCCTCTCGCGCGATCAAGCGATCCGGCAGGCCGTCCGGCAAATCCCGCGCGGTAAGGTGGCCACATACGGACAGGTAGCCGCCGCGGCCGGGTATCCTCTCTATCACCGCCAGGTAGTGCAGATATTGAATAAAGCCGGAGGCTCCTTGCCCTGGCAACGCGTGGTGGGCGCCGGCGGTGCAATCAAGCTCCGCTTTGGCGCCGGACAGGAGCAGCGCATGCGCCTCCAAATGGAGGGCGTGCGCTTCCGCGGCAAACGCGTCGATATGGCCGAGCACCAGCACGTGTTTCGGCCATGGGAATTCGAGGACGATATTCCGTGAGCAGGTGGCCCAACAGCGCGCATGGCGATGCTTACTTGTATATGTAGGAATGTTCGAAGACTAGATTGCGCGGCACGCCGGTCGCCGGTCCGTGTCCCATTACACTGGACGTCATCGCGAGTTCCCTAAGACTTGGATACTCGGACCCGATGACACCGACGGCACGAATGTCGCTGAGTTCGAGCTGCGTGAGATTGGGTAACTCGGCCAACACCTTCTGAATCCGTTGGTAAGCCACCAGCGGTCCAACCAAATCCACAACCGGTGAAGCAATGACAAGTGTCCAGTCGTCTGATTCCCCCTCGATTTGGATCCAAAAGGCGCCCTCTACGCGAAACCGGCGACGCTCCAGGGCCTGCAGCAACGTCTGACCGTCGACAACAAGCTCCCTCACCAGTATCTTCTTATACACGCCAATACTCCTTGAGGATCGCCCACTGCCGTGAGCATAGCACGGGCCTTCTTGCTGCCATGAGCTTCATACCGGCTCTCTTCAGACCAGTCCTTCACAACGCCCCACATTGTGTCGAGGGTTGGATTTTTGCGGAATTCCTGCAGCACGGCGTCGGAGACCCCGGTGTGCTTGAGGAGTTTCTCAAGCTTGTGAACGTAGATTTCTTTCACAAAATCGAGATCCGGAAAGTCATAGCGCTTGGTCCTTTTTGCGATGCAAGCCTTCAGAGCACACTCAACCGCATATCCAGCAAGGTAGTAGGCACCGTCGTAACGGCGGCTCTTCAGAAGCGCTTGTGCATCAACAAGTCGCGTCTCAGCAAGCCGTTGAAAATCCTTCCGATTCACCAGGTGAGTCGTTCAGGTTAACAGGCGTGCGAAATGTTTTCACGCTGCAAAACAAGAGTAACGAATTGGCTATGATGGTCGCCTAGGTACTCTATGCACCCACCACGGCCCCTGGCAGTCATCGTTTTGTCACTTGGTACGGCGGCGCTCGGCGCGGCCGCCGCTAATGATCCAGTTCGACTGGATACCGGCCTCGTCGCAGGCGTATCTGGAGCTAACCCAGATGTACGTGTTTATAAGGGCATCCCGTTTGCCGCTCCGCCGGTCGGCAGCCTGCGCTGGCACTCTCCCCAACCCGCGGCACACTGGGAAGGAGTGCGCAACGCCGATCAGTTCGGCTCCATGTGCATGCAAGCCGCATTCGGCGGACGCGGCGGCGCGCCCGCCACATCTCTGCGCGTGAGTGAAGACTGCCTGTACCTCAATGTATGGACGGCTGCGAAATCGGCAAGCGAGCGGCGTCCGGTCCTCTTTTGGCTGCACCCCGGTGGCTTTAACTCCGGCGCCGGTTCGCAACCTGGATTCGATGGCGAAGCCCTGGCGCAGAAGGGCGTGGTGGTGGTGACCATCAATTACCGTCTGGGCGTGTTCGGATTCTTCGCGCACCCCGAGCTGACCAAAGAGTCCGACCGGCACGCATCCGGCAACTACGGATTGATGGACCAAATCAGCGCGCTCGAGTGGGTGCAGAAGAACATCGCATCGTTCGGCGGCGATCCCAAACGCGTCACCATCGACGGCGATTCGGCCGGGGCGATGAGCGTGGGGGATCTGATGATTTCGCCGCAAGCCAAGGGATTGTTCTCGCGCGCCATTGCCGAGAGTGGCGGGCCGATCGGCCTCTCCATCAACCCCATTCGCAAGCTGGCTGATGCCGAGCAGGCTGGTGTCAAAACTGCCGAGTCACTGGGGGCGAAGTCGCTCGCCGAGCTGCGCGCGAAGCCCGCGGACGAAATCATGACGTCGGTGCGCGGCGGCGGCTTCCCGATCATCGATGGCTGGCTCATCCCCGACGACCCAGGCGCCATTTTCGCGGCGGGCAAACAAAACGACGTGCCGCTACTGGTGGGGTCGAACAAAGACGAAGGAACGTTCTTCTTGCAGAAGGGGCCGGCTGACCGGTTCCTCGAGAATTCCCAGCGCCGCTTCGGCAGGTTGGCCGATACCTTCTTCAAGTTGTATCCGGCCGGCTCCGACGATGAAGCCTACGCCTCGCAACTGGCGGCCTTCCGTGACGAGCTGGGCTGGGTGATGCGCAACTGGGCGGAGATGCAAACCAAGAGCGGGAAAGCGAAGGCGTATCTGTACTACTTCACGCATGAGCCGCCGGCCGCACCGGGAGGTAGAGCTTTAGGAGCGACTCACGGCGCCGAGGCGCCTTACGTATTTGAGAACCTGGCGGCGGGCCGTCCCTGGACCGATGTCGACCGCCAGGTGGCCGACACGATTTCTTCCTACTGGGTGAATTTCGCGACGGCAGGCGACCCCAACGGGAAGGGCCTACCGCGATGGCCGGCATTCGATGCCAAGAAGAGCGACCGTCCGTTGGTATTGGGCGACAAAGTAGAAGTAGGCCCGGCGCCCAACCAGGCGCAGCTCGCCTTTTATCAAGCTCTGTACAATCAGCAGCGGCCGTAACGGTAAAATCAAAACGTGCCTTATCCCGAACAACTCATCGCCCCTATGCGCGCCGACCTCACCCAGTACGGCGTGGAAGAGGCCAGAACCCCCGCTGATGTGGACCGGCTGATTGGGTCCGGCAGCACTGTCCTGATGATCGTGAACTCCGTCTGCGGATGTGCCGCCGGCAGGGCCCGGCCGGCCATCGGCCTCGCGCTCGAACACGCGGTCCGTCCCGCCAAGATCGGAACCGTTTTTGCCGGCGGAGACGAAGACGCGGTCGCCCACTTACGTGGGATTCTTTCCGACTATCCGCCTTCGTCCCCCTCGATGGCGCTATTCCAAAGCGGCAAGCCCGTGTACATGATGCACCGCCGCGACATCGAGCAGCGCGATCCCTGGCAGATCGCGGTTTTGTTGAAGCAAGCGTTCGATCACTTCTGCGGGTAGTCAACGCGCCTCTGCGCAGAGTAGCAGAGTCACTACAATTAGGTATGTCCAAAGCTTTGGTACTCGCCTTGGCGCTGGCATCCGCGTTGCGCGCCGAGGTGTTCCCCATGACACTGCGGCAAGCCGTCGATACAGCGCTCAAGCAAAATCCTGACCTGACGCTGGCGCGGCTCGACCAGGAAAAGGCGCGGCAGGGCGTGCGAGTGGCGCGCGATCCTTTCAGCCCGAAGCTGGTGGTCGGTAGCGGCCTGGCGCTCACCGACGGCTACCCCATGAGCATTCAAGGCGCGGCGCCCAGTATCTTTCAAGCCAATGCCACGGAATTCCTCTTCAACCGGCCGCAGAGCTACGCCGTGGCCCAGGCCCGCGAGAACGTGCGCGGCGCCGAGTTTGGCGTAGCCGTTAAGCGCGAGGAAGTGGCCTATCGAGCCGCTTCGCTGTATTTGGACGCGGAGCGCGCCGCCCGCATTGGCGCTTTGGCTCGCAAGGATGCGGAGAGCATGCAGCTTGTGCTCGATGCCGTCCAGGCTCAGGTGCGCGAGGGCCGAGCGCTCCCGCTGAATGAGAAGCAGGCGGCGTACAATCTGGCGCACGTCCGGCAGGTAGCGGAACGCCTGGAAGCGGACCAGGAGACCGCCGAGACAGCACTCGCCATCGCCTTGGGATTTGCGGCGCAAGACCGTGTCCAGCCTGTCGAGGAGGAGCGCACGGCACCGGCCCTCCCGAAATCCGAAGACGAGGCCATCCAATCGGCGCTCGAAGGCAGTAAGGAACTGCGCCAGCTGGAATCGCAAATCGCCGCCAAACGCCTGGAGATGCGCGGCGCACAGGCAGCCCGCTTGCCTCGCATCGATCTCGTGGCGCAATACGCGCTCCTGTCGAACATCAACAACTACGCCCAGTATTTCGTTAAATACCAGCCGAACAACGTGCAGCTCGGCATGTCGTTCCAAATCCCTTTGCTGAGCGGCCCCGGCGTCGGGGCTCAGGCCGCGCAAAGCCAGGCAGACGTGGACCGGCTCCGCGTGCAAGTGAATTCGACACGCAACCGCATCACCTCCGACATCCAGCAGGCATTTCGCGAGGAGAAGACGGCAGCCACGGCGGCCGATGTAGCGCGGCTCGATCTGGAGGTGGCGCGCGAGCAGCTTTCCGTGCTGTTGGCACAGATGCAGGAAGGCCGCGCGCCGCTCCGCGAGGTGGAGGAGGCTCGCGTTCTGGAGAACGACAAGTGGATCGCGTTCTATGACGCACAATATGGCGTGGAAAAAGCGCGCTGGAACCTGCTGCGGGTGAGCGGAGGGCTGCTGGCGTC
>Ga0335081_10001971_pt1 | contig 32454 bp, 29 predicted proteins | sample Lox_Sample_35_FD_206713 | JGI IMG/M metagenome (GOLD analysis project Ga0335081, IMG submission 206713) | Soil microbial communities from Loxahatchee National Wildlife Refuge, Florida, United States - Lox_Sample_3.5 | ecosystem: Environmental > Terrestrial > Soil > Wetlands | place: USA...
CTAGCTTTGACGCTCACAATGGCGGGATCCTTGTTCGCGGCATCCAGTATCTACGACTTCACTTTACCCTCGATTGACGGAAAAACCACGCCGCTGGCGAGCTTCAAGGGCAAGGTAGTGCTTTTGGTGAACGTTGCCAGCCAGTGCGCTTATACGCCGCAGTACACGGCGCTCGAAGCTGTCTACGAAAAGTACAAGGATCGAGGCTTCGTGATTCTAGGTTTTCCGGCCAATAATTTTGGAGAGCAGGAGCCGGGGACCAACGCTGAGATCAAGACCTTCTGCTCGACGAAATATAATGTAACCTTTCCGATGTTCTCGAAAATCTCCGTGGACGGCCGCGATCAGAATCCCCTCTATGCGTATCTGACCAAGGGAGCCAATCCGTCGGTCGCAGGCGATATCCAGTGGAATTTTACGAAGTTCCTTGTAGACCGCAGCGGTCACGTTGTGCGGCGGTTCGAGCCGCCGGTCACGCCTGACTCGCCACAAGTGATCGACTCCATAGAAAAGCTTCTGAAACCTTAGCCGTGGGGTCTCACGACTAGCTGTCACAGATACATCAACGTAGAGTTGCCTATAACGACTGCAGATAGGAAGCGAAGCGGTCGCCGGCCTCGATGACATCTCACTTCCGCGAGGCGAGAATGTCGTCGAGGCGTGCGGGGACACTGGAATCGCCCTCGAAGCGCGGGTAGCACGCGTTGGCGAGCGGTTCCTGTGTGGAAGTCGCATACGACGTTGCCAGAAAAGTAAATTCGAAAGAAGTGTTTTGTTAACTGTGGGGTTAGAAGAATGTGGAGCGAAATACAATTGGGGACGCCGCCCGGGGCGGTGGGGCTGGCTTCAGCGCCAGTTTCCGAGAAGCCGGCACGACTTCTCGGGCTTTAGACTTATAATCGGCTCAGCCATTGAACGCTTGGCATCTCTCCCACCTGCGGGATGGACAAGAATATGAAACGTACATGGTTATTGGCCGTGGCCGCGTTGGTGGTGGTTTCTGGAGCTGTCTGGGCGCAGCAGGAACAATATCCGATCACAATGATTCCGCCGGGTAAGGGCCCTTACAATTTTCCGGAAGGGTATAAGACGCCCTGGGACAAGGTGACCGTTACGGTCACAGAAAAACTAGCGCCCAATCTGTATGTCCTTCACGGCAACGCGGGCGTTGACGCGGCACATCCGGATGCATCCGGCGGCCGCGTCGCGGTGTTATTCGGATCGGACGGCGTGCTGATGGTGGATACCGAGAACGCTCCGGTGGCCGAGAAGACGCTGGCGGCGATTCGGACATTCTCCCAGGCGCCTATCAAGATCGTAGTCAACAGCCATGCCCATAGCGACCACGTCGGAGGCAATGCCTTCTTCGCCAAGCAAGGAGCGTTGATCCTCGCGCAGGAAAATCTGCGTGAGGAAATGATGCCAAACCCGGATGCGACGCCCCGGCCCGCCGGCGCTCCAGCCGTCCTGCCAGTCGATCCAGCCAGCCTGCCGGTGGAGACCTATCATTATGACCCTGCCACCGAAGGCAAGCCGGCGGTCACCATCCATATGGATGGCGAGACGGTAGACTTAATTCCGATGATGCCGTCGCATATGGCCGGCGATACCGTCGTCCGTTTTGAGAAGGCGAATGTGATCTACATCGAGGATTTCTATCGCAACTTCGGTTACCCCTTTGCTGACCAGGCCAACGGCGGCTCAATCAACGGCATGCTGCAGGCGATTGACCTGCTCGAGAAGTTGGCCGACGACAACACCATCCTGGTCCCTGGCCATGGCACGCTGATCCACAAGAAGGACATGCTGCCCTACCGCAAGATGCTGGTAGAGGTGCTGGCTAAGGTGAAGACGCTGCGCGACCAGGGCAAGTCGCTTAAGGATGTGCTGGCGATGAATCTCACGCAACCCTATGATGCCGTCACGCTGGGCGACGTGCAGTCGAGCAAGGACCGGTTCATCACCGAAGCGTACAACGAGGTTGCTCCGGGTGGGCTGCCGCCGGTCGTGCATGGCAGACGCAAAATGCCCGCCGCGTTCTGAGGGTCGGCCGATGCTTTGGGTGTTCAGCAATCTCCCCCGATAGGATTTTTGGAAAAGCAAGCCGGCTTCTAACGCTTTGGGCCTGCTGTAGGTTCACCTTCTCTGGCGAGACGAACGCGTCTGCAGCAGCCGCTGCAGTGTTGAAGGCTTCTTTGGCGGGGCATGGTCAACGCAAACGTGCGCGTCGAACTCCCTCTTGGCCCCGACCATACCCTGCTGCACCGGAGTCCACCAAGTGCAGGCTGTGCACGTCGCCGCGATTCCATTCGTCGTTACTTTCCACTCCATTACTCGCCTTATCATTTTCTTCTCCATCAGAACTTAGCGGCGGTAGTGCGCGCGCGTATAGGCGTATCCAAAAGCGTTCTGCTCGATGCTGATGGTCTGCGGCAGCCACCACAGCTTGCGGAGCACGCGGTTGTGCGAGTTGCGCATCTCGTGCCCCAGGAAGGCCGCGCCCATCGCGTAGGCCGTGGCATAAGCCGCCATCGCCGCCGGGTGGCCCAGCATCGGGCGAACCATCGCGTCGTGCTCCTGAAAGCCGCCCATCTTGAAGTCCTGCTCGGTCTGGCGGTAGTCCATCGTTTTCACGGTGAGGTCCAATGTGGCCAGCGCCATCACCGGCCGGTCTTTCAGCATCGAGACCACGGCGTTCTGCCTCTTCGGGAGCACGTCGGTGTGCTTGGGCTTGGCGGCGACTGCGTTGCAGAGCGAAGAGCTGATCAGGATGCATTCGATGATCATTGTCATTGTCCTCGGCGGTAGATAATGCAGGGACGGGGCCAAACGATATTGGCTATAGGCAATGGAATCAGATAGTTGCGGATGGGGTGTGCCGGATCGAAACTACACTGTGTTCAGAATCTGAGCCGGCGTACACCCTGGCTACACTTGAGCCAGTCGACGAGAAACCGAATTGGGTTTGAGCTTTGAGGCCAACCAGACTGACGAACTCTACCTGGACGAGAGTGCGAATCTGATTCCGCGGCTGAGCGACACCGTTCCCCCCGAGTTATGCGTCTCGCCGGTAAAAATCGTGCGTTCGACGACAATGTTACGCGGATTCACCGCTGCGAGGCGTTCCGCCAGTTCCGACGCATTGTCAATCATGCGAGCCGCTACGGCCACCGGGTCTTTCGGGTCCTGCTCCTCGCCCGCGGATGTCACGAGAATTCGTAAATGGAGTGCGCCTGTCTTGGCTCGCATGGCGAATGCAGGTTCACCGGCGAGAACCTTGCGGTCGTTCCAAGAGATGACAGGGCTCGACAGAACGTAGGTGGAAAAAGCCGTCGGATTCTTGAACATCTCATCGAGAGCGAGCAACCCTCCCAACGAATATCCGAATAGAGTCTGCTTCGACGGGTCGACCTTGAAGCGCGCGGCGACGAACGGCTTCACGTCCTCTTCGATGAACCGCAGGAACGCCTCGCCGCCTCCGGTCTTCTTTATGCCGGGCGCGGCCAACGCCAGTATTGCCGGATCAAGCGGCCACGGGGACAGGTCATTCCAGCGCCCGCGCCGAACTTCATCCCAGTCATCGGTAGGGTAGCCGATACTGACGACGACTGCCGGCGCCACGTCCCCGTCGTGAGTCAGCTTGGCCTCAATATAGGCGGCGCTGCCGAAAAAGAAATTCCCGTCCAGAACGTAAAACACCGGATAGGCCACTTGGGGGTCGATCGTGAACGGCGCGGCGATGGAGAGCCGGTAGGTCTGCCCGTTCTGCCCGGATTTCAGATCATACTGCGCCGCATGAGGAACCGCAGCGGCGGGAGCATCGCGTGATTGTGCCTTCGCCGGTCCGCACCTTACGAACAGAACAGCCAGCGAGAACGCACACGCTAGAATGGCGCGCGGCATAAGCCTCGACAGAGAAACGGCGCTCAGAATAGGAAACCGCGAGAACTATAGGTTTCCGGGCTCAGCGCAGTCAAGAACTCGGTCGACGCGTCACGCCTTCGCTGACTCAGTGGCGGCCACTTGCACGACAATTTTCCCACGCAGGTGGCCGGCGAGCCCTTTCTCGAATGCCTCCCGCGCTTTTTCGAGAGGCAGTGCAGCTCCAACGATGACGCGAAGCGTGCCGGCGTCGATCAATCGTCCAAGCTCGATGAGCTGCGAGCGTTTCGGCTCGACAATAAAAAATACGCTGCGCACGCCGAGTGAAGCTGCTTTCTCCGCGGACACGGGACTCACGATGCTGACGAGTATGCCGCCGCGGCGCAGGATGCCCCAGGAGCGTTGCTGAGTCTCTCCGCCGATCGTGTCCAGCACTACATCGACATCCTTGACCTTTTCTTCGAAGCGCTCGCGGGTGTAATCAATCACCTCAGACGCGCCAAGCTCGCGGAGGAAATCGTGATTCTCAGCCGAAGCTGTGGTGATCACCTCCGCGCCCTTCCAACTTGCGAGTTGGACTGCATACGTCCCTACTCCGCCCGCCCCGCCGTGGATCAATACCCGCTGTCCTTTTTGAAGCTGGGCATGGTCAAAAAGGGCTTGCCAGCCGGTGAGGCCGGCCAACGGAACTGCGGCGGCCTGCTCGAAGCTCACAGTGCGCGGCTTCGGCGCCAAGTCCCCCGAGCGGATGGCGATGTATTCGGCAGCGCTACCATCGCGGCAAAAGGACGCAAGCGCGTAGACAGCATCGCCTGCTTTCACCCCTGCAACGTCTTGCGCTACGGCGTCCACCACGCCGGAAAACTCGTGGCCGGGGATTGTCGGCATGCGCGGCCGGCCATCGCAATCGATATAGGTTTCGTCCCACGTCAATTCGGTCTTGGTGATAGACGTGGCAATCACGCGGACCAGCGCATCGCCGGGCTGGAGCACTGGTTTCGGGGCATCTTCATACGCCAAAAGTTCTGGGCCGCCTCTCGAGTGCATTCGAATCGCTTTCATTCGTTTTACTCCCGGGCTTGGGCCTGGTCCGATTCCACACCCCGCCGCCTTCGGATCAGCTGGGGCAATACAGCCTGCGCCCCGAACGTCGCCACCTTTCTCAACTCCTGCCTCCGTGATCTCACTTCCGCGAGGCGAGAATATCGTCGAGGCGTGCGGGGATACTAGGGTCGCGCTCGAAGCGCGGGTAGCGCAGACCGCCATGATAGTCGAAGCGGACGGTGCGGTAACGGTCGCCATCTTTAACGATGAGTTCAATCGGGTCCGTGGCCTGCTTCGCGCTCCTGACGGCGTCTCTCAGGCGATCCGGCTCGTAGGCAACCCCGTTCACTGCGATGATTTGGTTACCTACCGTCAGCCCCAGCTTGTATCCGGGCCCTTGCCACTGCACGTCGGCCATTCGCCCTTCATTCGCGACGACGAAGCCGAGAGAGTAGGTAAGGTCCGCGACTTTGCGCCGCGCCTCGGCAGCCTTCGCGTAATCCGTTGGCGTGTCCGTATAAACCAGCTTGTAGCCGCCGCGCGTCACTCCATCGAGCGGTGCGCCAGGACCATGCCCATCCAGCCGGTCGCGCAGGAACTTGGCCCAATCGTAGGGCTCAACCGCGTTCAGCGCCTTCACCACGTCGTCGAACGTGTAGGTCACCGGAACATAGCTTCCGTTGTCGACGCCGAAAAACGTGCGCGCGAAATCGTCCAGCGAGCGTTTGCCGCCGGAGCGCTCGCGGATCAGCGTGTCGGCATCGAGCCACACCAGTTGGCCCTCCGAGTAGTAGTCCTCGCTGCGTTCGAAGCTGCGCCACGGCAGCGGCCGGCGCATCGCCGCGATGGGATCGTTGGTGGTGTCTTCCAGCGTGCGCCATTCGCGGCCTTCGCGATGATCGTAGAGAGCGGCAGTCCCCGCGATGGCGTCCAGCGCCTGCTGCTTGGTCAGCAGGCCCGACCGCGCCGCCAGCACGAATCCCCAGTACTGCGTCTGCCCCTCGTAGACCCACAGAAGGCTGTCGCGCATGGGCACGTTGAAATTCGGCGTCCAGAGGTCGGCCGGCCGCCGGAACTTGCCGTTCCACGAGTGCGTGTACTCGTGCGACAGCAAGTCCCGCGTGTCGGCGTCCTTCTCCCACTCCGTGAAATAAGTGGGCACCGTGCCATCTTCGCTGGACTGGTGATGCTCCAGGCCGATGCCGCCCATGTGATCCGAGAGCGACAGCAGGAAATCGTAGTGGTCGTAGTGGTGCGAGCCGAAAAGCTTGTAGGCCTGCTGCACCAGCGCGCGGTGCGCTTCGATCGCCTCAGGCTTGGCTTCCAGGAGTTCGGCCCGGTCCGCGACGACGTCCATGTGCACCGGCACAGCGGCGCCGGGATCCAAATCCAGGCGCTTGAAGTTGCGGCCGGCGATCATCGGCGAATCCACCAGCGTGTCGAAGGAGACGGTCTTGAACGTGGTTGTCCCGCCGCTCGTGGAAGCGGGCTCCAAAGCCGTGCCGAACTCCCAGCCCTCCGGCAGGCGCACGCTTGCGGCAATCGATATCTGCCGCGCGAAATATCCCGCGGGGTAAAGAGTTAACGCAGTCCACTCGATGCTTTCCATCTCCGGGGTCATCATGATCCGCCCTTCGTTATTTTCAACCGAAGAGTCGAACTGGAAGTTGAGATCGAGCGCCGTCGCGCCTGCCGGGACGTCGACATGGAACGCATACACGTCCACAGCGTCGCGCGTCCATTCCACGCGCTTGTCGCCGGCGTGGATTTCCAGGCCCGAGAGTTTGTCCACCGCTCCCACAGGACCGTGATAGCCGGGGAGCCAATCGGGATAAAGCAGCACGAGGGGTTCGCCGCCGCGCACCGGAACGGTTTCGTGCGTTCGGAAGATGCGCCGCGCAGTGTCCGTGGCGTCCACGGTCACTCGCAGGGTGCCAGGGTACGGAATGTCCCGCGGCGCGGCGATCGGCGCGGGCATAGCCGAGGGCTGCGGGCCGGGCGATTGGGCGAGAGCGATGCCAACGGCTGCGGCCAGCGCGCAAAGAATCGGTATGAGAATACGGAGTGAAGTGGACTGTGGCATAAGCCGCCTCGCATTTGCGATTCAGGTTCGAGTCGAATGGTCGGGACAACGCCAGCCGTCTGATGCTACACCCTGCGTGGCCGTGGCGCATCTGTGGCCGGGCTAGCCTCGACAGAACATGGCGGGAGCCAAAAATCCCACTTTCCGACAATCCGACTTATCAAGACTTGATCGACAATACAAAGGGATTCGTGACGCCGGCCACTGGCACGCAACGCTTTCGAGTAACAACATCAGGACAAAAGGAGGAATTCATGAAGAGGATTGGTCTGGTGGTGTTGGCTGCCGTCATGGCATTTACTGTCGTCGCGGTCGCTCAGCAACAGCCTTCCCAGAACCATCTCAACCCGGAATGATGGGCGGTGGGATGATGGGCATGATGGATATTGAACACCCATCATCGGGAGATATGGACTGATGAACAAGCTCATGCAGAGCATGACCGCCATCGAAGCTGCGAAGGATCAATCGACGCTAAAAGCGAAGCCCTAGCAATCCCGCTTAGGCAGAGCAAGGTCAGTCGGGCTGATGCCACGGGCACTAGACCTTAAATTTCCGCACGAACTGCGCGTTGTTCTCCCAGCGCGACTTCTTCGTCTCCAAATCAGCTGCATCGGGTTGAACAGCGCCATTCACGTCCGTAACGCGGGAGACGATCGTATGATCGCCGACTTCGGGCGCTGGAAACTCGCATGTGAAGAGCTTCCATGAATACTTCGTGTTCTGGCTGTCCATAGTGGCGGTTTGCCAAACTCCGCTATCGAGACGCACTTCGGCCGACCGAAGCGGTGTGCCGTCGTTCAGCACGAAACCGGTGGCAACAAACTTGTTACCATCCCGCGCCAGCCGGGCCACCATCGACTTAAGTTGAATGCGGCTGACTGACGTTTCTTCCCATATGGTCTGGTCGCCATCTTTGCGTTCCATCAGCGTGACGTAGTCACGCGCCATGAAACGGCCCATAAAACGCCGGTCCTGCACCTGAATGTGATTGAGCCACTTCGCATTACATACGCCGTACCACCCGGGTATCAGGAGGCGCACTGGCCCGCCATTCTTGGCAGGCAGTGGAGCGCCGTTCATCTCCCAGACGATTAGCACATCCGAATTCATCGCGTCTTCAACGGCCAGGCTGCGTGCAAAGTTCTGCTCGAATTTTTGAGGCTGGCCTCCGCCATGCGCGATTTCTTCGGTCCCATGGTCCGCACCGAAGTAGACGACTTCCCGAGCCGTCGATTTCAGTCCTGCAGCCTTCAGTAGAGCTGCCAAGCTTGTCCCCGTCCAGCGCGCGTTGCCCACCAGCGTATTCAGCCGCGCGGGATTGTTGCCCGAGCATTCAAATCCAGCAATCAATTCCGCACGAGGGCGCCGTTTTAACTCGTCGAGAGTAAATTCCATTTCTTTGTTAACGAGCCCGCTCAGTCGCAGCTTGTATGTTGCGGGGTCAATCTGCGTTGGGCCGTAGTGCTGCACCGCGAAAAACTGGTCGTTAGGAGTTATGAACGAAGATTTTTGGATCGTTCTCGTATCCAGACTGTGCGGCCCCTCTCCCGCCGAGGGATCGAAGCCTTGCGGCACGTCCGCCCATGGAATTACTTCTTGCGGGCCCGTTTGCGCAATAGCCCAGGGCGGAACTCCTAAAGCTGCAAGCCCCACCAAGGCCGCACCGCCCTTAATCGCCGCCCGCCGTGAGATTCCGTTATTCATAAGCACGCCTCCTGCGCGAAATTATCATGCCGACGAACCAGGAGTGGCCCTAACTCGTGTGAGTATGCCATGTTTCTCATGACGGATCATACTCTTGCTTCAAAATCCAGTTGACGAAACCCGCCCGGCACGGGCTTAGCGTTTCGCTTAGACGCGACTCTAGATCTTCACGTTGTTCCGTAGCATTTTGCGTTGCATAATAGGCCCTGTTTTCCGGAGGTCAGCAATGAACTCGTACCGCCCGCTTGCGATCGCCGTGCTTCTGGGACTCGTCTTCGCCGCTGTTCCTCTCCGCGCTCAGCAGGTGACTACATCAACGGTCGATGGTGTCACGAACTTTAAGCGGCTGGAGACTACTGTGGCTTGTGCCGGTGAAACCAAACCAACCGCTGTGGCGGCACTGAAGAAAATGGGCTTTGCATCCATTATCAATCTCAGGCTCGCCAATGAACAAGGTGCCAACCTGGAGGCAGAAGCAGCCGCCGCGAAACAAGTTGGCATTCCTTATTTTTGGATTCCGTTTGATGGCACGATGCCCGATCCGTCTGTCGTGGATAAGTTTCTGGATATCATCACCGCAAAAGGAACCGAGCCGGCATTCATCCATTGTCACAGCGGGAACCGTGCCGCCGCCCTTTGGATGATCAAGCGAATGGTGGTCGATCATTGGGACGCCAATCGGGCTGGGGAAGAGGCTTCTGCGCTGGGCCTAACGAGCGGAGCTTTGAAGCAGTTTGCGATTAATTACGCTCAAACACACAAACGCTGACCAGGGACGCCGATTTTGATGAAGGTGATTCAGGGGCAAAGGCGCTCATCCACTCTCGTCATTGTTGTCACCCTATTTTCTCTAGCGGTCTTTCCTTTCGCTCTCCTCGCGCAATCCCAAGTAGCAAACAACGACCCCAGAATGATTAGAGATTCCGAGACAACACCATCGGGACCTTCCGCAAACGCAATACTGGAAAATGGGAAGCGGATTTTCCTTCGCGATTGTGCCCACTGTCATGGGCAACGCGGTGACGGTGTTTCGCTCAATATGCGCACTCTTCATCCGGCTCCCTTTGATTTGACGAGCTTTGAGCTGAGCGAATCCTACATCCGCCACGTTGTGCGAGAAGGTTTGCCAGGCTCAGACATGCCGGCGTGGCATTTGGGTTCAGAGGAAGAAGTAAACGATGTTTCAGCCTATACCGCCCGCTTGGAAAAGTTACACCCTCTGCCATCGCAGGAAAGCTACGCACCTCCGGACGTGATGCGGGAAGCCGGTCACCGCATCTACAAAATGCATTGTGTAACCTGCCACGGCGAGCATGGCGAAGGAGATGGTCCCGATGCCTCCAAGCATCTGCCACGGCCCGCCAGTTTCACGGAGATGAGTCCTGCATTCACGGCAGCCCGGCACATTATCCAAAACGGAGTGCCCGGAACCGACATGCCGTCCTGGCCTTTATTGACGGACCCGGAAATTCAAGCGGTGACTTTTTACATCCAAACGTTGTATATGGGTAGCAGCGCTCCATCTGGACGACGCCCATGAAAAGTACAAATCTGCGCCTGAATTTTGTAATCCTGGCTGTGATGGCGGCGCTCGGCGCTTCCTCCGTTCCGCGCGCCGAAGCGCAGTCGACGAGTCGCCCACCGAGCCAACCGGGCGCTAACTCAAATACATTAGCCGTGAGCAGCCAGCCAATCGCCAGGACGTGGACTCCTCCCGATCTCACCAAGATTCCGCACACCGCGCTCGGCGAAAGCATTCTGCTTGGCTGGCGGATTTTTGAGGAGACACCGAAATATGCCGCGCAATATGTCGGCAATAAGGAAAATTGCGGAAACTGCCACCTTCAAGGGGCTACGCTCACCTACGCGATGCCCCTCGTAGGTGCGCCGGCCTGGTTCCCGCAGTTCAGCGAGCGAGCCAAGAAGATGATTTCTCTGGAAGACCGCATCCAGGAATGCGTCACGCGCAGCGAAAACGGAACCCCTTTGCCACACGACGGCCCTGAAATGCGCGCTCTTTTCGCCTTCATGAGCTGGCTTGCCGATTCGCAGCCGGCCGGCAAACCCGCGCCGTCACGCGGTTTATTCCCATTGCCGGATCTGAAGGCGGATCTGGACCACGGACGCAAGGTCTATACGGATAAGTGCTCCGGCTGCCATGGCGTTGACGGCGCTGGCGTACCACCGATCTTGCCGCCCCTGTGGGGACCGGGCGCTTACAATGATGGTGCCGGAATGAATCAGCCCAAGAAGATGGCCTCTTTCGTGTTGCGCAACATGCCGCAGAACAATCCTGGATCGCTCACGCGCCAGGAGGCTTTCGATGTTTCCTCCTACATCGCCAGCAAGCCTCACCCTGCCTATAACCACGATTACGACATCTACTAAGCCTTGAAACAGCGACGATCAGCCGCCTAAAGGCCATAGTGTGGCTAGGCTCGGGCCGCTTCTCTACATCGCGTGAACGAAGGAGTAGCCCCGTTCCTGGGCACGATTCACAGCCGTAATCCCGGCTGGCACCCGACGAGCATTAGACACTAAGTTGGCGCCCATCTCCTCGAAAATCTTGTCGGCGTCGCCGCCGGTGCCTCGTGCGATCGCGCCCGCAATACCTCGGCTCGAAGTCGCACAGACCGCCAAGTGCAGGCCGCGCTTGAGCAGATCGTTGAGACGGCCAGCATTGCCGAAACTTGCGGTTGGTTTCCCTGTGAGGAACACGTTAATCTTCAGCGGCTGCTCTACTGCCGGATCGCTGAACCCCGACTGATTCAAAAAATACTGGCCGTATTTTGCCCACATTGCGTCGTTATACCCGAAAGAAGTTGATTTGTGTCTCACCACGAATAGAACGGCGATGTCAGAGTCCTTCAAACCATAGGCTTGCTCATTTGTGGTGTAGTAGTTGTTCCCAAATTGCAAGGCCAGATTCAATGCGTCTGGCGTTGTAGTGTCGAACATGAAGCGATGCTTGCCCGGAATTTCTTCCAGCCAATCATCTTGTTCGTGGCGGGTAGGTCGCCATGTTGTCCCAGGAATCTGTGCCATCGTAGCCGAGGGGCCCGCGACGGTCGCGCTCAGGAGCCCTGCGCCTATTCCAAGGCGGGCAAGAAACCATCTCCTCGCACTGGTAGCTCCGCTTCTTCTTTCACTCATGGTTGTCTCCATAGCTGCCGGTACGTGAGATGGCAGCTTAATGTCACAACAACTGCCTTGGTTTTATCACTAAATTCAGCGCGAAACCAATCCGACGTAAACGTAGCCGCGAAGCCCCAGATTTATAATCGTGGTCAGCTCCAACAGGCCGAGTTCAATTCGGGTTTCGTTCTCAGGCAAAGGGCCTGCTTGGCGCACTACCCGTGACCGTGCAACTTGAGTATGTTTCTCCGGTCGACGTTGCGCTTGTTTCTCTTGGATTAGGTGACAAGGAAACGACCCTGACAGCCCTTGAAACGGCTCACCAGGAAACGGTTGCTCTTGTACGCCTAGCGCTCCTCCGCTCGACCTATACATTCAAACTTGTCAGGAGATAAGAGCGATAAGCCGCGCGCTCAAAGGGGCGGCCCGGCGGAAAGCCCGAGCATGGCCTGCCTCACCAGAGGAATGGGAGGCCCGCCATAGCTGAGGAACTGGTCGTGAAAATCGCGCCAGGCGCTGCGGGCTCCGCGGCTGGCGGTCCACTCGTCCCGCAATTTTCGGATCATCAGCTTGCCCATGGTGTAATTGAGATAGGCGGGATCAAACGTGCCGCGAGCCGCCTGTTGACGCGCATCGCCCTCATCGGCAAAGGCTGATTCGCGGAACATTTTCTCCGATTCGGCAACGGTCATGCGGCCGGTGTGCAGGCCGATAGCGGAGAGGAATCTCACGTCGCGCAGGAGAGCTTCGGTAAGCTGTCCCACGTGGGTTTCGGGATCTTTTGCGCCCAGGCCCGCGTCCCACATCATCTCTTCCGCGTAGTGAGCCCAGCCTTCCGCGAACGCATAGCCGACAAAGACCTGTCCGAATCGAGAAGGCGTGCGGTTGGCATGCAGGAATTGTACGAAGTGTCCCGGCATGACTTCATGGGCAGAGGTAAAGAGCAAGGTGGCCTTGCCCGGCAGATAGGCCTTTTGTACGGCGGGGGTCCACTTCGGGTCCGGGGGCGAAATGTAATAGACAGAGGGCATCCCTTTTTCGTAGGGACCAGGAATATCGATATACGCGAAATTCCAACGCTGGTAGGGCGGGGCTTCTTCCACTTGCGCCTCTTCTGTTCCGGGAATCGAGACGATCTGGTTATCGACCACGAAAGCCTTTAGTTCTTTCAACTCGTCCCGGGCCGCGTCGACCGGGCTTCCTTTTGGTTTATCCCCCGTTTGTTTCGCCGTGCAGTCGGCCAGCGATTTGCCGGGGTCAAACTGTGCGCAGGCGTCCTTTAGCGCCGCCAGATTCCGGTCGAGATCCTGACGGCCGATGGATTCGAGCTGGTCGAGAGATATGTCTACCCGTTCGGTGGAGTAGAGCATCTGGTGGAAAAGATCCGCGCCGAGCGCGAAGTTGTCGTTCGCTTTGGCGTGCTCGGAAGCAAACCAGGCGTCCAGCGACTTCAGGGCGCGGATCGCGTTGGTGTTTGCCGCCGCGAAATCGGATTGCAGCTGGGCGTCCTTGACCGGCGCGAAAATCCCTTTCACGTCGCGATCGAAATATTGGGCTAATCCTCCGAATGTGAGCCGGCCAAAATCCGCGTAGGTGCGCGGCATCGGAGTTTGCAGGTTGGCGCGAATTTGATCGAGCGCCGCCGGAAGCTTCTTTTCGAAGCTGATGAAGGCGCGCATGCGCTGGTCTAGGGGTGCGTAGGGCCTGGTGAGATAAACTTCGGGATCGACGGAACCACTGTAGAAGTAAGGATCGCGATAAGGCCAGCGGGCGGACTCGCGCCAGAACAGGTCGGAATCAATCTCCGCAATCACGTAGTCGCGTTCGAATTGCTGTCTTTGATCGAGATTGTCGGTGAGGGCTTCGGCGCGCTCGCGTGCGGCATGCAGGCGCGCGATCTCCCGGTCCAAGCCCGCCTTGCTCCAGTCGGGAAGCTGGCCATCAAACTCGTGCCGCCCCTCCCCTACGGCTACATCGGGATGGGCCGCGAAATAGCTTTCCAGATAGTCTGCCACAAACTTGTCCCAATCCGTGGAGCCCGCGGGACGTGGATTTGTGCGGCAGCCCGTCAGCAATGCGGCGCCAAGCAAAAGCACAACCACGGCGCCCGCAGATCGCAGCAGGCGACGGCGGTTAGGCGGCGCTGAAGCGGCACACGAGTTGGTTAATCTCAGCATATTCACCTCGCAGGTACCCGATGGCTATCACGCAATCCGCTGGGATGATGTTTGGGCTGCGAGTTTACCGCAGGTTTGGCTCCCACACCGCTCGCGAGACTGGCGAGAACTGACGAATCGGTGCACGTCGTCACCCAACCAAACGGGGTGGTCTCAAGGGGTCGATGCAGGGATTTTCGGAAACTGGCTGCCGAAACACTTCTACAAGGTAGACTTGCCTACAGCGATTGCAGATAGGAAGCGAAGCGATCGTTGAATAGGGCGCCGGGACGCCGGTCGCGCAGCCTTTCGACGGCCTTGCTCCCCGGCATGCCCAGTTGATTGAGGATCAAGCCGGCCAGCAAAGCGGACCGGTTGAAGCCCATTGCGCAGTGCGAAAGAACACAATGGCCCTCTTTCACCAGGCTCGCGCCGAGGGCCGCGACGGCGCGCAGTTTGGCGAGGTTCGGCAACTCTTCGTCGGTCACGGGAAAAAAGATGTAGAGCAGATGGTCGGGCGCCGCCGGGATACGGCGATCCAGCCTGCCGTCGAGATCGATCACCGTATCGACATTGTGCCGCTCCAGAACCTTCCAGTCCGTGATTGTGGAGGAGATGAAAAGAAGTCCCGCGTCGTCTATCTGAAACAGTTCCACTCGATCCCCCATCCTTCGTTGCCAAAACAAAACGGCGGAGAAGCTATGCCTCTCCGCCGCCCGAAGTTCCAACGAGAATTGCTTCTTAGTTGCCCCCGCCGTTTCCGCCGCGGCCCCTCGGAGGCGCCGCCGACAAAACCTCCTTGGGAGGCACCACAGTCATCACCGGCGAGGTGGCGATGGTGTTGTGATAGCTCTCTTCCATCTTCCAGAAGCCATTGTGATTGCCGAAAATGCGGCTGGACCAGTAGGCCTTCCCGCCGTATGTCGGCTGCAGCATGATGGCCACAACCGCGTCGCCAAAGTCCCAGGTGCGCGCCCAGAGCGCGGGCGCCACGCCCTCGGTAAACGTTCCGGGTTGGCGCGGCGGCACGGGCGTCGGCCCGGCGGCGGTGGGGGAGTTGCGCGGCGTTGTAGTGGCCTGGCTGATCACGATGGTGTTGTCGCCCATGTGCATATCGTGGCGGCCGGGTCCGTTGGCGCCTTCCTGATCGAGCCACGCCGCGATCGCCGCCTTTTCGTTGGCCGTGACGGCCCTATACGGAAAGCCCTTGCAAGGATTGTCGCAGGCGATGTCGTAGGGCGCGCGCCAGCTCCCGCCCGGAGCCGCCGTGCCGGTCTCGATCTCATTGGAGTTCAGCAGGCGCCATCCCTGGGGACGTTCCACCCAAATGTGGGCGGCATATTTTTTGCCCAGGTTATCGGTAACCCACGCGACTTTATTGTTGCCATACATGTGGGCCCACACCTTTGTATCGGCGGTCATGGGAACCAGCGGCTGCAGCCCTTCTCGCAGCACGTCGGGACGCTCCGTCATGATCCCTTCGGTATCGATCAAACTGAAATCGGAATCCAAAAACTTTTCCATTGTGGCTTTGTCGCCCTTGGCCCAAGCCATCCCCAAAGCCTTGTCCGCCTTCACCACCGCATCTTCGGCTGGCGAGGACTTGGTCTGCGCAAGCACCAAACCTGCCGATACGCTGCACAAAACGAAAAGTACGGCTAAATAGCGCTTCATGTTTTTCACCTCCGGATGGTTTCCCTGGGCCGAAATTGTACACCTGTAAACACCGTTTGAGAGCGCGATTGTTTACTGCCTCCGGGGCTGCGGGGATTCTACAATCTTCCCAACTCCCTTCAAACCAGAAACCTGCGCGATCAGAAACAAAACATACACAGATCAGAAGCTGGCCCTTGCGCCGCGAACCGGTCCGGACCATTGTCGGCCCATTCGGGTGGGCAATCGCAATTTCAATACCCGATGCGCCGCCCGCACGCAACGCGCGCTGAATTGCAGACCAACGGAAGGTGGCTTGAAACCGGAGGGGCCAACTCGCCCCAAACTTTTGGCTGGGAGGCACCCTGACTCAACAGATGCAGCAAAATCGCACCTTAAGCGCCATTACCTTTGCCCTTCTGCTGATCCTCCGCGTTTTGCTTCTTGCCGGATGCGGGGGCGCCAGCAGTCAGTCATCGGCCAATCAGCCGGTCACCAGCGGCCTTAACCCTGTTCCGGCGATCGATTCCCTATTTCCAAGCTGCGCTCCCGCAGGAGAGCAGTTCGTTACCTCAGCAAACAATCAGTTGCAGGTGGTTGGGGCAAATTTTGTGGCTAGTTCAGTCGTGCGCTGGAACGGCAACGACCGGCCGACCACTCTTGCTAATAGCCTGGGAAACCTTCTCACCGCCCAGCTTTCGGCGAGTGACATTGCCGCAGCCGGTACAGCCACGGTCACTGTCTTCAATCCTCCACCCGGCGGCGGCAGCTCAAATTCCACGACCTTTACCGCAACGACAGGAGCAGGTAGTCCGGTCTCAATCGCTCTGGACTCTGCCGGGAAATTCGCCTATGTCGCGACGGCCGGCTGCGATGGCCTCGGCTACGTGTCGGAGTATACGATCAACCCCACGACCGGAGCACTAACGCCCATAGGATCAGTGGCGTCCACACAAGATAGCAATGCCGAATCGGTGACCGTCGATCCCTTTGGCAAGTTCGTCTACGTGGCAAATTCGGGGGATGGTTTTGTCAGCGATGGCAGCGTAGCGATGTTCACCATCAACCCCACCACCGGAGCCTTGGCGTCCATAGGAAAGATAAGCGGAAATTGTCCGGGATTGTGCGTTCCTTTGTCGGTGGGCCTCGATCCATCTGGCCAGTTCGCTTATGTACCCAATGGGGACGGTCTTGTTCCAAATAACATCGCCGTCTACACCATCAACCCCACGAGTGGGGCCTTAACGGCCACACAGGGAATCGTCGTGGCAGGCTTTCCCCGTTCGGTGGCCCTGGACCCTACGGGTAAGTTCGCTTATGTGCCAACTTGGAGCGCCTCTCCTGGATCGGCCGGCAACGTCTCCATGTATATGATCAACGCCACGACTGGGGCCTTAACGTCCATAGGAACGATCACAGCAGGAATATGGCCTTTCTCTGTAGCCATCGATCCCACGGGCAAGTTCGCCTATGCGTCAAACTCCGGCTCGGACGACGTCTCGATGTTCACAATCGACACCGCCACCGGGGGCTTAACCTCCATAGGAACAATCACCGTTGGAGGTGGCTCAATCGCCGTCCATCCCTCCGGCAAGTTCGTCTATGTGTCGAATCTCGCGGGCAGTTTCTCGACTTACAGCGTCAACGCCACGTCGGGGACCTTAACGCTCATTGGCACAACCGGTGCCGCCGGCAGCTCAATCGCCATCCATCCTTCCGGCGAGTTCGCCTATGTGACGAATCTCGGCTCCAACAGTGTCTCGATGTACAACATCGATGCTGTCACCGGGACCTTCACGCTGATAGGGACCATAGGCACGTAAGGGAGCGGCAGCTCTGCGATCGCTCTAAATTTGTTGGGAAATCCGACCGAAAAACGGAGCCGCGCTGAAGCCTCTCTACGGCATCGAGGGCATGCCCAGACTCCGGCGAAAATCCGCCAAACGCTGATCCCCGCGCAAGAGAGCCAGTTCAGGGTAGTTCAGATATGATCCCACCCGGGGGTCGTGGATAGCAGCCATCTTTTCGAGGGCTTTGAAAGTGCGGTCTTTGTCGCCTAGACCTGCATAGATGAATACATGAACCCAGGGCCACTCCGGATAACGCGCGGCAACTTTTTCAGCGTCGCCGTTGCGTCCCGCCTTGGCATAAGCGTAGCCGAGAAAACCGGGTGAACCCGTACCGGCCTTGTCTTGTCTCTCGAAGATCGCAGTGGCTTCGCTCACGCGGCCCTTCTCCAGCAGAGCGCGCGCCAATAGCATTTCCACGGCGCTATCGTTAGGACCGGCGGCGAGTATCCGACGGCAGTTCTCCAGCACCTCGTCGTAGCGGCCCGCGCTCAGCAGGACGCGATCCAGGAAATCATCCGATGCCTGTGACAATGGATCCAATTCGGCAGCTTTGCGCAGCTCTCGAATTGCTTCGCTTATCCTCCCGAGCGGATAAAGCACGGACATTGCCAAGTTCTCTCGCGATTCCGCGAGGTTTGCGTTTAGCTCAATAGAACGGCGGAAGGCCTTTTCGGACTCCTGCCAATTGTGCTCGCGCGAATAGACCAATCCCATGCTGCCATACGCTTCCGCGAGTAGGGGATCCAGCTGCAGCGCCCTCTCGGCCGCCGCGCGCATCTTCGCGTAGGCTTCATCGGGCGGGAAAGAACGCGGCGTGACTGACAAGCGTCCGTATGCACTCGCAAGCCCCGCGTAAGCGGGCGCGAACGTCGGGTCCTCCGCAATTACTTGCTCGAATTTCCCGATACCCGCCAGCAATTCGTCCCATCCTTCGGGCAGACTTTCACTTTGCGTCAGCGCTCGAGCTTTCAGGTAGAGGTCGTACGCCTCGAGATTAGTGCTGTAGCGGCGCTGGCCCCGTCCGAACTTCAAACGCAATTGGTTCACGATGGAACGAGAAATCTCGTCTTGAATCGCAAAAACATCCTTCGCTTCACGATCGAATTGATTCGACCAGAGGGGGGAATCGTCGGAGACTCGAACCAGCCGTGCATTGATACGCAGCTTATCGCCCGAACGCAACACAGAACCTTCTAAGACAAGCGCCACTCCCAGTTGAGCGCCTACTTCGCGCATATTGCGAGGCTTATCCTTGAAGAAAAACGAGGACGTCCGCGACCTTACTTGCAGTCCATCAATGACGGAGAGATTGCTAATGATTTCGTCGGTTAGGCCATCGCTGAAATACTCGCCATTCGGTTCCGAGCTCAAGTTTTTGAACGGAAGCACCGCGATCGTATACGAGCCCGGATTCCGCCGAAAGAACCACAGCGACCCGATGGCTATAGCCACCATCACGGCTGCTGCTATCGCTTTGCGCCAGGACGCTAAACGCGATTTCGGACCGCTCGCTCGCCCACCGTCAACGGATATCGTGCCTTGAACCTGCGAACCCTGGGCCTCCATGTTCTCCACAGGGACAATGAGGCGATATCCTCGGCGCGGCAGAGTCTCTATGTATCGCGGAGCTTCCGCCTTATCGTTAAGGGCATCGCGCAACTTCCTCATGGCACTGTTCAGGCCGGTATCGAAGCCAACAAAAGTGTCGGCCGGCCAGAGTTTCTGACGGAGTTGCTCCCGCGTAATTACGTCACCCGGATGCTCTAGCAAAAGCTTCAGTACCTCGAAGGGTTGTTTCTGAAGCTTCAGGCGAATGCCGTTCTTATAGAGTTCGCCCGAACGCAGGTCCGCGTCAAACGCGCCGAAGCGCACCCTCTGGTTTCGGATACGTGCTTCCATAGTGGGCTCGGAATGCGCCGTAGTGTATCACCAATCGCTGAAGGGTAAATCGATCCGGTCCGCGCAGGGAGCATTCCCAACTCCTCTCGATTCAGAGAGCTGTACGACCAGAATTACAACATACATAGGTTTGCCCAGCCTTGGCCCTCGGCAGCGCGTCTGCACTTGTCCTCACGGTGCACAAAACGAAAAGTGCGGCTAAATAGCGCTTCATATTGTCGCCTCCGGGTAGTTTCCCCTGGACCGGAACTGCACACCTGCGAACACTTTTGGAAAGGGTGAGTGTTTACCGGTTACGTTACTCCGGGATTGTCCCGACCATGCGCCGGGATGAATAGAGAAGACAACCGCAAAATTTCGATTCTATCCATCTAAATTTTCCTCAATTGTTTAGACCTTCCTTATGCAATCTTTATGCCTTCTTTATGCCGTTGGACTCCTGACTTTCCAGAAGCAAAGAGGCCGTCCATGAGCGAGACAACGATTGCGGTGGTTGCCGGCCGCGCCGCAGATTCCGCCGCGGGAGCGCAGACCAGAGAAGAGATTCGTCTCCTCATCGACGAGATTGGAGTCCTTCCGTCGATTCGGACGGCGTCCCTTGAGGATGCCTTCTTCGCAGCGGAGGCCATTGCCCGGGCCGGTATTCCGGTCCTTGAAATCAGCGTGACCGTGCCTGGAGCGGCAGGAATCATTTCGGAGTTAGCAAAGCGTGCGCCGGGAATGATCGTGGGCGCCGGCGGCATCTCGAATGCAACTGCGGCCCGCCGATGCCTGGACCAGGGCGCAAGATTCCTGGCCAGTTACGGTTTGCTGCCGGAGGTCGTCGAACTGACGGCCAAAGAAGGCGTGGTGGTGATTCCCGGCGGCCTGACGCCTACCGAAATCATGGCTGCATGGAATGCGGGCTCGGACTTCGTCAAAGTCTATCCCTGCGGCTTGGTGGGCGGCCACAAGTACATTCGATCGCTGAAGGCGGCTTTGCCTGAGGTGCGGCTGATCGCCGCAGGAGGGGTGGATCAGCTGACGGCCCTCGAGCTTATCGCCGCGGGCGCCAGCGCACTGAGCATTGGCTCAGAGCTCTTTCCCGAGGAGGCTGTGTGGCTGCGCGAAAGCCGCCGGGTTCAGGAATTGGCCCGCCGCTTCCTGAGTTTTGTGGATAAAGCTCGCTCCAAGAGCCGGCCGGCGTGACCGGAGTAATGGTGAAGCGAGAGATGGTTTGGACGGAAACGCCGAGCAGAAAGACCGTCGCATGCTCGGCCTGTTCGTGGCTAACACCTGTGCTTGGGCAAGACGTCAGCTGGATCGAGGAAGAGTTCGCGTCTCACGTTTGCTCCGATCACCAGCAGCCCCACCGCGTTGACGAGGCGCTCACCCAAGGATAGAGAATCAGTCTGCTCCAGCGGCGCTATCCAACAGAGCAGAGGTTGCAAAATAACGATGCTGGAATCGGAGAGCTACATTGACGAGGGCGATCATTACGGGAACTTCCACCAGCGGGCCGATGACCGCTGCGAATGCAGCGCCTGAGTTAACGCCAAACACGGCGACGGCGACCGCGATCGCCAGTTCGAAATTGTTGCTCGCCGCCGTGAATGCCAGAGTCGTCGTCTTGCTGTAATCGGCGCCGACCTTTCGTCCCATCCAGAAGCTTACGAAGAACATGACCACGAAATAGATCAGCAAGGGAATGGCAATGCGCACCACATCCAGCGGAAGCTGCACGATGAGGTTTCCCTTGAGGCTGAACATGACCACAATCGTGAACAACAACGCCGCCAGCGTGAGCGGGCTTATAAAGGGAATGAAGCGCGTGCTGTACCACTCGCGCCCTTTGACCTTCAGCAACACGAATCTCGTGAACATGCCGCCGAGGAAAGGAATCCCCAGATAAATGAATACGCTCTTGGCAATCTGACCGATCGTGACCTGGACCACGCTTCCTTTGAGGCCGAGCACAGGCGGAAGCACGGTGATGAATATCCAGGAATAGACGCTGTAGAAAAGAACCTGGAAGACGCTGTTGAACGCGACCAAGCCTGCTGCGTAATCGTGGTCTCCGGCGGCCAGTTCATTCCACACGATCACCATCGCGATGCAGCGGGCGAGTCCGATCATGATCAGGCCGGTCATGTACTCGGGGTATCCACGCAAGAAAGTGATCGCCAGCACAAACATCAGGATTGGCCCGATCACCCAATTCTGAAGCAACGAGAATCCCAGGACCTTCTTGTTGCGGAAAACTTCCCCCAGGCGCTCGTATTGGACCTTCGCCAGCGGCGGGTACATCATCAGGATGAGGCCGATGGCGATGGGAATATTCGTGGTTCCCCATTGAAACTGGCCGATGAAGCCGGTCATGCCGGGCACGTAATGCCCAAGGGCGACGCCCACGATCATGGCCAGAAATATCCAAAGGGTGAGATAGCGGTCGATGAAGCCGAGCCGTTTCCGGCTCAGGGGTGAAGAGATGACCGTGGCGCAACCGGCGTCTGTACTCATTTCATCGCCTCCCGATGTCCTCAATGCCCTTCTGAATCGCGAGCTTGTCCAAACTTTCGAGCGGCAGGGCCAGAAACAAGCCGATTCTGCGGTCGAGAACCGTGAAGGCATCGCGGAATGCGCGCTCGATCTCCTCCGCCGAGCCTTCCACTGCGGCAGGATCGGGAACGCCCCAATGTGCCGTCATGGGCTGGCCGGGCCATACCGGACAAACTTCCTTTGCGGCGTTGTCGCAAACCGTAAAGACAAAATCCATCCGTGGGGCGCCGGGTGCGGCGAATTCGTCCCAGCTTTTGCTTCGCAGCCTCTCGGTCGGGAGCCGGGCAGCTTCAATTACGCGCAAGGCTTCCAGCCGGACGAAACCGGCCGGACGGCTGCCGGCGCTATAGGCTGCGAAAGCAGGAGCTCCCTTCCTCCGCAAGATCGCTTCGGCCATGATCGAACGAGCCGAATTCCCTGTGCAAAGGAAGAGGACGTTGTAACGATTACCCACGGCGGCGCGGCGTCATGCAGCAGCCCGGAGGGCAGCAGGGGCAGCAGCATGCATTCGTCTTCGATGGTTTCGCTTGGCTCAGGCGATTCTTTTCGATGGTTTTCATGGCGCTCCTTTCGTTCCACACATACGCACACGCGTATATGACTCTAGAGCAGGCCCAACACATCTGTCAAGACGAATATGTGTATACTGTGGATATGCAACGGCGAGACGTTTCGCTCGATCAATTCTTCAGGGCGCTAGCCGACCCGACGCGCCTGCGCCTGCTCAACCTGATCGCCGACCGCGAGATCTGCGTCTGCTTTTTCGTGGAAATACTCGGGGTCAGCCAGCCGAAGATTTCACGGCATCTGGCTTATCTTCGGAAAGCCGGACTGGTCGCCTCGCGCCGCGAAGGCAAATGGATGCACTACCGGCTGGCACAGCCAAAAGACGAAGTGGCCCAGGACATCCTCAGATCGACGATCAGGAAGCTTGCCGCCAAGCCCGAAATGCAGCGCGACGTTTCCAAGCTCGGCTCCGCTTGCTGCGCTCCGAACGGGCTGGTCCCCTTGGCTCCCCGCCCTGCCAAGCTGGCGCACTAAGCAAACGCGGGAACCCAACTCCCTTGTCGCTATCTTGCCGCTGCCAGTTGGGGCGCCCGGCTCAGTTTCTCGTACTCTTCGTCGGTCAACACCAAGGAAGCGGCGGCAACGTTTTCCTCGAGATGCCGGATCGAAGAGGTTCCCGGGATGGGCAGCATGACCGGCGATCGCTTCAAGAGCCACGCCAGCGCAACCTGTTTGGGGCTGGCCTGATGCGCTCGCGCAATCTGATTCAGTACCTCGCCGGCGACCCGGCCCGCTCCCAATGGGAACCAGGGAATGAAAGCGATTCCGTTGCGCCGGCAATAGTCCACCACGTAGTCCCATTCGCGGTCGGCAAAGCTGTAGCGGTTCTGCACGGAAACAATGGGCACGATGCGGCGAGCGCGCTCGATGTGTTCCTGGGTGACGTTGGATAATCCGACGAGCCGAATCTTTCCTTCGCTTTTCAGCTGCGCCAGCGTTCCCACCGAATCCTCGAAAGAGACCGATGGATCCGGTATGTGAAGCTGGTAGAGATCGATGCGTTCCAGGCGCAGCCTCTTCAGGCTGCCCTCCACGGCCGCGCGCAGATGCGCTGGCGAAGCGTCGTGAGTCCATTGACCCGGTCCGGGGCGATTCCAACCGCCTTTCGTTGCCACCATCAAACCCTTGGGATAAGGAAACAAGGCTTCGGCAATCAACTCCTCGTTGACGTTGGGGCCGTAGGAATCCGCGGTGTCGATGAAATTCACGCCCAACTCTGCCGCCCGGCGCAGCACCGCGATCGCTTCCTGGCGGTTCTCAGGGGCGCCCCAGATGCCCTCTCCCGTGAGGCGCATCGCGCCAAATCCCAGGCGATGGACGGAAACTTCCCCGCCTAGCGAAACGGTTCCAGCCAAATTCGCGGATATTTCTTTTGCGTCCATGATCCCTCCACGTTTCTCGAAAAACATTGTGATGCAGCCGCTCGCAGGATCGATACGGCTTCCTTGAAACTTTCATTGGCAACATTCTCCGTGCGCCGCCCATCCACGGAAAACCTTGGGGTTTCAAACTCCCGCGAGTAAACTCCAAGGCAGCGGTGGGTCGACCCCATTAGACCGCCCGATTCGTCGAGACCAAGGTAGTTCGGCTCATCAGAGGCTTGATTACATCCACAAAGGAAGGCAACGCTCATGCATTCCCAATTTGGCGCGAAGAAGAGATCTTCGAAAATCATGCTCCTGGCAAATATTTTTTCTTTCGGAAGCAGGAGGGTGCTATGGGGTGGTCTCTGCCTCCTTGCGCTCGCCCTGGCATGTCCGATCTCCGTTCTGGCGGACACGGTTTCCGGGCGCGTTTACGGCCAGGACGGCAAGCCCGTATCCAACGCGACCTTCACAGCCAAGCCGGGCAAAGGAGATGCCGTGGAATTCAAAACGGATTCTTCCGGCAACTTCAGCGTCTATCTCGACCCGGGGCGCTACACGGTCACGCCCGCCGGAGATAGCAGTTCGCAAGCAGTGATCGACAGCCTGCCTCAGCCTGCAAAGCAAGACGTTCACCTGAAGAAGGGAGGTTCTTGACGTGGCTGAACCAGGAACTGCACCTGCGGGAAAAGGGCGCCTGCTCGATTGGCTCGATGCCCTTGCCAAGCTCGTGGGAGCATTTGCGGTGGTCGCGGTGGCGATCTTCGCGAACTCTCTTCAAACGCGGGTTACGGGGATTTCCATCCAAAGCCAGCGCGAGCAGGCGGAGAGCCAGCTAAGGGCCAGCATGTTCACGAGTTTGATTGCCCCCATCGTCGGGCCGCAAAAAGATGGTCAGCCGGTTCCTGCCGATCGCGAACGATTGCTGGCGGAACTTTTGGCGCTGAATTTTCATGAAAACTTCGAATTGAAGCCTTTACTGGAGGACGCCGCCCAAAGGCTCGCCGCCGAGGCCGAAAACAAACCAAAGGGTGCTGCCGAAGCTGCGGATTTGCGCGAATCTTTGTGGTCGGTCGCGAGGCGTATTGCCGAACGTCAGAAAGCATCGATCGCCTGGGAATGGGAAACATTTCGTTCGAACGAGCATCAACAAAGCCGGCTGCTGGGGCTAGTGGGTTCATGGCGGGCTGCTGCCGAGTCCGACGGATGCGAGGTCTATTTCCTGAACATTGATCCGAGTCCCCGGCGGCCTGAGATTATCAAGGCGGGTTCTTCCTGCGAAGTCTCGATTGCCTTCAAAGAGACGGTTGATTTGCTTTCCCCGGATCGAAATTACACCCTGCGGTTGGTGGTGAGTAATCCGGATTGGAAAAACCAGACCGTGAAGCTCAGCGCGCAGCCTTTTCTTTCGGGGCAGGACAGCGCTAAGCCGACCGATCCCACTTATGCTTTTGACCTGACGTGGTTCGATCTTCCTCTCACCGACAATACCTTGCTCCCCGATGGCAATCGCTTCGCCGCTTACCTTCGGACCTTTTATCCCGATCTGCAGAAGGTCGTTGTCGCGGTGATGTGGTTTCCCAAAGGCTACTTTACGCCGAGGGAGCGTCCGCTCAATTACACCGAAGTGCAACAGCTGCTCGGACGAAAACTTCAGTAAGGTATTCGCGGATTACGTCAGGGCAACGGAGAGCTCTGGCGGGCGCGTACCACGAACCGCTTCGGAGCGGGCCCGATGTAATAGAACGGGTAGCAAGTTATCAGCGTCAGCGTTGGTTCCGGGGATGCCGCGAGAACTTCTGTATTTTCCGGCGCCACGATTTCGACCAATTCCACTTGATACTTGTACGTGCCGCCCAGGGTAGCGAACGTAATGGTGTCGTTCGCGCGAATGTTCCTTAGCGAACGAAAAAGAGTATCGCGATGCGCCGCAATGGCGACGTTCCCGGCCTGACCAGGCAATGCAGTGCCTTTGAGGTGCGCTGCCGCGCGGCGCAGCACGGCGGGTGAGTCTCCTTCGGCCACCATCACCGAAAGGCCGATGCGGGCAATTTGCATTTCACCCAGCACGGAGCCGGTTGAGGGGCTTTTCGTCGCCAGATCCCCCGGGATCAGCGGCTGAATAACCGGCTGGGGCGCCATGGGCGCCGGCTCTTCTGGCAGAGGCGGCGCCTCTTTGACCGCTGCGGCAGACGAGAGTCCCTGGCTTCCGGCAATTTCTTCAAAACGCCGCCGCTCGCTCGTCTGGTAGATTTGTCCATCAACCCAGAGGTAGAGAGCCCACACAATTGCGACGGAGCCCGCTACCAGCAGCAGCCGCGAAAACCAGAGCGTTGCCCCGCTTGGGCGCTCCAACTGGAGATCGAGATCATTGCTGTTGATCATGAGTCAGCACCGTTGTGTTCGTGCCCGCAGATCTTTGCGAATGCCAGTAGTAGCCAGTCCGTGTCCGGACCTGCAGCTTTCCCTGACGGGCCGCGAATGCATTCACGCGGATCTTCCGGTATTCGCCGTTGCGATCCTCGGCGGGAGTGTAGGCAATTGTGTACTGGTGCCGAATGTCCTGCGCGATTTGACGGCAGACGCTTACTACCTCACCCGGCATGCTCGGAAAGTACGCCAGGCCGCCCGTCTCTTTGGCGAGAAGTTGAAGAACCTTGGGATTTTGATCTGCGCTGTACGGATCGAGCAGGCCCACGGAATAGATCGTCACATTACCAGCTTGGGCCATTTGCAAAGCCTGCGCGAACGTGTGCCGGCTTGCGTTGTCTCCGCCGTCGCTGATCAAGATGAGGACTTTCTTGCTCGCTGGGTGCGAAACAAGGTGCTGCAGAGCATCTATGACGGCATCGTGAAGAGCCGTCCGTCCGCGGGCGTATGGCCCCAGTAATGCAGCTTCCAATTGACCCGGGTCGTGCGTGAAGGCGACGTTCTCCGGAAGAGCCAGGATCGGCCGGTCGGCGAAGTTGATTACAAATTCCTCGTTTTCAGGATTGCTTGCTTCAACGAAGGCCATTGCGCCCGCAATGACTTCATCGCGACGGGCGATCATGCTTCCGCTATGGTCGACGATCATTCCCACGGTTACGGGCAGATCCTCGCTTTGAAAATTCGCGATCGGCTGTAGCCGCCCGTTCTCATACACGCGAAAGTTTGACGCCGCGAGTCCGGACACAAACTGCCCTTGTTTATTCGTGACGGTGACGGGCAGCATGACCAGGTCAACTTCTCTGGATATGACGTAATCCTGCTTATGGTCTGGAGGAGCGGGAGGCGGTCCTGGCCACTGGAACGCCGCCGATGCAATTAAGGCGAGAGCGATGACTCGGCCCATTGCGTTTAGCGGAATCATCGCCCTCCTCCTTCATACGCCCTCAGCTTGCTTGTGCAGCTACGCAGAGCGCTTTGCAAACCCCCAAAGCATGGTTCCGGCGGTCACCAGCAGCAGTCCGCTCAGGCCAATCAGGGGCAGATAGCTCGCCGTGGCCGGCAGTTCGGCGGGCGGCGGGGTTGTTGCAAATACCTCGGCAATTTCCGTTTCTCGGCCGGTCGGCAGCTCAGCCGTTACAGGAGCCTTTTCCAGTTCCTTAACGGCAGGTTCGGCGGCGTTGGCAACGGGTTTCGTGATATCCGCAGAGAATTCCTCGGGCATCGCGGGAACAGCCTCATGGGAAGCCGCGGCGAGCTCTACGGCCCTCCTCTTCGGATAGACAAACTCCTGCCCAAAGTTATCGCCGGGGTAAAACCATTCTTTGATCGCGTTAGGGGCTCCCGACGCGCTCTCCGAAAACTTGATAACCGTCTCTTCGGTAGGTGTAAGACGATAGTTTGGAATCGCCATTATCGTGGCATACAGATGCATCTGATCTTTGTCAAAAACCTGCACGATGTGCCGGTATCCAAGGATATCCATCAACTTGAAGGAATAGGTTCCAGCCGCCAGAACTACATTGCCGGGTAGTTCTACTGGCTGATCGAATGTCAGATAAGACAATTTGTTAAAGTCGTTGGCTTTGGCCGAGGGCCCAATTGCCATCGCCCCGGCAATGGCCCCGACAGCAATCGCGATTCTGAAGAATTTCATTTGATCGGACCTCTCTTTTCGTTCTGATCTCGGCAGTTCGGCTGGGCCGAACCACACGTCCAAACCGCAGGACCCAACCACATCTTTCTCTTTAGGCGGCTATTGTTAGGAAAGCGGTGAGCTCAGATACCGCTGCGAGTGACCTTGAACACCGGGCTGTAAACGTGAGAGTCCAATCTCGGACTTGGGGCAGGTTAGCTTTTTGTAACATTGCTTGCCGGCCGCGTAACTTTTACCCCCTTAAGAGCGTCCAATCCCGATCAGTACTCCTGGATTCAGGAAAGGGCGGGTGTGTCCAAGATGTTGCGATCGAGCTGTGACGAATTAACCACTTATTTATTAAGGCGATGCGGGTTTCCGCTTCCGTGGACCTGGCAGCACCGTGCCGTTAGGCTGGTGAGATGACTCATAAGCGGCCCGTCCCGGTGATCGTATTTCTTCTTCTGCTGCTGAGCAGCAGCCGCCCCGCCCTGGCTCAGACGCCTAATGCCGCCCCGGCGGCAGCTTCGATCAGCGGCGCCTTCACGGTCGTCAATGGCGGCGGCGCCAGCGATCCCGCGCCCGGCGTAGGCATTAAGCTGACCGGCCCGGAACCAGCCTCCGTCGTACAAACCACCACCACCGATGGCGAAGGGCACTACGCCTTCCTTCAACTCGCTCCCGGAAAATACACCCTGGAAGCCAACGAGGAGGGCTTCAAGCCCTGGTCCGCGGCCGTTGTACTTCAGCCCGGGCAGACACTGGTTCAGGACGTGGTGCTGCAGATCAGCTCCGTAAATCAGCAGGTCGAAGTTCGCGCCGAGGCGGTGGCCGCCGTCGCCACCGATAGCGACACGCCGAAGGAAACCGTAGGCGAAAAACAGCTCGGCGTGTTGCCCTTGCCCACGCAAAAGTTCACCGAGGCGCTCTCGATCGTGCCCGGCGTCTTGCGGACCATGCAAGGCAAGCTCAGCTTTAACGGACAAACGGAAAGCCAGGGCATGCTGGTGGTGGACTCCGCCGAAAGCGTGGACCCCATCTCCGGCAGCTTTTCCATTCCCGTGCCGGTGGACGCGATCCAGTCCATGACGGTCTATCCGCTTCCGGAAAGTTCCGCTTACGGAGGCTTCTCCGGCGGACTCACCACCATCGACACCAAAGCTCCTTCGCCTTTCTGGGATTACAAGCTGCTGGATTTCCCGCCGTCTTTCCGCGGGAAAAACGGCCAGGTCGTCGGAGTTGCCAACTGGACGCCTCGTTTGATTTTTGGCGGGCCGGTGATCAAAAACAGAGTGAACTTCTCGCAGGAAGTGACTTACGAGTTTCGGCGCACCCCGGTCCGCGGCCTGCCCTGGCCGGTGAACGAAACCACCGCGCGCACGTTCACCTCGTTCACGCAGGTGCAGGTCATCCTTTCGCCGCGGCATCTTCTGAACCTCAGCGTCAACGCCTTCCCCTCGCAACTCGACGACGCCAACATCAATGCGCTGGTGCCGCAAACCGCCTCGGCCAATTACTCTCGCACCGGCGCGTCGTTTGGCGTGTCCGACAGCTACCAGTTGGTCTCCGGCGCGATCTTTTATGCCGTGGCGCGCTACACGCGCTTCGACAGCAAAACCTGGGCGCAGGGCTCCGCCGATATGCAGCTCACTCCCGTCGGCTGGAGCGGCAATTTCTTCAACACCTGGCAGCGAAAAGCCAATCAAGTGGAGGTGGTTCCGTCCTTTCAGCTCCGGCCCAGGAGTTGGTATGGCCAGCACGAAATCCGGGTGGGTGAAGACGTCCTATACCGCGCTTACAGCGGCAGCAGCGTTTCGCGTCCCATCGACCTGCTCGACGCCAACGGCTTGCTCACCGAACGCATCGACTTTCAGGGACCGGGACTTTTGCGGGCGCGCGACACCGAAGCCGCCGAGTACATCCAGGATCGCTGGACCGTCAGCCCCGCCCTCACCTTGACCTTTGGCGGCCGGCTTTCCAGCCAGTCCATCGGACGCGACGCCGCCTTCGGCCCTCGCGCCGGTTTCGCTTTCGCTCCCGGGGGCAAGCGCAATGCCGTATTTCGCGCCAGCGTCGCCGAAACCTACAGCCACGTCCCCCTGCTCGCCGCCGATTTTCCGGACAATCCGTCGCGCGTGATCAGCTTCTTCGATCCTTCCGGCGCATTGCTCGGCTCGCCGGTCGCTTTGCAGAACATGTACCTGCCCTCGGGCGATCTCAACATGCTTCCCCGCACCGAGTTCGCTCCCGAAACCAGCCCGCGCACCCTGGCCTGGAACGTCGAGTTCGAGCGCGAACTTCGCCAGAACCTCAGCTTTCGCCTGGGCTATCTCGATAGCAACACCAGCGATCTCTTTCTCCTCAATCCCCTGCTCGGGCCTGGCGTGGCCAATCCGGCCATGGCGCTCGAAGACACCGGCGCCTCTCATTACCGGCAGGCGCAGGCGGCCGTTCATTTTCGCCCCGGCGAAAATACGGACTTCACCGTCTCCTACACCTGGAGCCACGCGACCGGCGACCTGAATACGATCTCCGACACGCTCATCCTTTTCCAGACCCCCGTGATCCGGCCAAACGCTTCCGGCCTGCTCCCCACCGACGTGCCGCATCGCGTGCTGGCGTCCGGCCTGTTCCGCTTCCCCTGGAAGCTGGCCTTCAGCCCGGTGGTGGACATTCACTCCGGCTTTCCCTATTCGAATGTGGACGTTTTACAGAACTATGTGGGCGCGCCGGACTCTTTGCGTTTTCCCGTCTATTTCTCCATGAACATCCGGGTCTACCGCGAATTGACGCTCCATGTGCCTTTCCGCGAACATGCCAAGCCCCATAAGATCCACCTTGGTTTCTATTCCATTAACGTAACCGATCATCAGAATCCGCACGACGTCTACAACAGCGTGGTCTCGCCGTATTTCGGAATCTTTACGGGAATCGACAAACGCGTCAACGGCATGGTCCTCGACCTCGTCCAGTAGCGAACGATGCCGGGGTTGCCGTGACTGAGGCTCAGACGAAAGCCGACAAATGCCGGGCGAAACATGGGCTGCCGCCTATTTGATGTGGGCTAAGGGTTGCAGGCGGACAACCCGGAGAGCAGGACACTCGATATTTCACGGCACGACTAGCGTGGCGGGGCAGTTCCCTGCCGGGCGATGGCGGCGCGGGCGGTTCGTACTTGCGAGCCGTTGTCGGTATCGGTCCAGGCAAACAGAAGCTCGTCGCGATAGCGCATCATACGCGGATAACGGCTGCCCTCGGTGACGGCCACGGTGACCGGTGCCGAGCGCACTCCCGCCGGGCTGACGATCCGAGCGCGCATCTGCGAACCCTGGCTGCCCTTTTCGATCCACATCACCGCCGCCGATCCGTCGTCCAGCAATTGCACGCCGAGCCGCCCGAGCGAGCTCGTGTCATCGACGCGCACCGCAGCGCCAAACGTCCGGCCGCCGTCATGCGAGAATGCGAGGAAGGCGCGGCCCTGGTCGTTCTTGGCCATGAACCACGCCACGGCCACGTCGCGCCCCTTGGCCGCTACCGACGGGCCGTTGATGGGGCAGGCATCGATCATCCATTCGTCGGCGTGAACGATCGCCGGCGCGCTCCATTTGCCGTCGGCGAAGCGCGTCACATAGATGTCGCGCACTTCCGTCGCGCTGCGATTGCGGAAGGCCACGATTATGCCCTCCGGTGTTTGCGCGGCGGAAGTCGAGCAGCATTCGCACACCCGCGGAACCACCACCGTCTCGCTGAGCTGCTTGCCCGCCGCATCGTATACCGATGCGCGCAGGCTCATATCTCCGGTTTCCGTCTTGGGATTGGTGGCGCGGCCGTCGATCCACACCAGACCCAGCCCGGCGCCCGGAGCCTGAAATAGCGAGACAAAGCCGTGTTCGGTTTCGGTTCCGTCGTGGTGCGGGCTCACCGGGCGCGACCACGTGTGGCCTTGGTCCTTCGACCACGAGAGCATCACCTTCGAGGCGTCGGAATCCTCGTCCGTGCCAAGCCTTTCCTCCCAGTGCGCCGCGAGCGTGCCGTCCGCGAGCGCGCGCACCGAGGGCACATCGAAGGAGTTGATAAAGAAATTCGTCCCTGCGGTGACGTTCCGCGCATCGGACCAGCCCGACGCGGTGCGCTCGGCGAATCTCAGCGTGGCGCGTTCGCCATTCACTTCCACCCAGCTCAGCGTCACGCGGTCCCCCTGCACGCCAAACTGAGGCTCGGAGCTGTTCTTGCCGGCGGGAGACGCCAGCGCCTCAATCTTCAATGGCGCGGGCGTATCCGCTGCCGCCAGCACCGGCACGCCGCTGGATCTCTGGAAGTGCGCGTACCCGGCGCCGAACGCCAAAAGAGCGACACACGAAACCAAGCCAGCCGTCAATTGAAGCGATTTCTTGGACGAACCATTGCGCATATGGCACTAAGCTTTATCGTCTTATTCGCAGGAGTCAATCCCTTTCTTTGCGCCTGCCAGTGGCACGGCCACTCTTGGCTGTGCTCCTGTGCCCTGAACTTT
>Ga0335081_10001973_pt1 | contig 32432 bp, 20 predicted proteins | sample Lox_Sample_35_FD_206713 | JGI IMG/M metagenome (GOLD analysis project Ga0335081, IMG submission 206713) | Soil microbial communities from Loxahatchee National Wildlife Refuge, Florida, United States - Lox_Sample_3.5 | ecosystem: Environmental > Terrestrial > Soil > Wetlands | place: USA...
TAGCGAGATATCCCTGGATGACCGTGACGATATCGAGGACCTCCGGATCGGCGGAGATGTAAATTTTTATCGTTGCACCTTCTGCGCCCGCCTGCCGTAACAATTCCCTTGCCTTCTGAGGATCATAGCCGTAACCCTTCAAAGCCTGAGGCAGCACATTGTTCTTCCACAAGCCCGGCGGGATCGGTCCCACAGCCAGCACACCCCTTCGTTCAAAGACTGTGTTCAGAATGTGCTTTCGATCTATTCCGTAATTGACCGCCTGCCTCACCCTGATGTCGTTAAAGGGCGGCCGTGTGCAGTTGAGTCCCAGGTAATAACTGTTCAAGCCCGGCCTGCTGTACACAAGGTCGCGCCATGCAGGGTCCGTGGTGAAATGCCGGTACTCCGATGAGGGAATGAGCAGGACGTCGAGCCGCCCCGTTTCGAACTCCACCACCGCGGTAAGGTCCTCGGGTATGACGCGGTAATAAATACCGTTCAGCCGGGATCGGCCATCAAAATAATCCTCACGGGATGTGAGTATGAGGTGCTGACCGTGATTCCATTCATGCAGAACATAGGGCCCGGTCCCGACGGGATGGGTGCCGAAATCCTGACCGAGCCGCTCCACCTCCTCCCGGGGGATAATATAGGCCGTGGTCATGGCAAGGAGCGACAGGAACGGTCCGTAGGGCTTCTCAAGCTTGATCGCCAGCGTCTGGTCGTTTACCACGTGGATGCCCGAAACATGCGCTGCTTTCCCGGCAATCACGTCTGACGCCCCCTCAATCTTGTCGAGAACCCAGGTGAGGGGAGCCTTTGTCTGAGGCATGAGCACTCGCTCGAAGGAATACTTGACGTCCTGGGCCGTGACTCTCCGGCCATTACTGAACGTTACATCGTAGCGGAGCCTGAAGTGATAGGTCAGTTGATCATCGGAAAGCTTCCACGCCTGGGCGATATCGGGGACGATGTCCAGATTCTCGTTAAAACGGACCAAGCCGTTAAAGAGCTTCGCGGCAATGCCGCCACCCTGGACATCGGTGATAAGAGCGGGGTCGAGCGTGGTTGGATTGTTGTTCAGCCGGAGATAGAGGTAACCGGGAAGACGGCCGTCATCGGAGTTATGACAGCCGGAGAGTAACGTTGCAAGCAGGAATGCAAGGACGATGCGGAAGACTGCCGGGCGCGCTGCAGGAATTCCCCAACCGCTATTTTTTTGCACTATTGACAAAGGCGGTGAACAGTTTTTTGGTATATCGATCATTGGGCATTTTTTCCGGATGCCATTGAACGGCAATCAGAAAATGGTCCGTTCTCGGCTCAAGGGCCTCAATCACCCTGTCGCGGGCGACCGCCGAAAGATGGAGACCGCGGCCAGGATTTTTCACACTCTGATGGTGAGAACTTCGCACGCGTATGCGTGAAGCGCCCATGATGCGTGAAAGCATTGTGCCTTCAAGAATGTCAACGTAATGAAACACTTTCTCTCCGTGCCGCGCCGGTCCATGCTGGATGGGGTTAGGTACCTGTGTGGAGATGTCCTGGTACAGTTTGCCGCCGAGAGCTATATTAACCAGCTGAGCACCGTAACAGATGGCGAGAAGGGGCTTTCGTGCCCTTGCCACGGCTTTAAAAAGACTGATCTCGAACTTGGTGCGGCCGTCGGGAGAGATCGTGAGACCCGTGCCGGATAGCGGTTTTTCCCCGTAGTAGCGCGGATGGATGTCGTCGCCGCCGGTAAAGACAAAGCCATCTAAACGCCTGATCAGGTCAGGAATGGAATCATCGATGCCAAGTATCGGAACGGGAATGCCGCCGGCTTGAACAACGGTCTTACCATAGTCTTGATCCAGGATGTTCATGTTCCTTGCAGGCTGAACATCGAGCAGCATCGTGATTCCGATTAACGGCTTCATCTCAATACCTCCCCAAAAGAAGTACGCATAAGCATGGGTACTTATATAGCATATTTGGTGAGGCTTGTCAGTGTGAGATTATAATTTGAGATTTATTAAACGCAAATTATAGATTCCAATTTTCTGCTTCTGTAATTTTATGCATACCTGCAGATATGCGGTTTGAGATAATCTGCGTTTTTCGCGCCTCCAAGAAGCTTCGCCGCCTGTACCTAAAACCTTTCATCACATGATCATTTCCAGTACTGCTTTTTGCGCATGCAGTCGGTTTTCTGCCTCCTCAAAAACAACAGACTGTGGCCCGTCAATGACATCTGCGGAAATTTCCTCGCCCCGGTGAGCGGGGAGACAATGCATCACAATCGCCTTGGGATGTGCGACCTTCATCAGCCTGGCATTCACCTGATACCCCTTGAAAGCCCGCACCCGGACCGCGTGTTCAGCTTCCTGGCCCATGCTGGCCCAGACGTCAGTATAAACGGCATCAGCATCCCTGGCAGCTTTGAGGGGATCGTTAATGATCGTGAGCTCCGATCCGGTCCGAGCCGCTTCCCGCTTTGCATTGCGAAGGACTGCAGCGTCCGGCTCGTAGCCATGGGGACAGCCGATGGAAATGTGCATGCCCGCCTTGACGCAGACTTCGATAAGTGAATTAGCGACGTTGTTGCCGTCGCCAATGTAAGCAAGCTTCAATCCTTTCAATCTGCCTTTTTTCTCCCGGATGGTCATCATGTCGGCAAGCGCCTGGCAGGGGTGGTGGAGATCAGACAGGCCGTTGATAACGGGGATGGAGGCGTTGCACGCCAGCTCCTCGACCGTGGACTGGGCAAAGGTGCGGATCATGATGCCGTCCAGGTAGCGAGAAAGCGTGCGCGCCGTGTCTGCAACAGGTTCGCCGCGGCCCAGTTGGAGATCGTTGGACGACAGAAAAAGTGCCTGGCCGCCGAGCTGATACATGCCGACCTCGAAGGATACCCGCGTTCTCGTCGAGGACTTTTCGAAGATCATGCCGAGGGATTTCCCCTTCAGAGTTTGATGGGATTTGCCCTGGTGCTGCATTTTTTTGAGAACCGCCGCGCGTTTCAGGATTATTTCGAGGTCCCTCGTGGTCAGATCCGCAATTGCCAACACGTCTTTTTTCATCATTCTCTCCAAAACGTAAGAGGCGGCCGGATCAGCCGCCTTCCAACGTTTCATCCTCTTTCCGGTTTAGTGTTTCGCAAAAATTCCACTGAGCACTTCCAGCAGCATATCGATCTCTTCTTCGGTGATGATGAGGGGTGGCATGAACCGCAGAACTGTATCCATGGTGCAGTTGATGAGCAGACCTTCCTTCATGCACGCGGAGACAATGTCCTTGCACGGAAAATCCAGTTCCATGCCTATCAAGAGGCCAAGGCCGCGAATGTCCTTTACAAAGGGATATTTTTTCTTCAGGTTTACCAGGCCCTGAAGAAAATACCGACCGAGATGAGCGACGGCCGTTATGATGATGTCATCCTCGACCAGCGTTTCAAGCGCCGCAAGCGCCGCCGCGCAGGCTAGCGGATTACCGCCGAAGGTGGAACCATGCGTTCCCGGAGCCAAGGCCTCCGCCCCCTTGTTGGTGGCCAGGAGCGCGCCGATGGGCATGCCTGCGCCCAATCCTTTGGCAAGCATCATGACGTCTGGTGTAATGCCAGAATGTTCATAAGCGAACAGTTTGCCGGTCCGTCCCATGCCGGTCTGGATCTCATCGAGCATGAGCAAAATTCCGTGACGGTCGCAGATATCCCGGAGTCCTTTCAAATATACGGCAGAAGGGACATTTATGCCGCCCTCGCCCTGGAGCGGTTCGACCAGGACGGCGCAGGTGTGATCATTGACGGCTTCCTCAACGGATTTGAGGTCGTTATAGGGAACGTATCTGAATCCCGGGACAATGGGTTCGAATCCCTTGTGGAATCGCTCTTGGGCCGTTGCCGCGAGAGCGCCCAGCGTCCGGCCGTGAAAGGAACCCCGCATCGTGATGATTTCGTACCGATCCTGTTTTAATATCTCTCGTCCATACCGGCGCGCAAGCTTAATAGCAGCCTCGACGGCCTCGGTGCCGGAATTGCAAAAGAAAGCCTTGTCCGCAAAGGAACGCCCCACGAGCGCCTTTGCCAGGTTGATCTGCGGCTCGTTATGAAAGTGGTTCGACACGTGCATCAACCGCTGGGCCTGCTTCTGGAGCGCAACGACTACACGCGGATGGCAGTGACCCAGATTGCAAACGGCCACCCCGGAAACGAAGTCGATATATTCCTTGCCATCAGAGTCGAAGACCCTCGTGCCTCGCCCCTTGACGAGTACCAGCGGCTGGCGACTGTAAGTGTTCATGATGAATTTTTGAGAATCCGTGAAGAAATCGCCGGTAATCATGAAAGGGAAACTAACATAACTGGCATGAAAAATCAACGGAAATTCTATAAAATACAAAGTAATGAACCGGGTCAGGAGGCCGGAGGCAGAGGTGCAGGAAGGTCCGGTAGTTAAGCAGTTCCGTCAATGGTCGGTGTTCACCGATCAAGCACTTCCCGGATTTTCTTCAAAAGCTCAAAAGGAGATACTGGTTTCGGGAGAAGTTCCGTATTGCCGTCCGGAACGCCCTCTTTTGTAAAAACGTCTGCCGCATACCCGCTCATGAAGATAGACTTAACTTCGGGATTCATGACCGCTATTTGCCTGAACGCATCCTTCCCGTTCATCCTTGGCATGATGCCGTCCAAGATGACAAGATCGATCCCCTGCCTGTTCTCCCGGTACTTGGCGACGGCGTCTTCGCCATCGATCGCCTCGATCACGCGGTATCCGAAGTGGCGGAGCGAAATCGCGTTCATCCTCCTCAAAGAGTCGTCGTCCTCAGCCACGAGGATTGTCTCTGTTCCGCCGCTCGGCATAGTTGACATTATTCTCTTCGACTGATCCGCGTCTGCTTCGATGTGGACGAGGGGGAGGAGGATTTTAAACGATGTCCCGCTGCCGGAAATACTGTATAAGTCTATGAAGCCATCATGCTTCTTGACGATCCCGTATACCATGGAAAGGCCGAGACCCGTGCCTTTCCCCTGTTCCTTCGTTGTGAAAAACGGTTCAAATACTTTTAACCTTGTCTTTTCATCCATGCCAATACCGGTATCGGTCACCGTGATGAGAGCATAGTCGCCGATTTTACCATATCCATGAGTTTCTATGAACTTATCATCCAGGATAAAATATTTTGTCTCAATCACCAGATGTCCGCCCTTTGGCATCGCATCTCGGGCGTTCGTGACAAGATTCATGATCATCTGTTCCATCTGCCCCTTGTCCGCCATGATCATGAGGTTTTCCTGAGCACAGGTTATTTGCAGTTTTATATCTTCCCTGATCAGCCTCAGCAGAAACTTTTCAAAGCCCTTGATGACGACATTCAGATCTAAAATGGTGAGATTAACCGGCTGCTTCCGGCTGAATGCGAGCAGACTCTGAGTAAGAACCGTAGCACGGTTGGACGACTCCAGAATTTCATCAATATAGTGGCGCAGGGGATCGTTCTCCTCCATCCCCATGGTCGTGAGATGGGCATAACCGATGATCGCCGTAAGGATGTTGTTAAAATCATGGGCAACCCCCCCGGCAAGCAGGCCGATTGCCTCCATCTTCTGGGCATGTCTGAATTGCTCCTCGCTTTTTCGCAACGCTTCGTCCGCTTGTTTTCGCTCGGTGATATCACGCATGATCGACGCAAACCCCGTTATCCGCTCATTGTCGGTCAGGGCGACCCCCGAGATTTCGACGGGGACAGGTCTTCCGCTCTTACTGATCCGTATCGACTCGTGTCCTGTGAAGGAACCGACGGTCTTTAACTGCCCGAGACAATGGTCAAGCTCTTGTTTCACAAGATCCGGCGGAATAGTGCTCGTGATATGCTTACCGATGAGTTCATAGGCAGGGTATTCCAGCATGTTCTCGGCTCCGCGGTTCCACGAGGTAATTCGGCAGTCGAGATCAACGGTACAAACGGCATCGGGGATCGTGCGGAGGACGGACGCCAGAAAATTAATTTTTTCCTCGGACTTTTTCCGCTCGCTGATGACGTCGAAAATGGCGACAAAATATTCCTTTTCGGGGCTGAAGACAGCGATGGAAAACCAAGCGTCCAAAGCTTTGACATAGGTCTCAAACGTTTCGGGTCTGCCTGATAAAGCCACTCTTCCGTAGGTTTCGAACAACACAGGATCCGCTTCATGAATACCCGGAATCACTTCAGTGACTTTTTTCCCGACGACATTTTTGAGCCCTGTCAATCTCTCAAAAGCCGGATTCACATCAAGGTAGACAAAATCCTTCGGTATGGCCCCCTCGTACATCATCCGGCAATAGGCGTAGCCATTCAACATGCTTTCAAAAAGATTCCGATATTTATCGCTGCTTTCGCGGAGGGCCTCGTCGGCCTTCAATTTACCCAGCGCGATCGCCACGTAAGCGACCATGTCTTCATACCGGGCGATATTTTCCGGGGTGAAGAGCCCCCTCCGCTTATCGTTGAACTGAACGAGCCCGAATATCTCGTCATGTATCCGCAAGGGCAATATCGCCACCGATTCATACCCTTCGCCATTGCAGCGGTTCCGCGTTTTTGTCTGCCGGTCTTCGCTGTTGGTCGTTGCCAGCAGTTCGGTGGTGCAGCTGCTCCAAAAGCTGCCGCGGGGGGAAAAGAACGATTTTGACGGATCGAACCGTCCGCAGATGATATTTCCGCACATGCATTCGAGGGCGGGATGTCCCGCCATATCGCGAATCAACTCTCCCTTCTGGTCATAGGCGCAAAGTTTGCTTTCCGCCAGCACGAACCGTTCAGGAAAACCCCGAGTCTCATAATAGGGGAAATCTTCTCCTTCCCTCAACCTTATCCCAACTGCTTCGCAGCCAACCAGTTGCTGGAAGCAGTGCGTCAGCTTCTGCATCAGCTCGCGCATACTGCCCGACTCATTGCAAATGCGCAGCAACTCAATGTACTCCTCCCGGGACCGCTCCGCCTGTTTGCGCTCCGTGATGTCGCGGGAGATGCCGAAGAGTCCGGCGATCCGGCCTGAACCATCGTAGACGGGCCCCTTCGTGACGAGAAAAGTTCTCACCCTGCCGTCAAAGGTCGCCAGGTTTTCCTCGTGGCTTTGCACCCTGCCGGCGGACATGATGTCGCTGTCCAGCGCTATCATATGTGCCGCTGTCTCGCCCGGGAAAATGGCTGTGTCGTCGCGCCCAAGGACTTCGTCCACCGGTTTGTTGACAATTTTCGCCGCACCTTCGTTGAAGAACAGGTATCGTCCCTTCAAGTCCTTCACGAATACGGCATCTGACGTGCCGTCCGCCACAGCTTTGAGAAGTTGTCGGCTCGCATCTGCCCTTTGATATGAGCGGTGCATTGACTCGCTCAAGATGCTGACACATATGCCGCTTGCGATGAGCATGCCCCACTGGAAGAGGTTGTGCGGAGTCGCCAAAATAGAACTGTAGTTCGATGGCATGGGAAAAAATAACGTACCGAGCGCGGCAACCCCAGTTGACGCCAGGCCGGGCCCCAGTCCCCCAAGCACTGCGCTGAGGATGATGGGGAGCATGAAGATGACCAGGAGAGGGTGACCTCCGAGTGATATCCCGATGCCCATACGAACCACCAGCATCGCGGCGGACAGGACTATTGCAAAGGCATACATCAGCGAGCGCGGAAGGCGGGATGCGATTAAAGGGATCGACTGCGTTGTTTTGACGGAGGGCGAGAACGGTTCATCTGCAGGCAGGTCTGAAACATCCTTGTTCGGGACAGCCTGCAGGCCGAAGTACAGAAGCGCTGCGGTAACGAGGACGAAGGTCAGTCCTTTGACCGTCGAGAGCCAGGTAATTGACCAGATGTCGCCAATAGCGGAAAGCATCCGGTCAGAAAGCAATATCCAGAGTGAAGCGAACACCGCATATCTTACGGTGACGCGGAGAATGTAACGATCGCGTAATTTTCTCATAGGGTCAACTCCAAACCGGGAAAAGTCCTATTGGAAATTTGGCTTGACGGGAACCCTCGTTCGCATTTCCATTTGAGTCGATTTCCTGCGGAGTTGCACCGTGAAGCAACTGTTTGAACGCTGTGGATATTTTGGCAGAAAGCATGCGTTCTTATTTCTTATTGCTATTTCTGAGGTGCTCCTTTCAAACTCTCTCGTGCCGACGAGTTTTTTTTCCAGTTTAGGGAATGTTACTATGGTTTATGGAATATTACTATAACGAAGTTTAGTAAATCTCTTATCGGCTTTTTTCTTTTTAAACTTAATATTAAAGGGTGGAAATAATAGTGCGGATTTTCCCCTTCACACGTATTTAGACAAATATGCTGCCGTATCGATTAATGTACCTTCCGGTGATTATGGTCTTTTTTGTAGGTTTGGCCAAGTTGTGGATTGAAAATTTCAGGAATAGCGCCCGTCACCTAGGGGATCGCCATGGCGATTCTGCGGTTGCGGGCGACGTTCATGATGGATTCCATCGTGCACTTGAGCAGCAGTCCTTTTTCCCTAATGATGTTCTCCAGCGACATGATAAGCACGACGCCAGCCACCAGTTAGACGGTCGCCGGCCAATGCTTTAAATCGCCTGTTCCCTAGGGCTGCTGCGGTACAACGCGACGAGGAAAACCGTGGCTACCAGCACTACCAGACCGATATCCCACCGAAGGCGAAGCAGCACGATGAGAGCGAAAGCCGCGCCGATTCTGACAATATCCGTCATCGGATGTAGCTTCCCCCCAGGTAGAAAATCACGGCGGCGCGGATCGAATAGCGGTCCATTTTCCAGTCGTCGGGGAGTGGCGCGAACGGCGCGGATGCCCTGATCGCGCGGAGCGCCTCGTCATCGAGGATTTTGTATTGAGATGGTTGGAGAATCTCGAGTCCTCCCAGGGTGCCGTCCTTGTTGATATCGAATTTGATATATAACGTGCCTTGGTACCCTGATACTGCGGCGAGCTCGGGATATTTGAGTGCGTTTTCAATCTTGATCTTGAGCCAGCGGTTGTAGGATATGAACTTGAATTCATCAGTGTCAAGCGTTACCGAATCGTCGCCGGGTTTTTTCTCGGGCATGCCCTTGCGTGCGAGTTCGTCGATGTCGTTCTGGGAAAGAAAAGGAAGCGGCCCCGCTTCCCGGTGCGTTGACGACAGGCCGGTCTCGCCCTTTTCCCCGCCTTGTTTCGCGCCTCCGGACAGGCCGGCCTTGCCCTTTTCTCCGCCCTGTTCTGCGCCTTCAGGTATGCCGGTTCGTGGCGAGGTCTTCGGCATCTTGAACTCCTCGCCCTCGCCGAATTTTTTCGGCATGGGAACGGTGCTGGGAGGCAGCGACTTTTCAGGAATCATGCGCTGCGGAGGCGGAGGCGGAACGGGAGGCGGAGGAACGGGAGCCGGACGTGCAGGAGCAGGGGGCACGGGCGTCTCCGGACGTTGGACCGGCGGCAGCTGCTTCATTTCCTGCGGAGGGAGGTTTACGATCCTGACCGGGGTAACGGGCAGCTCTGTCGGAGCCGGCTTGATCAAATAAAATGCCGCGACTATCAGCAGCGCATGAAGAGCGATGGACGCGATAAAAAATTTCGTGAAATGTAAATGCCGAGGCATGAGGGTCACTCAAAAAAACTGGACGCTGACTTAAGCGGAAATTACGGATAAAGCTTGTGATGCCGATTATTCAATCCGCACGTTCCGACTCTCTGCGTCCAATACTTTATTTCAGGGTTTTATTCGCGATTAACCTTGTTCATAGGTGGCTACAGGGTCTTTTGCATCCTGTCCGCAACTTCCCGGAGCAGTTTTAGGATGGCCTCGGCCTTGTCCAGCGTGAGGCTGCCCATGCCGCAGGATGGCGTGATGAGGCATTGACGCAGAAGCGCTTCCCGCTTGACGCCCTGGGACTCCAGCCGCTTCATGCCGCTGTTAAGTATCTCAAAGAGCTGATCAGCGGTTTCGCTTCCGGTGAAGGAGCCCGTGGGTACGACGCCCCAGGCCAGCGCTCCGCCACGGTCGAGGAACTTTTTAATCTCCGCAGGATACAGCATCACCCTGTCCATGTATCCGAATGCGTCGAAGTTGATTATATCAATCTTCGTGTTGAACAGCATCGGCCAGTCCGCATTACCGCAGCAGTGGATGCCGGCGATTCCGTCCAACTCGTGGACCATGTCGATGATCTCGTTCAGTTTTTCGGCCACGACCTCCGACGAAACTGCCGAAAAGCCCGAGCCGAGGGACTCCATGGCTGGCTCGTCGATGAAAATGATCACGGGCTTGCCGAACCGGTCGAGTTCTTTGATCTGCCAAGCAGCCTTCATGGCAAGGCCCTTGACCACAGCGTCGAAAAGGACGTCATTGTGGATGATGTCCCTATTGGTGCCGTCCTTGAACGATATCCCCGCAGTGAGGGGGCCGGTAATATGACCCTTGACGAACCGGGCGCGCGGGGGAAGCCCTTTTTGCAAGGCGCGCAGAAAGGCATAAAACCCGGCTGCGTACTCTTCGGATATCCTGAAATAACCGTAATCCTTCTCGATGTACCGCTCAAAGAATTTTTCGAGCTCAGGCATGAGGTCGACAGACGTATCGAAATAAAAACGTTTTTTCACATTGTCCAGCCGCAGGCCGGGCAGGGCTTCGCTGAACTGGCCGTCCATGTGCTCGCGGAAGTCCTTTTGCGGAAGCTGGGGCCAGATCGGCGCTTCAGCAAGGTAGGAAAGCGACAGTGCCGCAGCCTTGTCCGGGTCCGTGATCGGCAGGCTGCCGATGCCGGTGGCTATGCAATTGAAGTTGTAGGTCATGCCCTTGATCCCTTTCACCGTGGTGTCCCGGTATCAGGTCGCTTAGAACTCCTCGAGGGTATCAATTATTATATAGTTAACTCCGCAAAAAAACAACTTAAAACGAGACTTCCGGCCAGGCTATGCGCAGTGATGGTGGGGCCCATGACGATAATCTTCCCGGTTAGAATAGAACTGACGGCAGACATTCATCGCAGCCGAATGGTTTAGACGGGGATTGGGGAATCAAATCATGGGGTACCCCAATTCCCTCCCCGAATCATCCGGGAAAGTGAGAAATTTATTGAATCCGTCAATATGGCGCTAGACGATCCTGTTATAAAAATCGCAGTTAAGGCAACAATTTATTCTTGCCGTAGCTGACAGACCAGGCGAATTTGCACCTCTTCCTACCCCTAAAATGCCCCGGCCGGAGTATTTTTTTCTCATTTTAATCTGTGATAATACATCGAGCGCAAGCGGAGGGCCGGCTGTGTATCTCTGGGCAGTCTCAGGAGGAACAATTCGTATTAAAATAGTCACTTTGCTTTTTGGAAAAATGACGATAAGGTTTACATCCGTTTCGGTCAGTAGAAACAACCGCATCGAGGACTATGAGCGTCCATGAATGAAAGCGAATAGGAATCCTGCAAGCGGTTTTGCAATTACAGGGGCGGTTCAGCGGAATCATCCATTTGGTCGAGGTGGGAGAAGCTCCGCTACAGCCAGGTACGACGGCATGCCCTGTCCTCCGGTCCCCGCCTCCCCTGGAGCAAGCTTTTTACTCCGCCCCATTGCACAACGAATTGCATTGCCTCCTGATGTCTTTTTCAGCCTCGAAATTCCTCATATTTTCTTGACAACACGAGGTTTTTTTGTATAATAGCACTCTATTTTTCTTATCTTTCCCGGTTTTTCAAGCAGGGGCAATCATTGACATTTCAGGAACTTATATTAACACTGCAGAATTTCTGGGCCTCAAAAGGCTGTGTTATCCATCAACCCTATGACACCGAGGTCGGTGCAGGGACATTTCATCCCGCCACATTCCTTCGCGTTCTCGGGCCGGAACCGTGGTACACAGCCTATGTCCAGCCCTCCCGCAGGCCGACAGACGGCCGCTACGGAGAGAACCCCAACCGTTTGCAGCACTATTACCAGTTCCAAGTGATTCTGAAGCCCCACCCTGAAAACGTCCAGGATCTCTATCTCGAAAGCCTCATAAAACTAGGAATCAATCCCTTGAAGCACGATATCCGCTTTGTGGAAGACGACTGGGAATCACCCACCCTCGGCGCCTGGGGGCTAGGATGGGAAGTCTGGCTCAACGGCATGGAAGTCACGCAGTTTACTTATTTCCAACAGGTGGGCGGCATCGATCTCAGGCCTATTTCCGCGGAGCTTACCTACGGTGTGGAGCGGCTTGCCATGTACCTCCAGGGCGTGAACAACGTTTACGATCTCGAATGGACCAGAGGCGTCAAATACGGTGATGTCCATCACGAGACGGAAGTGCAGTTTTCTAAATACAATTTCGAGCTCTCGGACCGGGACATGTTGTTTCGCCAGTTCGAGTCCTACGAAAAAGAGTGTGAAAAGCTCATCAAGGCCAAGGTAGTGTTGCCGGCCTATGATTATTGTCTCAAATGCTCGCATACCTTCAACCTCCTCGATGCCGCCGGCGCAATCAGCGTGACGGAGCGCACGGGTTATATCGCCCGGGTAAGAAAGCTGGCGCGGCTCTGTGCCCAAGCTTATCTGGCGCTGAGGGAGGAGAAGGGTTTCCCGATGTTGAAGAGGTAACAGGCAGTAGCCGTAAGTAAGGCTTCACAAAGTTCCGCTTCTAACCGTTCAAACAACGAATGCCGTTTTTGGGGTTATATTTTGGCTAAAGAATTTTTATTGGAAATAGGCACCGAGGAGATCCCGTCGCGGTTCATAATCCCTGCCATCGAGAAGATGAAGGAGCTTTTTTTCGCACTTCTCCTGTCCGGCCGTGTTGCCTACCGCGGAGAAATGAAGTCTTTCGGCACACCGCGTCGTCTTGTCCTGTATGTGCCAGACATGGATGAACGTCAGGGCGATATTTCGAGGGAAGTCGTCGGTCCTCCAAAGAAAGTCGCCTTCGACGCTTCGGGGAACCCGACTAAGGCTGCCGTGGTTTTTGCCGAGAAGAACGGCATTTCCGTTGCATCGCTCACGGTCAAGTCAACGGAAAAGGGCGAGTACCTGGTCGCACGACTCGATGAAAAAGGCGGTAACACCGCCGAATGGCTCAGGCAGATCTTGCCAACCTTTATCCTTTCCATTCCCTTTCAGAAAACCATGCGCTGGATGGACAAGGATATCCGGTTTGCACGGCCAATCCACTGGGTGCTTGCGCTCTGGGGTGGTAGCGTGGTGGATTTTGATTTGAGCGGGATCAGGAGTTCCAACCTCTCGCGGGGCCATCGGTTCATGAGTCCTGGCGCGTTTCTGGTCAAGGACTTCAAATCCTATTCCTCTCAAGCAGAGCCGAATTTTGTAGTCATCGACCCCGAAGTGCGGAAACAGAGGATCATCAAACAGACCCAGGAACTGTCCAAATCCATGAACGGATTGGTGCTTGACGACCCCGGTCTTGTTGAGGAAGTAGCAAACCTTGTGGAGTATCCCGTGGCGGTAATGGGGACCTTCAGCAAGGATTATCTGCGGGTGCCGAAAGAAGTGCTAATCACGGCAATGCGCGAACATCAGCGCTATTTCAGCGTCATCGACCGGAGCGGAAACCTGCTGCCCTGTTTCATTACGATCAGCAACACACGGGCCGAGGACATGGAGGTCGTCCGCGCCGGGAACGAACGGGTGCTCGCCGCGCGGCTGTCCGACGCAGCATATTTCTTCGACCATGACGTAAAACACCCGCTCGCAGACCGCATCGAAGGACTCAAGAAAGTCACCTATCAGGAAAAGCTTGGATCGGTTTATGACAAGACCCAGCGCGTAAAAGTGCTTGCGGGCTATCTTGCCGACCTCTTCAGCGCCGACAAAAAGGCAGCCCAGCGGGCGGCCGAGCTGTGCAAAGCCGATCTCATAACGGGCATCGTAGGAGAGTTCCCCAAGCTCCAGGGCGTGATGGGAAGACACTATGCCATCAGTTCAGGCGAGGGCCATAAGGTCGCCGACGCCATCCTCGAGCATTACCTGCCGCGCTATGCAGGGGACAAGCTGCCCGACTCGCTGGAAGGCGTCTGCATCGGTATTGCCGACCGCATCGATACCATTACCGGCTGTTTCTCCGTCAGCTTGATTCCCAGCGGTTCAGAGGACCCCTATGGCCTCCGCAGACAGTCCGTGGCTATCCTGAACATGCTCCTTGAACGGGGCCTACGTCTGTCGTTGGTGGACCTGGTCGCACAGGCGTCCAGGGGATTCGGCCTCAACGAGAAAGACAAGGTCGCAAGGGACACGCTCGACTTTCTGCGCCAGCGCCTCGCGGGCATGCTCGCGTCTGAGGGGCTCCGTTCCGATGTTGTTGACGCCGCACTTTCGGTCGAGTTCGACGATCCACTCATCGCGCGTGAAAAAGTTCGGGCCCTCGACGCGCTCAGGACTTCCGAGGATTACCAGCCTCTTGTCACGGCGCTCAAGCGTGCAGGCAATATCCTGCCGAAGGGATTTAGCGGTACAGTCAAAGAAAGCTTGTTGCAGCAGGACGCTGAGAAGAATCTTTATGCTGCGTTCCTGGATATCCGGGATCGGGTCCTGGATAAGACCGCCAGTCTCGATTTCCGGGGAGCACTTGCGGACATTGCAATGCTCCGAAAGCCTGTTGACGCTTTTTTCGACACTGTCATGGTGATGGACAAGGAGGTAGCGGTGAAGGAAAACCGTTTGGCCCTGCTTGCCGGCATTACAGGCCTTTTCTCGCGCATTGCCGATTTCTCCCGGCTCGTGCTGAGTTCGGAAGAAAAATAAAAGGGTTCACAGACAGGAGCGGAGTCGGGACTTTTCCCGACTTTTGTTTCCTGGTTACTGAATTCAGATGATACATACTCAGGGAGGATAAGCATATGGCTACAGGGAAGAAATATATTTATTTTTTCGGCAGCGGAAAGGCTGATGGTAATGGGGCCATGAAGGACCTTCTCGGCGGCAAGGGGGCGGGCCTTGCTGAGATGACGAACGCTGGCGTTCCGGTTCCGCCGGGGTTCACCATCACCACCGAGGTCTGTAATCTGTTCTATGATCTCGACAAGCGCGTGCCGGACGGTCTTGACGGTGAGATGCGCGGCTATATGACGAAGGTTGAGGATGCCCTTGGCGGTAAGTACACCTTTGGCGACGTGAACCGTCCGCTGCTTGTCTCGGTCCGGTCAGGATCCAAGTTCTCTATGCCCGGCATGATGGATACGGTCCTGAATCTAGGGCTAAACGATAATACCATAAACGGACTCATCCGCATGTCCGGAAACGATCGCTTCGCCTGGGACGCGTACCGCCGTTTCATCCAGATGTTCGGCAATGTGGTGATGGGCATCGAAAAGGACCAGTTCGAACAAATCATCCATGAGGCCAAGAAAAAGAAAAAGGTGCACCTTGATCTCGAGCTGACCGCCGAGGACCTGAAAGTCCTGGTCGCCAAGTTCAAAGCAAAAGTAAAGCAGATTGCAAAGCGCGATTTCCCGCAGGACCATTGGGAGCAGCTGTTGATGGCCCGAGACGCGGTTTTCGGCTCTTGGAACAATCCCCGCGCAATCACCTATCGTAAGCTGAACGATATCCCCGGCAATCTCGGAACCGCCGTGAACGTGCAGTCAATGGTGTTCGGCAATATGGGCGATACTTCGGCAACGGGCGTGGGCTTTACGCGCAATCCCTCGACGGGCACCAAGGAGTTCTACGGCGAGTACCTTACCAATGCCCAGGGAGAGGACGTGGTTGCTGGTATTCGCACGCCGCACCAAATCGCCGACCTTGCGAAGGAAATGCCCGCAGTGTATAAGCAGCTACGCGAGACCACGACCATGCTGGAAAAACACTACCGCGATGTCCAGGATTTCGAGTTCACGGTCCAGGAAGGCACGCTCTTTATGCTCCAGACCCGCACGGGCAAACGCACCGCCCATGCCGCGGTCAAAATCGCCGTGGACATGGTGGGCGAGGGGCTGATCACGAAGGATGAGGCGGTACTCCGCGTCGAGCCCGCCTCCCTCGACCAGCTGCTCCATCCCATCATCGACCCGAAGGCTAAGATCCAGGTGATCGCAAAGGGCCTCCCGGCGTCTCCGGGCGCCGCATCGGGCAAGGTCGTCTTCACAGCCGACGAGGCAGTGACACAGGCGAAGAAGGACAAGGTCATCCTCGTCAGGCCGGAAACCACGCCCGATGACATCCACGGCATGGACGCGGCAAAGGGCATTCTAACGGCCCGCGGTGGAATGACCTCTCACGCGGCGGTTGTTGCGCGCGGCATGGGCAAGCCCTGCGTGGCAGGCTGCGAATCCATCAAGGTTGACCTCAAGGCGGAGAGATTCTCGGTCAACGGCGTGACTGTAAAGCTTAACGATTGGATCACTATCGACGGCGGTACCGGCCGCGTGATTCTCGGCAAGGTCCCGACCGTGGAGCCCACGGTGAGCGGGGATTTTGGCACGCTCATGAAGTGGGCCGACGAAGTGCGGACCCTCGGCGTCCGTGCCAATGCGGACATCCCGCGTGATGCGAAAATGGCGATGCAGTTCGGCGCTGAAGGCATCGGACTCTGCCGCACAGAGCATATGTTTTTTGCCGCCGACCGGTTACCCCATGTGCAGCAGATGATTTTGGCGGACACGACCGAAGAACGCGAAAAGGCCCTGGCCAAGCTCCTCCCCATGCAGCGGTCCGACTTCAAGGGCCTCTTCGAGACCATGGGAGGGTTCCCAGTCACCATCCGCCTCCTCGATCCTCCGCTCCATGAATTCCTTCCGAAGCGCGAAGATCTCATGGTGGAAGTTGCCGTGATGCAGGCGAAGAAGGCGCCCAAGGCGTCGATCACCAAGAAGGAAAAATTGCTCCGGCGCGTGGAGGATCTTCATGAATTGAACCCGATGCTAGGTCATCGCGGCTGCCGGCTCGGGATCGTTTATCCCGAAATCACGCGCATGCAGACCCGCGCAATCATCGAAGCCGCCTGCGACCTGGCCAAGAAGGGAAAGAAGATCATCCCTGAAATCATGGTTCCGCTCGTTGGCATCAAGAAGGAACTCCAGAACCAGAAGGAAATCATCAAATCCGTTGCCGAGGAAGTCATGAAGAAAAAAGGCGTGAAGGTCGACTACCTGATCGGTACCATGATAGAGCTTCCGCGCGCTGCCATCATCGCCGACGAAATCGCAAAAGAAGCGGAATTCTTCTCCTTCGGCACGAACGATCTGACCCAGACGACCTTCGGTTTCAGCCGCGACGACGCAGGCAAGTTCATCGGCTACTATACTGAGAACAACATTCTCGAAAAAGACCCTTTCCAGACCTTGGACCAGGAAGGTGTGGGCCAGCTCATCAAGATTGGCGTGACCAAAGGGCGCTCTACCCGCCAGAACCTCAAGGTTGGAATCTGCGGTGAGCACGGTGGAGACCCGGCAAGCGTGGAATTCTGTTTCAAAGCAGGACTCAATTATGTGAGCTGCTCTCCCTTCCGCGTGCCGATTGCGCGGTTGGCGGCAGCACAGGCTAAGCTCAAGGAAAAAGGAGTGGGCGGGTCGGTTTCAAAATAGAATACACTGTTATACCAGGGGAATTTTAGAAGAGCGGCCTGAAAAAGCCGCTCTTTTTTATCGGGTAACCAAGAAGGGAAAGACGAAGCTAGCACAAATTGTATCTTCTGGAACCCCTCTTAATGACACGGGCATACGAATAATGTCTTATGACACAGTTTTCCAGCTTGCTGTTTTGCGAATCGTTTCTACGGGCAGTGATATACTTTTACTAGAACATCATCCCTGTAAGACAAATACAGGAGGGGAGGTATGGATCTATGAAACAATTCTCATGCTCAAAGCTTGGAAACAAATGCAATGTCGTGTTGACCGCCCCGACCGAGGAGCGGCTCGTGGAAATGGTTTCGCTCCATCTGCGCGAAGTCCACGGGTTGATTGAGATTCCGCAGGACCTCATCGGCCGGATCAAAATAAATATGGTCAACCGGTCGATGAAGGACGCCGCTTATGTCGTTGACGGCATTTTCGAGAAATATAACTGCGGGAGTGATCCGGAATGCACTTGGCGTTACATAGCCGAGGCGGAAATGATCCTAACGGGTGATCGATCAGTCCATTCTCGTGAATTGAAAGCCGCGTGAGGTAAGCAGCGGATAAAAAAATTGTCGAACAAGAAAGCCTCCGCAATTTGAGAGAAGGATGTTCGGCAGGGAGAAAAAAAAGTGAAAAAAATGACCTTCCACGTTAAAGGGGGAGGTCATTTTTTTTGTGACGAACCTTTTAAAAAAACAAGAAGGAGATGTCTTGTGCATGATTCATATTCATTCTGACATGAAATCGTATAGAGGAACGGATATGCCCGGTTCATCTAGCCACAGTTACTATTCCCTTTTATTAAAAACGAAAAGAGAATACAGAATTGTGTTTCCGCCGGAATCCTCCAGTTAGGTCACTAAGTCTGCTGCTTCTCAAAATGCATGCGTGTCCCTTTCCGTAGAAAAAAGACATGCTTCGGATCATCACACAATGCTGTTTTTATCATATACTTTCCGATATTTTTTTATAAAAAAAAGAATAAACTCCTCCTTCCAGCTGTTGTTTCCTTCTTATTAAATTTATAAAATGGCAGCCAATATTCAACATCTACCTTGAGCATACGCATTGGACACATATGCATTCGACATTGTTGACATAGACCTAAATCAGGCATATATTTATCACGAATGCGGCGAATAATCCTGTATGTCCAAATCCAGAATTTGCCACTTTAGCATGGAGCAATTTTTAAGTAACCTTTATCATTATTGTAAAACCTCTAACTACAAGCGGTTCTGTAAGGGGGAAAGCTCATATGAAATCGGATAAGACCGGCACGAAAATGAACGCGGGCCCTTCCTTCCCAATCGTGGGCATCGGCGCATCGGCGGGCGGTCTCGACGCCCTCCGGCGCTTTCTCGCCGCCCTCCCTCAGGATTTCGACTTTGCCCTCGTTTTCATCCAGCACCTTTCCTCGAAACACAAAAGTCTCCTGCATGAACTCTTGAGTGTTCGGCGTCCCTCTCTAGTGATCCAGCAAATTTCCGACGGCCTGAGGATCCAGCCTGGACGACTTTACCTCGCTCCTCCGGGCAGGGAGGTCCGCCTGCGAAACGGCCTTTTTCAGACAACCGTGCATCCCGAAGGTCTTGTACATCTTCCCATAGATGAATTTCTTTCCTCGCTTGCGGAGGACGCGGGCGGGCGGTCCATTGCCGTGATTTTCTCCGGCGCGGGGTCCGATGGGGCCAGGGGTTGCCAGACAGTCCGGTCCGCCAGTGGGACCGTGTTTGTCCAGGCCCCCCAAACAGCGGAATTTGACAGCATGCCGCTCGCGGCCATCGCAACAGGCCAGGCGGACGCCGTACTCTCACCCGAAGAAATTGCCGCCGAAATCCTCAAGTTCCAGGGGCTCGGCGAAGCCGCACTGAGCCATGAGTACCCCATTACACCCAATGAGTTCGAGGACTTCTTCAGGCTCCTCCAGGAGAAGAGCGGCTTGCGCTTCAACCATTACAAAAAAAGCGTGGTCGGCCGAAGAATCACAAGACGTATGTCTCTTCAAGGTCTCTCGGTGGTCAAAGATTATCTAGACCTGCTCTCGACCAATGATACCGAGGCCGCGCACCTGGCGTCCGATTTCATGATCGGTGTCACCTCGTTCTTCCGCGACCGCGTGGCTTGGAAGGCCCTGAACCGCGAGGTCGTCCGGAAGGTTGCGGCTGACAATAGTGACCTTCCATTACGAGTCTGGACGCCCGCCAGTGCTACGGGCGAAGAGGCATATTCCATCGCCATTTTACTTCTTCGCGAACTCGAAATCGCCGGGAAAAAGAGGGCCGTTCATGTTTTCGCGACGGATCTGAACGACAGGGCATTGGAGCGGGCCCGCGAGGGGAAGTATCCCGCAAGCATTGTCGCCGATGTGCCGACGCAGTACGTCCAGAAGTATTTCATGCCGGTCGATGAAGGCATTTCTCTTGTCATCAATAAAGACGTCAGGGAATGCGTGGTCTTTGCCAGACAGGATCTGTTGACCGACCCCCCTTTTCCAAAGCTTGACCTCATCATCTGCCGTAACTTCTTAATCTACTTGGAGCCCGAGGCCCAGGAAAAAAGTATCTCTCTTTTTCATTACGCACTCAAAGAAGGCGGATTCCTCTTCCTCGGAAACGCTGAAACCGTGGGCAGGAAGAGCAGGCTCTTTCAAGCGATTGGCCACAAGCAATGCCGAATCTACCGAAAGTTGGAGACAAAATCTGCATCGAGACTGCCCATTTCGGCCCCGTATGCGGCGGAGCGTCCGGTAATAGCGCCTACCGGACAAGCGCGGCTCTCGGAGCGGAAACAAACTTACACCGAACTCATTCAGGAAAGATTGCTTCAAGAATACGCACCGGCTACCCTGGCAGTAGACCAGAATTACGAGATCATCTACCACAACGGCCCAACGAATCGATATCTTAGCCAACCCCGAGGCGTGCCGACGCAGAACCTTCTGGAGCTTTTGCCCCAGGACCTCAGAAATAGGATCCGCGGGGCGATCTACCGATCGGGCCGCGAAGAAAAGCCGGTGGCCATACGCACCAACATGGCCGGAGAAGACAAACGGAAACGACAGATTTCTCTCCGGATCACGAAGATTGCGGAGAACCTGCACATCGTGGTTTTTCAGGAGAAGGGTTCTCGTTCACAGCAGGATGCCGTCGAGCAAGTTGATGCCGCCACCATTGAAGAGACTGCGATTCATCAGCTCGAAAGCGAGCTGTCGGCCACGCGAGTGGATCTTCAGAGCCACATCGAGCAATTAAAGTCGCTGAACGAAGAGCTCCAGTCCTCGAATGAGGAGCTGCAAGCCGCGAACGAGGAACTTGAAACCAGCAGGGAAGAGCTCCAGTCGTTGAACGAAGAGCTGATTATCGTCAATGCGCAGCTCCAGGAAAAGATCGAGGAGCAGGATGCAACGAACAATGACCTGAACAACTTTCTCGCGAGCACCAACATTCCGACGATTTTTCTGGACACTCAGCTTCGCGTAAAGCGCTTCACTCCTGCGATGCTCAAGCTCATCAAGCTTATTCCCTCCGACCTGGGCCGCCCCCTCATTGACATGTCCCGGGAAAACCTGGGTCCCGATCTCATCTCCGACGCTCAGTCCGTCCTTGAAAGTCTCGTGCCCACGCGGCGGGAGCTTGAGCTAGGGGCCGCCTGGTATGTCCGCGCCGCGCTCCCATACCGTACCGCTGATAACCGCATCGAGGGTGTCGTCATCACCTATAATGACGTCACGGAGCTGAAACGCGCCGAGGAACGCACACGGCACCTCGCCTCGTTTCCCCAGCTCAATCCGAATCCGGTCATCGAGGTGGATGCCTCCGGCAACATCATGTTCGTCAATCCAGGCACAGAAAATATTTTGGAAAGCCTGGGCATGGAGGGAGAGGTCGAAGCTTTCTTCCCGAAAGACTTGGACGTCATCTTAAAAGACCTGGAGAGAAACAGCGACACCAGCGTCAACCGTGAGGTTACGGTCAAGGGCCGGGTCTTCAGCGAGAACATTCAACTCGTCCCGCAATTTAATGTTGCGCGCATTTACGCCTATGAAATCACTCAGCGCAAGCGGGCAGAAGAAGAGCTTCGAAAGAGTGGGGAGCTGTTCCGTCTGGCGATGGACAACATGCCCGATGCCATCAGCATCTACGATGCTGAACGAAGATACCAGTTTATCAATGCAGCCGGTCTCCGGCGCATCGGGAAACCGCTTGAATCTCTTGTTGGACGCCGTATCGACGAGGTGTACGAGGAAGAGACGCGTAGCGCCTTCTGGCCTGCGTTGATGCGTACCTATGAAATGGGCACACCGCAAACCATCGAGACAAGACTCAAAATGCCCACGGGACTGTATGACCTCATAATGACGTTCGTCCCCATGCTGAAGGATGGACAGGTGCACCGGGTCTTGAACTTCACCTTCGACATAACCGAACGCAAGAGGGCGGAAGATGCTGTACAGACAAGCGAACAACTCTTGAAGCTGTTCATTGATCACGCACCTGCGTCTTTGGCCATGTTCGACCGCGAGATGCGCTACCTGAGCGTGAGCCGTCGCTGGATGAGCGATTATGGACTCGGAGAGCGAGATTTGCGCGGGCTTTCGCACTATGACCTTTTCCCGGAAATTCCCGAGCGCTGGAAGGCGATCCACCGCCGCGCGCTCGCAGGCGAGGTGGTGCGCGATGACAACGATCGCTTCGATCGGCTCGACGGATCAGTGCAATGGCTTCGGTGGGAGGTGCTTCCCTGGCACGATGCGGCAGGAGATGTCGGTGGCATCCTGGTCTTCAGCGAAGATATCACCGAGCGCAAGAAGGCGGAAGAAGCACAGGGACGTCTGGCGGCCATTGTTGAGAGCGCGGAAGATGCAATCATCGGTGAGGACCTGAACGGGATCATACAGACGTGGAATGTCGGGGCAGAGAATGTCTTCGGATACAGGGCGGAGGAAGTAATCGGCAAGCCTATTTCTCTCCTGGTGCCGCCGGGGCATACTGACGAGGTTCCCGAAATTCTCGCAAGGATCAAACGGGGAGAACATATTGAGAATTTCGAAACAGAGCGAATGCGGAAAGATGGAACGATTGTTCCCGTGTCCTTAAAGTTCTCCGCAATCAAGGATGCAAGCGGCAGGGTCATCGGCGCTTCGAAGATCGCCCATGACGTTACCGAACGGAAACGGGCACAGGAGGAGCGGGAGACAACGGTGGCATTCCTGCGTCTCGTGAACGAGTGCCGAGAAACATCTGATTTGGTACGGGCAGCAGCGGAGTTTTTCCAGCAGCGCTCAGGCTGCGAGGCCGTGGGCATCAGGCTTCACGACAAGCAGGATTACCCCTATTTTGAGACACGCGGCTTTTCGAATGAGTTCGTTCAACTGGAGAGCAGATTGTGCTCCTGCGACAGGGAGGGGAATCCCGTCCTCGATAGCGCCGGTACTCCCGTCCTGGCCTGCATGTGCGGCAACGTGATCTGCGGACGGTTCGATCCATCGAAACCTTTTTTCACGAAAAGAGGCAGCTTCTGGACCAATAGCACGACAGAGCTGCTTGCAACCACTACGGAAGTGGATAGACAGGCCCGGACACGCAACCGGTGCAACGGAGAGGGGTACGAGTCGGTTTCCTTAATTGGCCTGACGCTCGGAGATGAACGATTGGGTCTTCTTCAGCTGAACGATAAACGAAAGGGACGGTTTACCCTCGAGACGATAACCCTGTGGGAGCGGCTGGCAGACTATCTTGCTGTTGCACTGGCGAAGTTCCGCTCCGACGAGGCGCTGCGGGAGAGCGAAGAGCGGTATCGCAATTTGTTCAATACGATGGACGAAGGGTTTTGCATCATCAAGATGATTTTTGACGCAGAGGGCAGGCCCGTCGATTACCGCTTCCTGGAGGTCAATGCAGCATTTGAAAAACAAACCGGGCTTCATGACGCGACGGGGAAATTAATGCGCGATCTTGCCCCGGCTCATGAGGCGCATTGGTTTGAGATTTACGGGAAAATCGCGTTGACCGGTGTACCGCTGCGTTTTGTGAACGAAGCCAGAGCATTGGATCGCTGGTACGATGTTTATGCATATCGCGTCGGAAGGCCGGAAGACCAACAGGTTGCAATCCTTTTCAATGATATCAGCGGGCACAAGAAGGCTGAGGAGGCGCTGCATAAATCAAGCAGGACACTGAAGGCCCTCAGCAACAGCAGCAAGGCCGTCATTCGCGCTGAAGACGAAACATCGTTCATGAATGATGTGTGCGCGATTATCGTTGAAGACTGCGGATTCAGCATGGTCTGGATAGGCTTTGCAGAAAACGACGAAGCGAAATCAGTTCGTCCCGTTGCGCACGCAGGCTTAGAGGAAGGCTATCTTGAAACCCTTCAGATTACGTGGGACGACACCGAACGGGGCCGGGGCCCAACCGGCAGGGCCATCCGCACGGGTAAAGTCGCAGTCTGCCGGAACATGCTGACCGATCCCGCCTTCACGTTGTGGCGCGAAGAGGCTCTTAGGCGCGGCTATGCATCCTCGATCGTCTTCCCGTTCTGGGCCGACGACAAGGTGTTTGGAGCGATCACCATTTACTCCAAAGAAGCCGATCCCTTCTCTGAGGAAGAGGTGAAATTGCTTGCTGAATTGGCGGACGATCTGGCTTACGGGATCATGACCCTTCGGATGAGAGCTGCCCACAAAGCGGCGGAGACGGCGCTGCGGTCGAGCGAGGCGCGATACCGCAACCTCTTCGAGACGATGAGCGAGGGCTTCTCGATCGACGAGATCATCTTGGATGACACGGGAACGCCTGTGGATCTCCGCTATTTGGAGGTCAACCCGGCATTTGAGCGTCATACGGGCCTGAAGGCCGCGGACATTGTCGGCCGGACCACGCTCGAGTTGTTTCCAACGGCAGAGCGCGCATGGTTCGAACGATACGGAAAGGTGGCCCTCACCGGGGAGCCGGCGCACTTTGAGGAGTGGTTCGGGCCCCTGGGGCGGTATTATGAAGTCAGCGTCTACCGGACCGAGCCCAACCGCTTCGCCGTGGTGTTTATTGATATCACCGAGCGAAAGAAGGCCGAAGCGGATATCATGAAATTGAGCGAAAACATGGCGGCCAGGAACCTTGAGCTTGAATCCGTGAACAAGGAACTCGATGCCTTCAACTATTCCGTCTCGCATGACTTGAGAGCGCCCCTTAGAACAGTATCGGGATTCTCCAAAATTATATATGAAGATTATGCAGACAAGCTCGATGAACAGGGCAGGGACTATCTTTCCCGTATAAAAAACGGCTCGGACCGGATGACCCACCTTATCGATGATCTCTTGCGGCTGTCGCACATATCGCGTCAGAATGTGGAACGGATGGATTATGATCTGAGCACACTTGCATTCGCCGTTGTAAACAGCCTCCCCGAAACCGCTCCTGCAAGAAACACCGAGGTGGTCATCGCCGAAGGACTGCGCGCCGTTGTTGATCCCAACCTGATGAAGATTGCTCTTACAAACCTGTTTGACAACGCCTGGAAATTTACTTCGAAGACCGAGAATGCGCGCATCGAGTTCGGTGTCACGGAAAAGGATGCGAAGATCGTTTATTTTGTCAAGGACAACGGCGCCGGGTTTGATCCTGACTATGCCGAAAGGATGTTTCGACCCTTCCAGCGGCTCCATTCCGAAAAGGAGTTCGAAGGAACAGGGATCGGCCTCGCCATCGTCGAACGAATTATTCGCCGCCACGACGGAAGAGTCTGGGCGGAGGGAGAAGCCGGAAAAGGGGCCACGATCTATTTCACACTGGGATAGAGAACAGGGCCTGAGCAATGAGGTACAATTGATTAACGGGAAAAAGTAGCGCCAATATTTTCGCTACCTATCTACAGTCCCCGTTATGCAGTTCTCATTCATTGGAGATTATAATGCAACCGACAATCCTCATCATCGATGACAACGAGGACGACGTTCTGCTTATGAAATTCGTACTATCGAAAACCGGGCGAGATCTCAGGACGGAAGTCGCCTTGAGCGGAGAAGCCGGCCTCGCGCGTATCCTGGGAGGGAAAATGCCGCCAAACCTGATCCTGCTCGATCTGAAAATGTCGGGGATGGACGGCATTGAGGTCTTGCGCAAGATACGCAACGACAAGAGTTTGAGCAGCATTCCGGTGGTCATCGTCACGCATTCCAGTCTGGCATCGGACAAACAGGCATCTCTCCAGGCAGGGGCAAATAGTTTTATGCATAAGGCGCCAGACCTCGATCAATTCAAGAAGGAAATTGAGTGTGTATTAGATTTCTGGTTGGATACGAATGCGCCTTATCCGTGATGGAAATAATACAATTTAATGTTTTAACTCGAATGAGTTGCTTGTCTCGACGTATTGCAATTGGAGATTTGATTTATTGTGGATGAGATATTGGATGTTGTTTGATAAATTGAAAAGATGATCCTCCTAAACCGGCTGCACCTGATGGAAATTGAGGATTTCATCTAGAAATGATTGTGGCGCCAGACCTGACAATATGTCGTTTATGCTCTTTACGGGGGGAGAGTCGGGTCCGCGAAATAATTGCGCCACGTATGATTAGAAGGAGACATCGCTATGCTAAGGAAAATGGTTTTTGCGGTAGCTCTGGTGTTTCTTGTTTACACGGGAAATGCGTTATCGGGAGAGGTATCGGACTTGGTCGTTGACAGCCGATTTGTAAATGATAAGCTCGACAAGCCGGGCTGGGTCATGCTGGATGTACGATCAGGAGAGGAATACAGAGAGGGCCATATTCCGGGCTCTATAAATCTTGGCAACGTGGCGGCCAATGTCTTGCGTGATCCGACGCATCGGGCTTATACAATCATTCCTGCCATAGAGAAGTCGCTGGGCGATGCCGGCATCGGCGACGACAAACACATCATTGTTTACGGCAATGCGGCAGACGTATACGATAATGCCGTTACGTTTTGGATTCTGGAATTTCTGGGGTGCAACAGTCCTCATTTATCCTGTACTGTTCACTATTATGACGGCGGTATCGAACAGTGGGAGGGGTATGGGGGAAAATTGGTAGCCGAGGACTCATCCCTTCCCAAAACGCAATTTAAGGCGCAGGTGGTCGCCTCGCGCCTGGCCACGTCCGAAGAAGTGCTGAAAGTAGCGAAGGGGCAGGCAAAAGCCGCTCTCATCGACGCAAGAACTGATGCTGAATACCATGGTTCGGATATCCGAGCACTGCGGGGAGGACACATCCCTGGCGCGGTGAACATTAAGGTGCAGAAGAATTATGATGGGAATGACTATAAGCTATTGCCGCTATCCGAGTTAAAGGCCTTGTATAAGGCAATACCAATGAAAGAGAGGGTTATCGCTTACTGCCAAACAGGTACGCGTGCGTCATATACCTATCTTGTTCTCCGATTGCTCGGTTATGAAAACGTTTCCGACTACGATGACTCATGGATAGTGTATGGGAGCAATGTGAACTATCCGGCTGAAGACGAGCAGTGGTTCAATTTTATACAGGTTAACAAGACTGCCAAGGAGGTCAAAGAGCTTAATAAGGAGTTGAATGATTTGCAGCAGAAGTAATGGGGACATGTCCTCCTTTGCCCAAATTGACGCATATTGGGAGGGGAGGGCTTATCAAACATAATAATTTCTCTATCGCGTAACTATTTTCTTTTTTGCCGACTTCTATGCACTTCTTCGTCTGCTCAAGGTCTTTATTTACAAACTCGAGCGCTTTCGCCCGATGTCCTCTCTTACTGTGTTCAGCAACTTCCAGCTCTACCTTGGTTTTTTTCAAGGCCTCCAGCACGGCTATCATATGCGGCTGACTGATCGCGTTCCAACTACCTATATCAGGAATATTGGACCCCAGCAACATAGCGGAGCAATTAAATTGTTTTGCTTCTCGTGCACTTGTTCGGGCACGAGATAGAGCGAAAAAAAGAGGCTTTCCGAATTCGTCGGAAAGCCTCTGAATTACTACTACCACAGAGGTAACATATTTACAGTGGCAGAATCGTCTCCCGTGCGCAGATCAACGATCTGTGGAATGGCGATGGATTTATATAACGGGTTAGATGTCGACCAGCCAACCGCATCGATTCCGTAGAAGGCACCAGGGAGAGGAATCGCCGGGGAGCCACCTGGCAAATCTGTTATTGTGTACGTACCGCCTGTGACAATCTGGCTATTAATACTGATAGTGTCAACGATCATCCCTCCCTCCATGGCAAGGAGGAGGCCGCTATCCATCTTGTTATCCATCATTACCGGATTGTTCAAGACAATAGCACCTGTAACGCTATTGCCCTGGTAAGGCGACATGACTTTCAGCGGAGTCGTGAAAGCAACCGTCGTTGTTGAAGAGCTAACAAGAACGGGCGTGCTACGGTCAAACAGAATAGCTCCGGCAACAGCATCGTACCCACCCAGCCCTTCGAAAGGTGTGGTGGGTGTAAATGCAGAAATGACACCGTTACTCACAAAGTTGCCGACTTCTATTTGATCATTGTTCAGCATAAAGCTCTGTTTGAACCCGCCCCACAAGGGGTTGAAATGCCGGAACCGGATCTCATAGGGGTACTCGCCAGTTCCCGCAAGGGTCTGGTAGAACTGGACCCATGCTCCTGTCGGCGATAGAACTGTCCCGGCGACCGAATAATCGGGAGTACTCGTCGTCGAGGTACTGATAGTGCCAAGATCCGTGGCGTCACTTAGCGGGGTTGAGTCTTTCGGAACAGGTACCCCCTTAATGATCATTGTCTCGGTGTTCAGACCTCGGATCACGATATCCCAGGTGCTGGTGACCCTAGTCGAAACGGGATATAGGATGAATGAACCGTCCGGCTTGGGAACAGTCCAGCGTCTTATCACATGGAAGGTGTTTGTACTCCCCGAGTCGAGGAGTTCCTCGCTGGTGGCGAGGCGTTCCGCCTTGATCACGAACCGGGCAGCATTGGTGAATGTGCCACCAGTCGAAAGCTTACCAATAATGGCTCCTGCCTTGTCGAGATCGAAATAGCCAAGCCTTGGTTTCAACACGTAATCCGATCCCTCGTGGAACTCTACAATATCATGACCGGCATCGAAATCAATGGCAAGCTTCAGTGTGCCACCTGCAGTAACGGAGAACGTACCGTCCAGCTTGATGCCGTGATCCGCATCCGGGATATACAGAGGATAAGTCGATGAGCCTACAACGACTTCGTTGTAATACTGATGACCACCAGGAGGATTCGAAGTATAAGTCGGCACAAGGAAGATCCTGATCTGCTGATAGTTTCCGATCGGTAACTGGATGTTGTTCCAGAGAGACTGCATGTTACCGTTAGCCAGACTCAGAAGATCAAGAGTGACCGGTGTTGACAACGGGTACTTGAGCCAGTCGCTCGCACGAGGATCAGCAACATCGCTGGTATGAAACCAAACGTCCTTTACCGTGATATACACATGATCGAAATCTCCGGGTGCATCAGTAAGGCTCAACTGTACCGCACCAGTCTGCGCCGAACCACCGTTTCCGCCTCCACCGCCACCGCACGCCTGCAATGCAATAACTGCCAGAACGACCATAATCAACATCAGAAACCTTTTTGAGCACTTCATACAGGACCTCCTATACGCTATGAATTTTACATTAGGGCGCATTAAAGCATCTCGATACATCAAAGTAAAGGTAATATTCACCTAAAGGATGTTGCCAAATGCAACAAATCTTTTTGCATCCGCTGTTTAATTTGCTTATTTGACCATCATGTGGGAAAAAGGTTGAATGACAAATAAGGATATTCCTCCTTGTTGTCCGGAAAATGTCGCCAATGTCAAAGAAAGTAAAAATATATTATTCTGCGGTTGTTGCGCTTTTCATATAAGCCTAAGCCAAGGTCACGCTGAATTATCAGATTCTCGAATGAAGCTTGAGAGGGAGAAAATTGGTAGAGCCCTCCTTCACGACCATGGTAAATCCCCTTGACGAGACTAGGTACATTATGCAATACTTTTTTACATCCTTATCATATGCTGCAGGGGAAGGTATTCGTTACAAGGAAAGGGAGAAGGCTTGCCCATGAACATTCGTTTGCTGTCCGGAGTATTCATTGCCCTGCTGTTCATTCAACCCGCTCATGCTGCCCAATCTACGATCACCGAAGCCAACGGCTATTCCTGCATGGGAGATGACAAATCCCGGAAACAGACGGAGCAGGCCGCAATGACTGATGCAAAGAAGAATGCTGCGGAATATACCTCGACATATATCAAGAGCGAAACCCAGGTAAAAGACTTTGCGCTTCAAAAAGACCTGGTTTCAGCCTTCGCAAATGCCGAAGTGAATGTTGTTGAAGATCTGGATAAAGGATGGTATAAAGACCCCTCCGCCGGGGACTGCTACAAGATTAAGATCAAGGTTGAGGTAATCCCTGACGAAAAGGCACTGGAAGCGCTAGTCCAGGCGAATGCTGGAGCGACTGATCAAGGGAATATCAATATCCCGGTTGCTCCGCCTCCCGTACCTGGTAGTGGGCCATCTCCACAGCAAGGAGTCGCCGCCCCTGATGTTGTGGTGATTCCGAGCGGTGAAATGTATGTGTACATGGTTCCAACGCGACGGGGGTTTATTTTTACGGCGGCTATTGGTATCGGTTTTATGAAGGGTATTGGTTCCGGTCACAAAACTTCGATGGAAATTGGGGCATGGTTGGCCTAGCCGTGGTTCCCCGTGTGGTAGTGAACGTACCACCGGAATACCCTCGCTATTTGCCGACTGCTTATTACAAAATTCATTACAATGATCTCCGCCAGCACTGGCAAGAGTGGGACTACAACCGCGAGTGGCACAACCATGACTGGTTCAAAGCAGAAATGAAACCCGATGTCAAAGCTGAAAGGCAAGCTCTCATCAACCAGGAGAGAGCGCGACATCGCAACGCGATAGAACGTGAGCATCAAATGGCGCAGCAAATGTTCCGGCAGCAGGAGCAGCTACATGTCAGGACTGAACACGAGCATCAAGAGGCAATGCGTCGAGCGCAACAGTAAGGACAGAACCACTTAAAAATGGAACACAACCGCTAAATGGCGCAGCAACAGCTGCAGCGAGATCGTAAAACTAATCATCAAGGTGAAGGAAAGAATAAGAAGAAAAAAAGCAACAAGAATAAGAACAAGCCTAAGCAACAGAAGCAAGATAAACGCGAAGAGGATGCTCAAAAACACCAGGGGAAACAGTTTCAAAATTAATTTACCAAACCTGCTGCTAAAAGCCCCTGGTTTCATCCATGGGGATGTAAGCGGGAATGGTGCTATGCAATGGATGGAAGAGCATGCGATTGAGGTAAAATAACGCACATGGTGAAACAGGATAACGTCATAGAGAGGGATAAACGATACATGCGCCTGGCGCTCCGCCTTGCCGAGAAGGCCAGGGGCCGGACGAGCCCGAACCCCATGGTTGGCGCCGTGGTCGTGAAAAACGGCAGGGTTCTTGCGACGGGCTATCACAAAAAAGCGGGAGAACCCCATGCCGAAGCGATCGCGCTCAGGAAGGCCGGCCGGTCAGCCAAAAGCGCGACACTCTATGTGACGCTCGAACCCTGTTCGCACACGAACAAGCGGACGCCGCCCTGTACACCACTCGTCGTATCCAGCGGCATTAAACGTGTCGTCGTGGCAGCGATTGATCCGAACCCCCAGGTGTCCGGCAACGGCATCAGGACTCTACGGAAGGCAGGTATAGAAGTTGTTGCAGGCATTCTGGAAGCGGAGGCAAAGAAACTGAACGAGGCCTTTATTAAGTACATCACTTCGGGCATGCCTTTTGTCACGCTCAAGATTGCCCAGACGCTTGACGGTAAAATCGCTACAGCAACGGGGGAGTCCCAGTGGATTACAGGCGAAGAAGCACGAACGGAAGCCCACCGGCTAAGAGATTCTCATGATGCAATCCTGGTCGGCATTAATACCATCTTGAACGATGATCCTTCTCTGACTACGCGGATTCCCGGAGGAAGAGATCCTGTCCGCATCATCATCGATTCAAAACTGAGGACTCCGTCTTCCGCAAAGGTCATTACTCAAAAATCGCCGGCGAAAACCTACATTGCCGCAATTCCGACTGCTTCCAAGGACAAACTCATCAGCCTTCTGGATGCCGGCGCTGAAATAGTTCTGGCCAGGGAAAAGAGCGGGAAGGTGGACCTGAAACATCTTATGAAAATGCTCGGAACCTATGGCATCACGTCTGTTTTGATCGAGGGCGGGGCGGAGATCAATGCTACGGCCCTCAAAGCGGGCCTCGTCGATAAGGTAGTGATGTTCATCGCACCAGTGCTCATGACCGGAACCGATTCCCTCTGCTCGATCGGCGGTAGGTCGCCGGTAAAATTGAAACAATCTATAAAACTCAACAACGTCTCTCTCAGGATGATAGGGCGGGACCTGATGCTTGAAGGGTATATTCGTCCGCAATTGACCTAAGCCGAATGTGCCGAGCGCGCATATCTTCTTTTAATTCCAGGGCGATGGCCTCGAATCTACCTGCTTTTTGATTGCAAATAAAAAAACATAAAGAAATACCACATTCTCATCCTATTTGCGCGATGGCTGAATGTCCTGGAAGATATAGTATGCATTGAACGCTAACAAAATAAGAGCTGCGGACTGGATCAATGGTTTCATCCCAAATACCAGGAGTACTAATCCAACAACCGTTGCGCCTATCCTCATCCCCGTCTTTACCAATTCGTTCTTCATGACTAGTCCTCCGTGTATTTGAAATTTTGTATCACTGTTTTTTTACACTGTCGTTATTTGTTACCAGCCATCGCTGTCTTTTCTGATGCGTGCCCGCCCTCAAGCACTCTGCCAACAAGCCAGCCCGTGGTCGCCGTGGCTGTTACGATAGCGATTCCGGATACCATGACACCC
>Ga0335081_10001974_pt1 | contig 32419 bp, 32 predicted proteins | sample Lox_Sample_35_FD_206713 | JGI IMG/M metagenome (GOLD analysis project Ga0335081, IMG submission 206713) | Soil microbial communities from Loxahatchee National Wildlife Refuge, Florida, United States - Lox_Sample_3.5 | ecosystem: Environmental > Terrestrial > Soil > Wetlands | place: USA...
GGCACCACCCGCGGGTGCAGGTGGAGGACGAGGTGGGAGAAGCCGGAGGTCCTGCGCTCCCCCCGACCGTCCTCCCTGGTCTCCTGACCGGCCATGAGTCTCCGCGCGCCCCTGCTCTTGCGACCCCGCGGCGGAAGCGCGAGCCCGCGGGGGCCGCAGTGTACCTTCCGCCTCCCGCCCTACACCACGACGAACGGGCTCGGCCCGCCTTGCCCCCGCCCAAAGGATGGAGCCCCGGTCCTGGCGGCGGCCCGGGAGCGAGCGGGAAAGTGGTGTCGCAGGGGGCTGCGAAGGGACCGGCCTCGGGCGAATCGCAACTCTTGCGCGTCGGCGGCGAGTTTTCGCGTTTACCGATGGCGATTCGCCAGTCGGACGGCGCTATCCGCCCGACAACAGGGGGTCGCGCCGTCTCGGACCTCCTGACGCGCGATGGCGCAGATCCTGCATGGGCTCGGTCGACCTCAGTGTCTCTGGGCGAGGCGTCTCCGCAGGGCGGCGCTTACCCATTCCTCTTCTTCCGGGAGTCGAACACATGGCGAACAAGATCACCGAAGACTGCACCAACTGCGGGGCCTGTGAGGCCGAGTGCCCGAGCCAGGCCATCTCGTCCGGCGACGACACCTATCTCATCGACGCCGCGAAGTGCGACGAGTGCGCCTCCAACGGTGGCGAGCCGAGCTGCATGTCGGTCTGCCCCACCGACTGCATCGTGAAGCTGTAGGCGAACGAGTTCCGCCTTCGGGGCCGCGAGACTCGACGCCGAAGACGACCTAGAGCGGAGACGCCGCCCCGCCCGGGGTGGCGTCTCTTTTCGTCTCCGCACCCTCGGCGCCGATCGGCGGGCGAGCGCCTTCGATCAGGGCCCCGGAGGGGCGAGCGCGCGCAGGCCCTCCGCCAGGGCGCGGCAGGCGTTGTCGATGAGGCTCTCCTTCGCGCTCACCAGGTAGAGGTGGGGCGTGACCGCCCAGGTCTCCCGAAGGAGGCGGCGCGGACTCGCCTCGACGCCCCCGCTCCGCTCCAGGGCCCGCTCGATCATGGGCAGCACCTTGTCGGAGAGGCGCAACGACGTGTCGATGGCGAGGAGCGCAACGTCGGGGCGGACGGCCCGCAGCCGCAGGAGGAAGGCCCCGACCTCGGCGTCGGTGAGGTGCTTGGGCGGCCCGGACTTGAGCTCGACGTACAGGAGCTTTCCCTCGGCAGCGGCGACGAGGTCGAGGTCGCCACCCACGCCCCGGGCCCCGCTGCGCACGCCGATCTCCGCCTCGAGGCCGAGGCGGGCCGAGAGCTCGCGTGCCACCCACCACTCCAGCGTTCCCCCGAACGAGCGCGCCCGCTTGCGGAGCCGGTAGCGTCCGCGGAGACGCCGCTCCGCGAGCCCCAGGGCGACGCAGTCCTCGGCCATGGCCTCCGCCTGCAGGGCCCCGAGGTACCGGGATGTCTCAGCGGGGAGGAAGTCCGCGGCGGCGAGGATGGCGCCTCGCAAAAAGAGGCGGAAGGCGTAGTGCCCGAGCCGGGAGGCGATGGCGTCGAGGGACTCCTCCGGCAGCCTGAGATCGAAGGGCAGGTCGGGTCGGGAGAGGCGCGGCTCGAGCCCGCGCCGCACCAGCATGGCGAGGGGTTCGGAGGCCGGCGCGCGCGGCCGGCCGACCGGCGCCGCCCGGGCCGCGGCCCTGGCCTCGAGGTGGCGAGCTCCCGGGAGCCTCTGCATGGCCCGATGATATGCCGCGCGCGGCGGGTCGCGGGAAGGGCGCGCCCGGGACCGCCCGGGGCGCTCGCGGCGCCCCTACCCCTTCGCGTCCCCGCCTCGCTCCAGCCGGCGAATGAGGCCTTCCACGCCCTCCCGACCGATGATGCGCGCGAAGCTCGCCCGGTAGTTCTCCACGGTCGAGACGTCGTCGATGACCACGTCGACGATCCGCCAGCCAGCGCTCGTCTCGCGCATCACGTACTTCACCTCGCTCGTCTCATCCTTCACCGCCAGGCGCGTGGCCACCACCACCCGCTCGCCCTGCTGGCTCTCGTTCAGGTATTCGATGTGCGCCTCTCGCAGGGTGTCGATCTGGGAGCCGCCGGACACCCGGAAGCGGTGCTCGAACGCCTCGAGGAGGCGCTGCCGCTCCTTCGGGGTCAGCTTCGCCCAGCGCGGGCCGAGTGCCGACTCCAGCATCTGCCGCGTGTCCACGATGCGCGCGACGATCGCCTCGAACCGGTGCTGGCCCGATTCGGAGAGGACCTGCCCGCTCGGCGGCAGGGCGGCACGGATCTCGGCGTCGCGCTCGCGCAGCGCCTGCGTGGCGCCCGAGCCCCCGGCGAGGAGGAAGAGGAGGATCACTGCAGATCGCACGTCGGTTCTCCTTGCCGGGGGAGCTCGGCCGTCGCCAACGAGAGGCGCCCCCGGGCCACGAGCACGTCGTAGGCGGCCTGGGCGTACCAGACCTGGCTCTCCACGTACCCGGTGTAGGCGTCGATGAGCTCGCGCGGCTCGATGAGGCCGGCCGAGAAGTCGAGGCCGGCAGCGCGAAACCAGGACTTCCCGGAGGACAGGGTAGCCCGGGCGGCGGCCAGGCGGTCGCCCGCGGCGCGGAGGTCGGCGAGGGCCGCGTCCACCTCCGCGCCCACCAGGTCCCGCAGGGCGTCCCTCTGCCTCTCCAGCGTCGCCTTCTCGGCGCGCGCCTTGGACGCCTTGGCGGAGAGGAGCGGGAAGGCGAGGTCCTGCCGTGCGCCCACGGCCGCTCCCAGCACGAGCTCGTTGAAGTAGTCGTGCACCCAGGGGTTCGTCTGGATGTCGCGGTTCGGGGCGAAGGAGTAGGCGAAGACCCCGGCCACGAAGATCTGCGGGAGGGCCGCCGCCTCCTCGGCGCGGATCTTCGCCTCCTGGGCGGTGATGGCGTTGCCGAGCGCCTTCAGGTCGGCGCGACGGACCTCGGCGCCGCGCCGGGCCTCCTCCGCCGAGGGGATGGGCTCTTCCCGGGCGTCGAGAGACGGCTCCTTCAGTGCCAGGCGCTCGGGCGGAAGGGCCAGCGTGGCGGCGAGAGCGGCGCGGGCCAGCTCGCGCCCGCGCTCGGCGTCCACCGTCCGCTGCCTCACCAGGCCGTGAAAGTGATCGATGCGGTAGCGGTCGGTCTGGGTGATGCTGCCGTCCGCCCGCTGCAGTGACTCGGCGACGCGCCGATCGACGTCCGTCATGGCCCGGTCCACGTCCGCGGCGATGGCGAGCAAACGCCGCGCCAACGCGTTCCCCCAGAAGAGCTGAACGATCCGCTCCTGCACGCGCGCGAGTTGGTCTTCCAGCAGCTGCGACCGGGCCCGGGTGCCGGCCTCGGCCGCCTCCGACACGGCATCCAGACGACCCCAGGTGAACACCGGCTGGACCACGCTCACCTCGACGCGCTCGAAGGGCGCCAGCTGGTGAAGCGGGTTGCGGTTCGAGTCCGGGGACTGCAGCACGTTCCCGTGAGCGGCGGGGGCCGGGCCGAGTAGCAGGGTCACGTTCGCCTCCGGGACGATCCGGAGCGCCGCCGCCAGGGCGACGTCGGCCTTCGCGGCCGCCACCTCCGCTCGGCGGATGGCCACCTCGTCGCTGCGAGCGGCGGCGAGCGAGAGGGCGTCCTCGAGGTCGAGGGCTCCGCAGGCGGGAAGCGCGGCGAGGGCGAAGGCGGCGATGGCGGTCAGCAATGTCGCACCCGGTCGCGGCCTTGCGACCCTAGCCTTCAACCCTGGGGCTTTCAAGTGCCAAGGCCCTCTAATCCTATGCCGGACGAGCTCCTTCCCCGCCCTCCGAGGCCCGCGCGGGCAGGATGGCGGGAAGCACCAAGAGGACGTTCGTGACCGCCATCGCCTCGCCGAGAACTGCCGCCCAGCCGAAGCTGCGCAGGGCGCCCGACTGTGCCACCACCAGCGAAAGGTAGCCGACGACGGTGGTGAGCGAGCACAGCAGGATCGCTCCGCCCATTCGCGCACACGCGCGCCGGGCGTCGATGGCGTAGGCGTCCATCGCGCCGTAGAGGTTTACCACGTAGTCGGCGCCGACCCCGATGGTGATGGGCACCGCGGCGAAGTTCAGCATGTTGACGCGCACGCCGAGCGCCACCATGAGGGACTGTGCGAAGAGGGCCACCGCAGCCACCGTGACAACTGTCACCGCGATGCGCCGCGGCCTGCCCAGGTAGATGGGGACGAGCACCAGCGCCACCAGCACGCACACCACCAGCACCACAAAGCCGGACTCGTTCGCCACCAGGCGGATGAGCTCCGCGAGGAAGAGGAAGCCGCCGCCGGTGACCGATCCTTCCGGGAGGTGCGCGTTCCCCAGTCGATCGGCGAAGCGAATGATGTTCCTGCCGTCGTCGAAGTCGATCTTCAGGGAAGGGAAGATGAGCACCACCCGGTCCTCCCGTCCCGACACCTCGGTGAGGCCCTGCCGCAGGGTGGGCGGCACCTCGCTCGCAGTGATGGGGCGCATCTGCTCCGGCGCAAGCCACAGGTCGATGAGGTTCCGGAAGCGCTCGGGAAGCTTGTCCCCGACCTTCCGCAGGCGCCCCATCTTCCTCAGGCGCGCCAGGCGAGCCTCCTGGTCGTCGAGCGGGGGCACGAAGGTGGCGAGGGTCTCGATCCGCTCCGCGACCGGGTCTCGCCCCTCCACCAGGGCCCGCCGGAGCTCCTGTGCTGCCGCGGCGGTACTTCCGGCGTCCGCCGTGAGCGACACCACCGGGTTGAGCCACACGCCGAAGATGTCGTTCAGCTTCCGGTCCCAGGAAGCGGCACCGTGGGCCAGGGAGTCGCGGTTGCGCAGCGCCTTCAGGTCCATCTCCCACAGGCCGATCCGCCGGGCCCGGGCCACCCCGGCCGCGGTGCCGGCCAGCTCCAGCGCCACCACCGCCGCGGCCACGAGCCGGGCTGCACGGGGGAGCTCGAAGTACCGGGAGAGGATCCTCTGCGCCGTGGTCTGCGCCTTCTGCTGTCGCGGGGGGCGCAGGAGCGCGATCGCGATCGGCATGCAGACGAAGCTCAAGAGCCACGTCATGAGCATGCCGAACGCGCCTAACCACCCGAACTGCGAGAACCCCTTGAAGCTGGAGGCGCCCAGCCCGCCATAGGCGGCCGAGGCGGTGGCTGCCGCCCCGAGCGTCCCCGGCAAGGCGCGCCGTGCGGCCTCCAGCACCGCCCTGGCCGTCGGCCAGGACGGGTCGCAAGCGCGATAGTAGGCGAGGAAGATGAGGGGGTAGTTGATCCCGTTGCCGGCGATGATCGACCCGAGGAAGGCGGTGTTGGAGTTGAGGCTCCCGGCGAAGAGGCGGCCGGCGGCGAAGGTGAAGAGCAGGCCCGGCAGGAGGCTCAGCCCCACCGTGAGGACGCTCGTCGCCGAGCGAAAGTACAGGGCGATGAGGGCGCTCACCAGGATGAACACGAGCAGCGAGGACAGGGAGAGGTCGGCGAGGATGGCCGCGTGCTCCTCGAGCAGGTTCGGCACCTCGCCGTTGTAGGCGACGAGCAGGCCCGGGTAGCGCGGCCGGATCGCGGCCACCTCGCGGCTCGTAGCGGCGAAGAGCCGCTCCGAGGGCCCCATGTCCACCTCCGATCCCTGCAGCCAGATGAGCATCACCACCGTGTGCCCGTCGGGCGACTCGAGGTAGCCGCTTGCGAACCGGTCGCTGCCCTTCAGCTCGCCGTCGAGCCGGCGCTCGAAGCGCCGGAGCGCCTCGTCCGGGTCCTCGTCGTCGAGGCCGAGGTCGAAAGGGTTGGCGCGTGCCTTCGCCGCACGGATGGCGTGGTCGAGCTCGTCCATCAGCGAGTCGAAGCGATCCCGGGGCATGAGCAGGGGAGCGCGCGCCTCCGCCCACTTGCGCTCCTTGTTGGCGTGGGCCTGGATCGATCGCACCTCGGGAAGGTGCGCAGCCGCGATTCGGGCGTAGAGCTCGTCGATGAAGCGGCGGTTCGCGGCCGGGTCGTCGGACTGGGCGACCACCGCCAGGTGCGACTGCCCTCCCAAGCGCGCGTGGATCTGGTCAAGCGCGCGGACGCTCGGAGCGCTGGCGGGCAGGAGCTCCTGCAGGCCGGCGCGCACGTCGGAGAAGTAGGCCGCGGTCAGCGCCAGCGCGGGCACGCAGGCGAGGCCGAGGATGAGCATGGCCGCGGCAGGGCGGGCACAGACCTTCTCGACGAAAAGACGGTAGCGGTCGGCGACGAAGGCGAGGGGGCTGCGACGGAGGGGCATGGCGAGGGAGAAGGGTCGTGGGAGGAGGGTCTCAGGAGGGGATGGGTGCGACCGATGGTCGCCGGCGCCTCCTCCCGGCGCCGGGGAGCGGATCGCCGGCCATCCTCACGGTACGGGGTCGCCTTCCGCGACCTTCACCGCTTGCGGATGAGGCGCGGCCATCGGATCCGGGGTGGGCGCCGACCAGAAGAGGGACGCCCCGGAGCCCGCGAGAACCCACAGCAGTTGCGCCAGGTGGGCCAAGAGCGCGATGGAGACGGCACTCGCTACCGGGAGCGCCAGGGCGCTCGCCGCCAGAGTGAAGTTGCCCTCGGTGGTGCCGAGGTGCGCGGGCAGGAGGTCGCCCACCGCCGCTCCCACGAGGTGGATGCCCTCCGCCGTGAACGCCAGGCGCGGCGTGGGGGCGCCGCCCACGCAGGCGAGGAGGATGGCGTACTGGGCCACCTCGAGGACGCGTCCCAGGAACTCCCAGCCGACCGCGGAGAGGGCTCCCTTCGGACCCTCCTCGAGTGCCTCCGCGACCCCGGCGCCGAAGGGGCGGCGGCGCGAAAGCCGCGCCACCCAGGCCCCGAGCCGGGTGCGCGCCGACACCGACAGGAGGACGATGCCGGGGACGAGCGTCACCGCTGCGTTCCCCAGGATGGCGAGCGAGAGCCAGGCCGGGGCGCCGGCGCGAAGGGAGAGCCAGACGGCCGCGGCCGCGAGCAGAGAGATGAGGGCGTTGGCGACGAGCGATGCGCCCTGGATCCGGACTGCTGCCACCGCGGCGCGGGTCGCTCCTACGTAGCGCGCCAGCATAGTCGCGCGGGCGACCTCGGCGACGGCGCGGCCGGCGGGGACGAGGCCCATGACCGCGTAGCCGATGAGCCCCGCTCGGGCGAGCGGCGCAATGGGAACCGGGCGGTCGTAGAGCGCCCGGAGCGCGAGCACGGTGCAGGCGAGGCGCACCCCTTCCAGGGCAACGACCGCAGGGAAGAGGCGCACGGCCCCCGCCAGGCTGTCGGCGACGACCCCGAGGCCGATCCCTCGCACGATGAGGGCGACGCCGGCGAGGCCGAGGGCGCCGGCCACCAACCGCCCGGCCGGTGAGCGCACGGCGGCAATCAGGCGCGCGAGCACGGAGCCTTGGGGGCCACTACTTCGTCGAGCCTCGCCCACAGGCGCGCGAAGGTATCCGCGTACGCCTCCACCAGCTCTCGCGGCTGCGGGGCAATGGGACAGGTGTGCGAGAAGAGGCAGAGGGATCCCTCCAGGAGCCGGGTGGACTCCGGGTACTGCGACAGGTCGTAGTCCACGTCCGAGCCATGGACCCAGGGACAGGCCCTGCCGGCCAGGCCAACGCGCTCGCGGAACAGCCTCTGGCCGGGGACGGGCTTCGTCTGCCACAGGACCGCCTCCAGGCCCTCGGCGACGAGCGCGTCGACGAGCGCGTCGCGCACGCGCGCCGCGGGGGCATCCACCCCCGCGGCGCGACCGTCGATGCGCACTCGGTACTTGTGGAAGCCACTCGTGTCGCCTTCTGCGACCACAGGAGGGGTCACCCCGGGCAGCTGGGCGAGGCGCTCGCCCAGGAGGGCGGCGTTTCGCGCCGCCGCTGTGTTCCAGGCGTCGAGCTTCCTCAGCTGGGCGCGGGCCACTGCCGCCGTCAGCTCCGTGGTGCGGTACATCCAGCCCATCTCCAGCGACTCGTAGGCGCGATTCCCGTCCAGGGCGCGCTCGATCCGGTAGCAGGCCTCGTCCTCGGCGCGCACGTCCTCGCCGAACGCCCGGGGGCGGGCTGCGCGGGCCCAGAGCGCGTCGTCGTCGGTGACCAAGAGCCCGCCCTCGCCGGCCGCCAGGCTCTTCGACGACTGGAGGCTGAAGCAGCCGAGGGAACCGAAGGTGCCCACCTTGCGCCCCCCGTGGGTGCTGCCGTGCGCCTGGGCAGCGTCCTCGATGAGCACCAGCTGGTGCCGGCGGCAGATCGCGGCGAGGGCGTCCACCTCGCAGGGGGTGCCGTGGATGTGCACGGCGACGACGGCGCGCGTCCGCGGGGTGATCGCGGCCTCCACTCGCGCGGGGTCGAGCCCCAGGGTGCGTGGCTCGATGTCCGCGAACACCGGCACGGCCCCCTGGTGCAAGACGGCGAGGGCGGAGGCCACGAAGGTGAAGGCGGGGACGATCACCTCGTCGCCCGGTCCGACGCCGACGGCGGCCAGGGCGAGGTGCAGCGCCGCGGTGCCGCTGTTGGTGGCGAGGCAGCGCCGGGAGCCGAGGTAGGTGGCCCACTCCGACTCGAGCGCGCGCACCTCGGGCGCGAAGGGCCCGGAGAGGACGCCGCGGTCGAGCACGCGCAGCACCGCCTCGCGCTCCTCGGGTCCCAGGACCGGCCAGCGAACGTGCGCGTCCGCGCTCACGGCTCTCGGGCCGCCGTGGAGCGCGAGCGGTCTAGCCATGCGTGGCCTTGCGCTGCGCCTTCTTCATGGCGGTGCGCGCGACCCACTCCTCGAGCATCTGGTACTGCTTGAAGAGGTCGTGCTCCGGGGTCTCCCCCTCGGTGTGGTACGGCGCCTTGAAGAACACCGACAACTGCCGCTGGATCCCGCTCTCCCCGTTCGCCTCCGCGCAGTCCAACAGCCGCACGATGTCGATCGCCAACGGCGCCGCCAGGATCGAGTCCTTGCAGAGGAAGTTGATCTTCATCTGCATCGTCTCCCCCAGGAACCCCTCCAGGTCGATGTTGTCCCACGCCTCCTTGTTGTCCCCGCGCGGCTTGTAATAGTGGATGTGTACCTGGTGGTTCGGCACCGCGTACCCCAGGATGCTGTCCAGCACCTTCTTCTTGCTCGTCACCTTCGTCTTGTTCGCCGCCGGGTCGTCGAGCACCAGCCCGTCGTTGTTCCCGAGGATGTTCATCGAGAACCAGCCCCCCACCTTGAGCTGCCTCACCGCGAACGCAGGCGCCAGCGCCGTCTTCAGCATCGTCTGCCCCGTCTTCCCGTCCTCCCCGGCGATGGGCACACCCCGCTGCGCCGCAAGCTCCTCCAACGCCGGCACCTTGCTCAGGCTGGGCGTGAAGTTCGCGTGGGGAATCCCCAGCTTGCTCGCCAGGTACAGAAACTTCATCGCCGGGCTGATGCGCGCGTCGTTCGCGTCCAGCCCCGCCTCGAACGCCGCCACGCTCCGGTGCACGTCCCCGATCTCCGTGAACTTCTCCGTCGACGTCAGGTTCAAGAGCACCAGCCGCTCCACCCCCTGCGCCCGCTTGAACGCCGCGATGTGCCCCTCCAGCACCTCCAGCTCCTTGCGGAAGCTCCCGGCCGTCACCGCGTGCTTCCCCACCCCCGCCGTCAAGAACCGCGACGAGTGCACGCTCGGCCACGGGTGGATCGCCTCCAACTCCTCCTTCACCTGGTCGAGCAGGTGCCGCGGCACCACCTCGTGCCTCAACGCCGCCTCGTAGGCGCTCCCCCGCGTCAGGTCCCAGCCCCCGAACACCAGCCCGTCCAGCGGCGCAAGCTTCAGCCCTCGCACCAGCTCCGACTCCGTCACCATCCCGTTGCGCGGCGAAAGACCCCGCCGCATCAACGCCACCCCTGCTATCACCGTGCTCGCCACGGCGCCGTTCGACCCGACGATACACACCCCCAAACGTTGGTTCACGGCGCACGACCTCCAGTGTGGTTACGCCCTCGACTCCTGCTCCGTCCGACTTGTGAAGGGGTGCACGAGGACGGTCGGGCCAGAACCCGACGACACCGGCACCGCTGGCACGTACCTATCGTCTTTCATGTCGGAGTGCCCGCGTCGGAGGCGCCGGGCGACGGAAACCCCGGGTTCTTGCCCTACACAGGCCGTCGAAAGCGCCGATACCGTGCCACGAAACACGCGCAAATGCGAGCTTGAGTCACACACGGGAGACCCCATCCGGGCTAGCCGCGATGCGGCGCCCCCTTTTCATTGGATCATCGCCGTAGGTGGCCGCGTCGGGCGAAATGCGAGCTATGCCGAGACAACGGCGCAGGTGAATCGGCGTAGCGCGTCGAAATGGCGGGCGCGCGCGTCGTGGCGTGGCGACTCGCACAACCGCTTGGGTCCTCAAGCGGATCGAGGGTCGAGAGAAGGCTCCGGAGCGCGTTCGAGGAGGGCTACACTCGGTCTCGAGGCATGCGCAGAGCCGGCCCGGCCCGGGAGGAAGGTCTTGAACGAGACGCTCGTCGGATTGATACGGCAGTTGGACCTCGAGCCGCTCGAGGAGAACCTCTTCCGGGGCCAGTCGAGGCACATGGGCGGATCGCGGGTCTTCGGCGGCCAGGTGATCGGACAAGCGCTCGTCGCGGCCGAGCGCACCGTGGAGGGGCGCGTCCCCCACTCGCTCCACGCCTACTTCCTGCTCGGTGGTGACGTCGGGGCTCCCATCATCTATCAGGTCGAGCGCCTCCGCGACGGCAAGAGCTTCTCCGCCCGCCGCGTGCAGGCCATCCAGCACGGGCGCCCCATTCTCTCCATGATCGCCTCCTTCCAGGTGCTGGAGCCGGGCTTCGAGCATGCCGCGCCCATGCCGGACGTGCTCCCGCCCGAGGAGTTGACCCCGTCGTTTGAACTTCACGAACGGTGGCTCTCCGAGGCCGGCGCGGTGGCGCCCGCCCTCGCCGAGGCGCTGCGCTCGCCGAGGGCGATCGAGTTCAGACCGGTCGACCCTCAAAACCTCCTCCAGCCGTTGCCGGGCCAGCCGCGCCAGGCCGTCTGGTTCCGCGCAGTCGATCGGATCCCAGACGACCCGGCGCTCCACCGCTGCATCCTCGCCTACGCGTCGGACTTCCACCTCGTCGGGACAGCCCTCCGGCCTCACGGCAGGAGTTGGTACCAGCCGTTCATGATCGTGGCATCGATCGACCACGCCCTCTGGTTCCACCGAACCGCGCGCGTCGACGACTGGCTCCTGTACGCGATGGATTCCCCGTCGGCGCAGGCAGCGCGCGGCCTGGCGCGCGGCCTCATCTACGATCGCAGTGGACACCTCGTCGCGAGCGTGGCGCAGGAAGGGCTCATGCGCCAGGTGACGGCGAAGGCCGAGCCGTAACGGCACGCCCGCGGGCGTCCTCGCATCCTCCGTCGTCGGCAGTCGCTCCCGACCGGAAACGAGGGAAGAAGCTCGGGGAGACCGTGCCCCCGGGCAGGGACCGGGCCGCCGCGGTCGCGCTCCTTCGCACGCCCTTCGTTGTTGCCCTTGACGAGGGCGCTGAAACGAGAGCAATAATAATAATCATTATTATGATAGGGACCGTCCTGGAGGGAAGAAGGAGCTTCCCGCCCTTCGCGGGGGGAGGGACCTTCGCGGTGCCCGGAGGCGGTGCGCTTTGGCGGGGTACGGCCGCCGCGCTCCTGTGCGCCGGCCTGGTGGGGTGCGACGACGTCGGCGCGAGCGCGGCGAGCGCGCAGCCCCTTTCCCCCGCGGCAGCGCTCGGGAAGGCGCTCTTCCTCGACGCTGGCCTCTCCGCATCGGGGCGGCAGTCTTGCGCCACCTGTCACGTCGCAACGCGCGCCTTCGTCGAGGATCCGGCGACGGACCTCGGCCTGCCGGTGCCGCTCGGAGGCCTGAACATGGACCTCCCCGGCTTCCGCAACACCCCGTCGCTCATGTACGCGTCGTTCACTCCACCGTTCTCCATCGACGCGAGCGGCACGCCCAGCGGGGGCTTCTTCCGAGATGGGCGGGCCTCGTCCCTGGCCGTCCAGGCGGAGCAGCCCTTCGTCTCCCCGTTCGAGATGGCCAACCGGGACGCAGCCGAGGTCATCGAGCGGCTGAAGGCGAGCGCCGAGCGGGCGCCATTCGAGGCGCTCTACGGGGCGGAGGTCCTCGACGACCCGCCCACCGCCCTGCGGGACATGGGCCTGGCGATCGCCGCCTTCGAGACGGAGGACGCCTCGTTCCACCCGTTCTCCAGCAAGTTCGACTACTGGCTCGCGGGGAAGACGCAGCTCACCGCCCAGGAACTGCGGGGCCTGGCGCTCTTCAACGACCCGGCCAAGGGCAACTGCACCGCCTGTCATCCGAGCCAGCCCCAGGGGTTCGGCCAGCACGCGCTCTTCACCGATTTCACCTACGACAACGTCGGCATCCCGCGAAACTGGAACATCCCGGCCAACGCGCCCACCCCCTCGAGCCCGGTGAGCGGCGCGCCGCTCGACTACGTCCCCGCGAACGGCAACCTGCCGGCCGACGCCGAGTACGGGTTCTACGACCTCGGGCTGTGCGGGCCCTTCCAGCCGCCCCCCAACGACTTCGAGCCGAGGCCGCTGCTCTCCGCCACCCCCGCCTTGTGCGGCTACTTCAAGGTTCCCACGCTCCGGAACGTCGCCGTCACCGCGCCCTACTTCCACAACGGTGTCTTCGGCTCCCTGAGGCAGGTGCTCGAGTGGTACGTGTCCCGCGACATCAACGACAACCCCGGGAACAACCCGAGCCCGATCGCGGCCGGGGCGCCGGGCGGGAACCCGTACGCGCCGGCCGGGACCTTCTACACCGCCGCCGACGGCACGCCGGACCTCTACGAGTACAACGACCTTCCGGTGGACTTCGACGCTAACGTCAACATCGGCGAGGTTCCCTACACGCCGCCCGCGTCGGCCGGAGGGCAGGCCCCGACCCTCGATGCCTCCGAGATCGCGGACGTCATCGCCTTCCTGTGTGCGCTCACCGACGGGTACGACCCGTCGGACCCGACCACCTCCGCAGTGCCGGAGCAATGCCAGCCAGGTGCCCTAGGGGACCTCGTCCCCGGGCCCGCTCGAGCCGGCGCTCCGGCCCGGTAGCGGTCTCGCCCGCACCGGCGCGGCGCTCATGGCCCGGGGTGGGCGGGCGGTCCGAACTCGAAGAGCTGCCCGGGCCAGATCTGCGCGTAGCCGACCCCGGCGGAGAGGTACGCCTCCCGGACCGTCTGCGCGTCGGTCGCCTGATACTCGCAGATCATGCGCCGGCGGTCGTCGGCGAGCCAGCTCCGCAGGCGGCGGATTCCCCGCACCTCCAGGCACGGCTTGAGCGCGTCGAAGGCCGCCCGCAGCGCCTCGTCGCTAAGCGGCGTGTCGAAGCTGTACTGCACGATCAGGTAGGGCATGGCGCTTTCTCCTCTCCCGGCATGGTCATTGGGCCGGGGCTCGCTCCTCGGCGGCGGTCCCGGCGGCGTCGTCACGGACCTTCTCGGCGGCGGCGCGAGCCCGCGCCGAGGCGGCCCACCGCCCCAGCGAGAGGGCGGCCTCGAGCTCGGACAGCTGAGAGGCGACCTCTCGCGCGTCGGCGCGCGCCATGGCCTGGCGGGCGAGCAGGGCCCGCGCCACCATCACCTGGCTCCGCTGCGAAACCGCCGTCGCGGCCGCAAGCGCCTCCTCGGCGAGCTCTCGGGCCCGCCGGCCGTTGCCCTCCGTCAGCGCCCGCTCCGCCGCCAGGTTCGCGAGGCACGACAGCATCCCCTTGCCGTCGGCGGCGCGAACGGCCTCGAGGCTCCGGGAGAAGGAGGCCCAGGCGCCTGGATCCTCGCCCATGCTCGCCAGAGCCCGGAGGGCGGCGGCCGCGGGGCGCTCGGCGCCCTCGCCGATCCGGCGAGCCACCTCCTCGGCCCGGGAGGCCCAGCGCGCCGCGGCCCGCGGGTCGCCGCGTTCCAGCTCCGCCAGCGAAAGGGCGTTCGCGCACCAGCAGTACTCCCAGTGCCGATCCTCTCCCGAAGTCTGCGAGGCTGCCCGCTCCAGGTCTCGAATCGCCGGCGCGTAGTCGCCGAGGAAGCGCGAGACGAGCCCCCGGGCCCAGTAGAATTCGAGCGCCTCCGGCTCGGGCCCGAGCGACCGGGTTGCCTCCTCCAGGACCCTAGCGACGCTCGCCATGTCCTGCTCCAGGATGGCGAAGCATCGCGCGCTGCCGAGCTGGTGCCGGAGCGCGGCGGAGCTCCCGCCCCGCCCCTTCTCCGCCAGGCGAGCGGCGCTCGCCAGCGCCCCGGCGAAGTCGCCGCCCCCGTAGAGGATGATGAGCCGGAATTGGAGGGCGCGCGCCGCCGCCTCGAGCAGACCCGCGCGCTCCGCCGCCCGCCCTGCCTGCTCGAGCGCCCCGTCGATCTCGGCGAGCTCGCCGCCGGTCGGCCAGCTCGCCCGCAAGCCCAAGAGCTCGATCTCCAGCGGGAGGCGCTGGCGGAGAGGCAGCCGCGCGGCGTGGCCGAGTCCGCGCCGGGAGAGGTCGCGCGCGTCCGCATAGGCGAACAGACGGATGCAGTACTCACCGGCCGCGACGGCGGCCCGCGCCGCCAGCTCCTGCTCGCCGGCCAGGGCGGCGTGGTGCAGCACCTCCCCGGCGACCTTGCCGTCCGTGGGGCCCTTCCACAAGGCGCCGGCGATCTGGAGGTGAACCAGGCGCCGACGCGGCTCGGACATGCGCGCGTAGGCCGCATTCCTCACCACGTCGTGTGCGAAGTCGTAGCCGCCCCCGCCGGTGGCCCTGAGAACCCCGTGCCGCTCGAGCCGCCCGAGCCCGTCGACGAGCTGTGGCGCCGAGAGGCCGCTCACCCGGGCGAGGGTGTCGGCCTCGAAGCTGCGGCCGAGAGCGGAGGCCCATGGAAGCACTGCCTGCTCGGGATCGCCGAGAGCGCCCAGGCGGTCGCGCACCAGCCGCCCGAGGGTCGCCGAGGCGTCCGTTTCCCGGCGGCTCAGGGCGCCCGCCAGCTCCAGCACGAAGAGGGGGTTGCCCTCCGACTCGGCGTGGACGCGCTCCGCGTCGACGTCCGGAGAGACCTGACTGGAGAGAAGGGCGGTGTCGGCCGCCGAGAGCGGCGGGAGAGAGAGGCGCAGCATGCGCCGATCCCGCTCCAGCGCCTGAACCACGGCCCGCGCGGCCGCGTTGTCCTCCAGCTCGCCCGCGCGGGCGGCGCAGGCGAGGACGATGGGCTCGCCCTCCGAGGCCCGGGCGACGTAGTGAAGAAGGGCGGCGGAAGCCTCGTCCATCCACTGGAGGTCGTCGAGGAGGACCGCGAGGAGGGGAGCGGAGCCGCGAGCAGCGCGCAGCAGCTGCAGAAGGGCGTCGAAAAGCCGAGGGCGATCGCCGCCCACCGCCGCCGCGCCGAGCTCCGGAAGGAGGAGCGCCAGGTCGGTGCGCAGGTGGTCGGCGACGGCTTCCCTCGGAATGCCGCGAAGCGCCTCGAGCCAGACGCCGTAGGGCCGGATCCCCTCTGCCTCGAACGCGCGTCCCTCGAGGACCGAGCCGCCCCCGGCGCGGACGCGGCCGGCGAACTCCTCCAGCAGCCGGGTCTTGCCGATGCCGGAGTCGCCCACGACGACGATGCCGCTCGCCCTCGCCCCCTCCCTTCCGCGGCGGGCGAGCTCGTCGAAGAGCTCGAGCTCGCGGGCGCGCCCGACGAGCGCCGCCGGGCGTGCCGGCGACGGGCCCGGCCGGGCCGCCGCGGCCCGCGGCGGGGGGCGGGGCTCGCTGCACTCGCTGGCGGGCGGGAGGCGGAGCGAGGCCCGGAGCCGATCCAGTTCCGGCGAGGCGCGAGTGCCGATCTGCTCCTCCAGGATGCTCCGACAGCGGTCGCACTCCTCCAGAGCGTCGCGCGTCCTCCCCGCGGCGGCCAGGAGGCGGATGACCTCGAGGTGCGAAGACTCGGCCATGGGGTCGAGCGCCACGAGCGCTCGCGCGTGGGCGATGGCGAGGTCGGGCGTGGCCCGCATCCGAGCGACGAGCGTCCTCCGCACGGCCAGGTGCAGGGCGCGCGCCTGCTCCCGCTCCGCCGCGCACCAAGCGTAGAACGGGACGCAATTCTGCAGGTCCAGCCCTTCCAGGAACGGCCCCTCGAAGCGGCGGGCCGCGGTGGCGAGCTCGTCCAGGGAGGCCGCCGCGAGGCCCTTCGCCGAAAGTGCCCGGACGCAGTGGAGGTCGACCTCGGCGCCGTTCGCTTCGAACGCCACCCGCTCGCGGTCAGCGACGAGCCGCTGCGCCCCGGGCCCGTCCAGGATGGGCCGGAGCTTGGAGAGGCTCCATCGCAGGGATCCCCGCGGGTCGTCCGGCACCTCCCAGAGGAGCTCGCAGAGGCTCTCCCGGCCATGGGCCCTGCCGCTCGCCACGAGATACGCGAGGAGGGCGCGGGTCTTCTTGGAAGCCGGCAGCGGGCAGGGCCGCCCCTCGCGGAGGACCGCCAGCTCCCCGAGGAGCCGGATCTCCAAACGCTCGACCTCGGTCTTCGCTCGGGCTCTCGCCACGGCCTTCCTTCGCTGGTCTCCGGCATAACGCCGAGTGGGAGCGGGTTCGCGCGCGGCGGCCGCCGGTACCCGTCGGGGGGGGCGGCCGCCGGCGCGGTCCGGCCCTAGCTACGCGCCTCGAACACCGAGTTGAACGGGGTCTGGCTGGCGCGCCGGAAGCGCGTGAAGCCGCCTTCGTGAACCACCGCCCGGATCCGGGCCTCCCCGGCCTGGGCGCCGAGCGCCATTCCCGGCTCGCCGTCGGCCAGGGAGGCCGGGACGCAGAGCATGGTGGATGCGGCGTAGTAGACCCGCCCGACCGGGTTCAGGTTCTCCTCGATCCGGTCCCCGGCGAGGGGCTCCACGATCATCCACACCCCGTCGGCCGCGAGGCTCCGGCGCACGTGGCGCGCGGCGCCGACGGGGTCGCCCATGTCGTGCAGGCAGTCGAAGTGGGCGACGAAGTCGTAGCCGGATCCGGGAAAATCAGTGGATCGGGCTACCTCGAAGCGGATGCGGTCCGCCACGCCGGCGGCCTGGGCGCGTTCGCGAGCCAGGGCGATCGACCCGGCGTGGGCGTCGAACCCGCAGAAGGTGGAGCGGGGATAGGTCTGGGCCATGAGGATGGTGGAGGCCCCGAGCCCGCAACCCACGTCCGCCGCGCGTGCGCCGGAGCGAAGCCTCGCCTCGACGCCGTCGAGGGACGGGATCCAGGAGCGGGTGAGGTTGCCGAGGTACGAGGGGCGGAAGAAGCGCTCGGTGCCCTCGAACAGGCAGTGGGCGTGGTCGCCCCAGGCCATGCCCTTCCCGCTCCGGAAGTTGTCCGCCGCCCGCTCCTGGGCGCGGACCACCGCCTCGGCGACGTGGAAGCCCCCGGCGACGTAGGCGGGACTCGTCTCGTCGGCCAGAGCGGCCGCCTGCTCCGGCGGGAGCCAGAAGCGCTTCGTCTGGGAGTCGTAGCTCAGGTAGCCTCCCGCGGCCTGGGCGCAGAGCCACTCGCGCACGTAGCGCTCGCGCGTGTGGGTCCTGCGCGCCAGCTCCTCGGGGGAGACCGGTCCCGACGACGCCAGGGCCCGGTAGAGCCCGAGCCGATCGCCGAGCACCACCAGCGCCGCGTTCATGGCGGCACCCAGGTCCGCCACTACCTTGCCGAGAAACTCCTCCAACTTCTCCTGACGAAGGGCCGGGGTCGCCGGCGCTTCCCTCTCGAGAGCGGGGGCGGTCATGGCGTGCCTCGGAGCGCCGCCAGGACGTCGTCGGCGGACGGGTAGGTGCGATCGGGGAGCGTGTCGATGAACCACGTCCTCTCGGCCTCGGAGAAGTCCTTCAGGTCGTGGCAGGCGGCGATGAGCTGCGCGCGGGTGGCGGGATACTTCTGATGGGTCCTCAGGTGGCCCTCGACGTCCTTCAAGTAGGCGGCGATGGTGTCCGTGGGGGCGGTCTCCGCGCTGCGAGCCGGAAGGGCTCCCAGGGCGATGAGGGCAGCGGCGATCGTGAGCAGGTGACGCATGTTCCTCTCCTCGTCGAATGGCGGGCGTGACCATCACGTCCGACGGCGAGGAGGTTCGCGCTGGCCCGTGGGAACGAGCGTGGTAGCGAGCGTGGAAAATGCGGAGGTGCTGGCCGCGCCCCTCCGGGGGCCGATCCCGGCAGCGATCCGGCCCCTCCGCGGCGATCGGCCGCCCTTACCCGGGCTCCGGCGCCTCTCCAGGGCCGCGCCCTTCGGTACGCGGGCGCCGAGCGCGCCGAAAAGCGGGGGAGGGGCGCGTTCTTTCGAGGAGCGGGAGGCAATCCCGCGGCAGCTGTCTCAGACGAGGGGCTGCTCGTGCGACTCGTGGTCAGCGTCGAGGCGAGCGGAGCGCCGCGCCTTCGACCCCTGCCGGTAGCTCTCGGCGACGCCCCGCGCCCACGCCTCGTGCGGGCTGGCGAAGGCCGAGGAGATCTCCTCGCCGTCCACCATTACCCTCCAGGCGTTCTCGGCGCAGTGGATCACGCGCACCAAGTGGCCGAGGACGACGGAGTCGCGAACTTCCGCGGGCACGCCGCCATCATAACCGAGTTTCGCGCAGCGTGAGATGGAAGCCCTCGCATTTCTCGCACCGGTGTCGGGCCGCGTGGGTCGCTGTGCGTGCTTTCCGCCGGGCGCCCTTCAGGGCCCCACCCGAGCGTTTATCACCGTGAGTCAAGGACAAGCGTCCGGCGGTCGCGCGGGCGCGGCCCTTCGCAGCCAGTCGACGAGCGCGTCGCGCATCCGGAGGCCCTCGCGCATCTTCACCGCGCCCGCGGGGAGTCTCGAGATCACCTTGCCCGTCCCGTCGCCCCCGAGAGCAAGGAATTGGTTCGTGCCGAGCGTGTACGTGCGGGAGGGATCGAGCGGCGTCCCGGCGCAGCTCCGCGCTGACTGCCCGTCGAAGACGAGTCCCGCCAGCTGCGGGAAGCCCTTCCCGCCGGAGGCGAGCGCCCGGACGAGGTCGAGGAGCGTCGAGCCGGGCAGGGTGATGACGGCGAGGTCGTCCTCGAAGGGGAGCGCCTCGAACACCTGGCCGACGGTGAGATCCCCCGGCGTCAGATCGGCCCGGAGCCCGCCGCTGTTCACCAGGCCGAAGTCCGTGTGGAGCGCCGCCCGGACCGCCTGCGCCGTCGCGGCGCCGAGGGGCGACTCCCGCGCCGGGTCGCGCGAGAGCGGCACCGAGAGCGTCACCCCCAGCGGCTGTTTCAGCGAGGCGTCGTAGGCTCGGAGGAAGGGAGCGATGGCGGAGGCGACCTTGGGATCGCCCTCCGTGCCCTTCGCCCCGAGCTCGGCCCGCAGCGGCGGGTGGAACTGCGGCGGAGCGCCGGCGCAGAGGGTGAGCCATCCCACCGCCTCGGCGCGCGCCCCGGCCTGCACGAGCGCTACCCCGTTGACCCGGTGGTTTACGAAGGCGTGAGTGTGGCCGCCGAGCAGGGCGTCGACGAGCCCCGGGGGCAGGGCCCGGGCGAGGCGAAAGAGGTCGCTCTCCCGATCGCAGGAGGAAAGGTCCTCCGGGTCGCGGAGGTCGGCACAGCGCCCTCCGCCGTGGACGAGCCCCACCACGAGCTCGGCCCCCTGGGCGCGCAGCGCGCGCGCCTCCACGACCGCTGCCTCGGCCTCGGGGGTGAAGAGGAGCCCCTGCACGTTCCCGGGCATGGTCAGCGACGGCGTGTCCTCGGCGGAGACGCCGAAGACCCCCACCACTGGGCCCCCGGGAACGCGGAAGATCCTGCTCGGGAAGAGGTTCTTCCACGGGGGCGGCCGGCCGGTAGCCCTCTCCCGCAGGTTGGCGGAGAGGAAGGGGAACGGGGCGCTCTCGACCCGCTGCCGCAGGGCCGCCGCGCCGTAGTCGAAGTCGTGGTTGCCGACGGCGGCGGCGGCCACCCCCATGGCGCCGAGCGCCACGACCACGGCCTCGCCCCGAGACAGCGCCGCTGGCAAGGTTCCCTGCAGCGAGTCGCCGGAGTCCAGGAGGAGCGCTCGCCCCGAGGCGCGGACGCCCTGCAGCTGCGCGGAGAGGCGCGGGAGCCGCGCCACCTGTCCGTGGACGTCGGCGAGCGAGAGGAGGTCCACGCAGCGTTCCGGAGCGGCGAGCGCGAGGACGAGCGCGGCGTAGAGCAGCATGGACCTCGCCTCCGGGGAGCAGGGAGGGAATGTAACACGGCTCCCTTCCCCCCCGGAGCAGAAGCGGGCGCCTGCGTTCGAGGGGTTGAAAGGCGGAGCGGCGGCGTGGTATCGGCGGTCCCCGATGATCCACTCCTTTCAAGACCTGCTGAAGATCGGCGCGCTCGCTGGCGCCGCGGTTTCCATCGCCATCATCGTCTGGTACCTCGCCAAGCGCCCACCGCTTGGGCGGCTCGCGAAGATGCTCCTCTTCCTGGGGCTCGGGGTGTTTCCCACCGGCGTCGCGCTCATGGGCAACATCGCCGGCTTCGAGTACACAAAGACGCGTCAGTTCTGCGGCTCGTGCCACGTGATGGGCCCATACGTCCGGGACGCCGGGGACGCCTCCTCGAAGAGCCTGGCTTCGGCCCACAGCCGCAACAAGTGGTTCGGCCATGACAGCTGCTACACCTGCCACGCCGACTACGGGATGTTCGGGGCGGTGGCCACCAAGGTGACCGGGTTGAGCCACCTCTACCACTACGTCACCGAGTACGCGACCACCGGGCCGGACGGCGAGGGAGGGCGGCCGCTCAAGCTCTACAAGCGCCAGGACATGGAGAAGAAGAAGATCACCGAGGAGCAGTTCACCCGCCACCTGAACGGCATCTGCAAGCAGTGCCATTCGACCGACGATCCCATCTGGATCGCGGCCGGGGCCCACGAGGGGGCGCTCGCCGATCTGCGCACCGAGAAGGTCGCGTGCATCGACTGCCACAGCGATATCCACCCGACGGCGCTTCACCGTCGCCAGAAGCAGGCCCGGACGGAGGAGGGGAAGCCGTGAAGCACGCCCAGATCAAGAAGCTCACCTATGTGGCGGCGGCGGGAACGCTCGCCTCCGTCGTCCTCATGTCGCTCGCGCTCATCTTCCCGAGCCCGCTCCTGCTCGTGTTTGCGATGAGCCTGGGCCAGGGCATCGGGATCCTCTCCCTCGCCCTCTACCTGCTCGCCATCGCCCTCGATCTCAACATCGGCGGGGCGCTCGTCGACAACGTGGACGAGCAGCTGCAGGCAGTCCGGGAGGACCAAGCGCACAAGTGACGGACGGTGGAGGAGGCGAGCTCGCCAGTGCCGAATCGTCCGGCCCGACCCCGGTCCCACACCCACCTGCCCGCACCTGGCCCCGGGGACGCTATCCTTGACCCGTCGGGATCGCGCTGATATGCGTCGAAATTAGCGGGGGGACTCACATATCCGCTCCGGAAGGGTGCCGCATGGCGGTGAGAGCAATCGCGATCGAGGACGACGAAGCGGTATCCCGCCTCATCGCGCAGGTGCTGACATCCCACGGGTTCGAGGTCTGCGGAACCGCTGCGACCGGCGAGGAGGGCGTGGCGCTGGCGCGGCGCGAGAAGCCGGACGTCGCGCTCGTCGACCTCGGTCTCCCCAAGATGAGCGGTGAGGACGTCATCGCCTCCATCCGACAGGAGATGCCGAAGACGGCGTGCATCGCGCTCACGGCGGTCGATATCCCGGCCCGGGTGCTCGGGGCCCTGCGCGCCGGCGCCACCGGGTACATCCTGAAGCCCTTCCATGCGGGCGAGCTCGCCCGCGCCGTCGAGGAAGTGTTGCGGGGGGATGCCGCCCCCATCAGCCCGCGCGCGGCGAAGGTCCTCCTCTCCGAGCTGCGCGGTGATCCGCCTGACCAGCGCGGCCAGGGCCCGGCCCTCTCGAAGCGCGAGCTCGAAGTCCTGGAGCTACTGGTGCACGGCCACACCTACGCCGACGTGGCGCAGGCGCTCGGCATCGCCGAGGGCACGGTGCAGACCTACGTGAAGCGCATCTACGAGAAGATGGACGTCTCCACCAAGGCGGAAGCGGCCCTCTTGGCGGTGGCCCGCGGCCTGGTGAAGCCGTAGGGCCCGATCGCCCCTGACGCTCCGGGAAACGAGTGGGCGGGACTCGCCGCTGCCCGTTATGAGCGGGGAATTCTAAGGTTGCGACGCAGTGCGGTGTCGGGGCGCGCCTTGACTTCGAGGGGTCGCTCCCTATAATGAGGCGCTTTTCCGCCCCGTGGCGTAGCGCAAATGCGCGTTAATATTGATGAAATCAAGGAATCCGGGATCGAGCGGACCTGGGACGTCAGCCGCGAGGCCGTCGACGAGGCGGTGCGGGGAGACCCTGCCGGCTACCGGGCGAGCGATGCGGCGCACGTCCGCGCTCACCTCGAGCGACTGGGCCGGCGCGTTCGCCTGGTGGCGCGGGCCGGCGCGGAACTCACCGCTCCCTGCCGGCGGTGCCTCGTCCCGATGGGAGTGGCGGTCCCGGTGAGCTTCCAACTCACCCTGGTCCCGGCCGAGGAAGCGGAGGGGGAGCAAGCGGACCGGCACGAGAAGCGGGAGGGGCACGGGAAGGGTAGCTTCAGCCCGGACGAGGTGGACGAGGAGACGTACCGAGGCAAGGTGATCGACCTCGATCCGCTCGTGAGGGAGCAACTGCTTCTCGCCTTGCCGCGCTACCCGGTCTGCAAGGATGCGTGCAAGGGGCTCTGTCCGGTGTGCGGTCAGAACCTGAACGAGAAGGACTGCGGGTGCGACCGCGACGTTCCGGACCCGCGCTGGGCCGGGTTGGAGAAGCTGAAGCGGTCGTAGGCGCAAGGCAACCATCGACAAGGAGCAAGCCGTGGGAGTTCCCAAGAAGCGAACGAGCAGCATGCGCCGCAACCGGCGCCGGGCCGCGAACTTCAAGATCCGGCCGGCGAACGTGACGCAGTGCCCGAAGTGCAAGGAGCCGGTGCTGTCGCACCGCGCCTGCCCGGCCTGCGGCTTCTACAAGGACGCTCAGGTCACCGAGGGCGCCTAGGCCTGGATGGCCCAGGGCATGGCGCCAGTCGCAGTCGATGCGATGGGGGGGGATCACGCCCCGGGCGCCGTTGTTCAGGGTGCGGTTGACGCAGCGCGCAAGGGCCGAGCCGTCATCCTGGTCGGCCCCGAGGAACGGGTGCGCCACGAGCTCAAGCGCCAGCACGCGAGCTCGGGCCTGCCTCTCGAGGTCAAGCACGCCGCCGAGGTCGTCGAGATGGGCGATCACCCCGGGCAGGCGATGCGCCGGAAGAAGGAGAACTCCATCCGCGTCTGCTTCGAGCTCGTGAGGAGCGGTCGGGCGTCGGGGATGGTGAGCGCCGGGAACAGCGGCGCGGTGATGGCAGGCGCGCTCTTCATCCTCGGGCGATCGGGGGCGGTGGCGCGCCCCGCGATCCTGTCGGTACTGCCGGCCGCGAAGGGCAGGCCCGTCCTGCTCGACGTCGGGGCCAACGTGGACTGCCGGCCGCTCCACCTCGTCCAGTTCGCGCTCATGGGAGAGGTCTACAGTCGCCGGGTGCTCGGCGTCGCGCAACCGAGGGTGGTGGTGCTCGCGAACGGCGAGGAGCCTGCCAAGGGGACGGCGGCCACCCGGACGGCAGCGGCCGCGCTGCACCGTTCGCCCCTGCGCTTCCAGGGCTATTGCGAGGGTCGCGACCTCCTCGATGGCGAGGTGGACGTCGTCGTCACCGACGGGTTCACCGGAAACGTGGCGCTGAAGACCATGGAGGGGACGGCGCGGGTGCTCGGGGTCTTCATGAAGGAAGCTCTGCGCCAGAGCCTGCCCTCCCAGATCGGGGGAGTGCTCGCAAAGAGCGCGCTCGCCGCGATGCGCAAGCGTGTGGACTGGCGCGAGGTGGGCGGGGCCCTGCTCGTGGGCGTCGAGGGAGTGGCGGTGATCGGCCACGGCGCCTCCGACGCCCGCGCGGTCGGCAACGCCATCGAGCGGGCCAGGGAGGCGGCGCGGGCGGATTGCGTCCGCGAGATCGGCGAGGCGGCGGCGTGCGCCGCGGAGCTGCTCGACGGAGACGAGATACCACGAACCACGCACGGCCGGCGGCGCGGGACGCCGCTTCCGGCCTAGTTGAAGGAGGCGGCATGCGGTCGCTCGTCGTCGGCACCGGCAGCTACATCCCCGAGAAGGTGGTCACGAACCAGGACCTCGAGAAGCTGGTGCAGACGGACGACCAGTGGATCGTGGATCGCACGGGGATTCGGGAGCGCCACATCGCCGCGGACGGCGAGGCCACGAGCGACCTGGCGCTCAAGGCCTCCCAGAAGGCGCTCAAGATGGCCGGGGTGCGCCCGGAGGACGTGGACCTCATCGTCGTTGGCACCGTGACGCCCGACATGCCCTTCCCGGCGGCCGCGGTGGTGCTCCAGAGCCTCCTGCACAACAAGAAGGCGTTCGCCTTCGACGTGTCGGCTGCCTGCGCCGGCTCCCTCTACGCCCTCTCGATCGCCGACCGCTACGTGTCCTCGGGCGTGTCGCGGGCGGCGCTGGTGGTCGGTTCGGAGACGCTCACCCGCATCACCGACTGGAAGGACCGCAACACCTGCATCCTCTTCGGCGACGGGGCGGGTGCGATGGTGCTCGTGCCATCGAGCGACCCGAACCGGGGGATCCTCTCCACCCACCTCCACACCGACGGGTCGTACTGGCCCATCCTCAACATGCCCGGGGGCGGCTCGCGCCATCCCATCTCCCACAAGATGATCGACGACGGGCTCCCCTACGTGAAGATGAACGGCCGCGAGGTCTACAAGGTGGCGGTCCGCGCCCTGGAGGAGGTCTCCCGGGAGGCGCTCGCCGCGAACGGCCTGCAGCCCAAGGACGTCAACTGGGTCATCGCCCACCAGGCGAACAAGCGCATCCTCGACTCTACCCTGGAGAGGCTGGGAATCCCGGCCGAGAAGTGCTGGATGAACCTGGAGAAGTATGGCAACACCTCGTCGGCGAGCGTACCGATGACCCTCGACGAGGCAAACCGCGCCGGATGGTTCAAGCCCGGCGATCTCATCCTCACCATGGCCATCGGCGGCGGCATGGCCTGGGGCAGCGCCCTGGTGCGCTGGTAGGAGAGACGATGCACAAGCTCGCCTTCATCTTCCCGGGACAGGGCTCGCAGGCGGCCGGCATGGGCAAGGCGCTCCACGACGCCTTCCCCGAGGCGCGCGCGGTCTTCGAGGAGGTGGACCAGGCCCTCGGCGAGAAGCTCTCCGCCCTGTGCTTCGAGGGACCGGAGGAGAAGCTCAAGCTCACCGCCAACACCCAGCCCGCCATCCTGGCGGTCTCGGCGGCGGCGGCGGCCGTGCTCGCCTCCCGCGGGATTCGCCCCGGCATCGTGGCCGGGCACTCGCTCGGCGAGTACTCCGCCCTGGTGGCGGCCGGCTCCCTTTCGGCGGCGGACGCCGCCCGGGCGGTGCGCGCCCGGGGGACCTTCATGCAGGAGGCGGTCCCGGCCGGCCGCGGTGCCATGGCGGCCGTGGTCGGCCTCGAGCCGGAGCGGATCCGCGTGGTGTGCGAGTCGGTGGCGGTGGCGAGCGGCAAGGTGGTGGCTCCGGCGAACTACAACGACCCGAACCAGACGGTGATCGCCGGGGAGGCGAGCGCCATGGCGCTCGCGGGCGAGAAGCTCAAGGAGGCCGGGGCGCGCCGGGTGATGGCCCTGCCGGTGAGTGCCCCCTTCCACTGCGCCCTGATGGAGCCGGTGAAGGCGCGCCTGGAGCCGGTGCTCCGGGCCGTTCGCTGGGCGCAGCCGTCGGTGCCGGTGGTGACGAACGTGGAGGCGAAGGCCAACCGGGCGGTCGACCGGATCGTGCCGCTGCTGCTGGCCCAGGTCTCGGCTCCGGTGCGCTGGATCGAGACCGTTCACGAATTGGCGCGGCTCGGGGCCACCCGCATGGTCGAGGTCGGGCCCGGGAACGTCCTCTCCGGCCTGGTGAAGCGCATCGACAAGGCCATCGAGGTCCACCACGTGGGCGACGTCGACTCCCTCGAGAGGACGCTGAAGGCGATGGGAGCGTGACCATGTACGACTTCAAGGGGAAGGTGGCACTCGTCACCGGCGCCTCGCGCGGCATCGGCCGGGCGGTCGCCGTGGCACTCGCCCGCGGCGGGGCGAGCGTGGCCATCAACTACGCCGGCAACGAGGCCGCGGCGCAGGAGGCGCTCGCCCTGTGCGAGAAGGCCGGCGCCGCGAAGGTGGGACTCTTTCGCTTCGACGTCGCCGATCCCGTCGCCGCGAGCGCCGCGGTCGAGCGCGTGGGGAACGAGCTCGGCGGCCTCTCCTTCCTCGTCAACAACGCCGGCATCGCCTTGGACCAGCTCGTCATGCGCGTGAAGGACGACGACTGGCGGCGGCAGATCGACGTGAACCTCACCGGCGCCTTCAACCTCATGCGCGCCGCGGCCCGCCCCATGATGAAGGCGAAGGGCGGCTCGATCGTGAACCTGACATCGGTGGTGGGGGAGATGGGGAACGCCGGCCAGGCCGCCTACTCGGCCACCAAGGCCGGCCTCATCGGCCTCACCAAGTCCGTGGCACGCGAGCTCGCCTCCCGCAACGTGCGCGTGAACGCCGTGGCCCCCGGGTTCATCGACACCGACATGACCGCCGCGCTCCCGGAGGCGGCCAAGCAGAAGATGTCGGAGGCCATCCCGCTCGGTCGGCTCGGAACCGCCGACGACGTGGCGGCGGCGGTGGCTTGGCTTTGCAGCGACCAGGCGTCCTACGTGACCGGGGAGGTCATCCGGGTCAACGGGGGCATGTACATGTAGCTCTCGCAGCCTTGCCGCGGAGTCCCCGCGGATCGCACCACCAACCCACAGGAGGAAGAAGAGATGACGACGGCCAACGTGGAGCAGAAGGTCAAGAGCATCATCGCCGAGCAGCTCGGCGTCTCCGAGGACGAGATCAAGACCACCTCGAGCTTTATCGAGGACCTCGGGGCCGACTCGCTCGACATCGTCGAGCTGGTGATGGCCATGGAGGAGGAGTTCGAGGTCGAGATCCCCGACGAGGAGGCCGAGAACATCAAGACCGTGCAGGACGCCATCAACTACATCAATACCCACAAGAAGTAGCCGCCGGTCGCATCGGCGCGGACGAACGCCCGCGGGCCCTCGGGCCGCGGGACCTGTCTGCGCCGCGCAGGCATCTCTCTGCAGGAGGACGCGTATGTCCAAGCGTCGTGTCGTCGTCACCGGGCTCGGCATGGTCTCGCCGGTCGGGATCGGGATCGAGGAGAGCTGGGGGGCGCTCGTCGCCGGCAGGAGCGGCATCGGCCCCATCACCCAGTTCGATGCTGCCACCTTCCCCACCCGCATCGCCGGCGAGGTGAAGGGCTTCGACCCCGAGAAGTACATGGAGAAGAAGGAGGCGAGGCGCAACGACCGCTTCATCCAGTTCGGGCTGGCGGCCTCCGACATGGCCATGGCCGACAGCGGCCTCGACATGGCGAAGGAGAACCCGGAGCGGGTGGGGGCCATCGTCGGCTCCGGCATGGGCGGCCTCGCCACCATCGAGGACACCTATCGGACCTTCCTGGAGCGCGGCGTCCGGAAGATCGGGCCATTCTTCATCCCCAGCCTGATCGTGAACCTGGCCCCCGGCCAGATGGCCCTGCGCTACGGCATGAAGGGGCCGAACTTCTCGCCGGTCTCGGCCTGCGCCACGGCCAACCACTCCATCGGCGACGCCATGCTCTACATCGAGCGCGGCATGGCCGACGTGATGCTCGCCGGCGGCGCCGAGGCCACCATCACCCATCTGGGGATCGGCGGTTTCTGCGCGGCGCGCGCCCTCTCTGAGCGCAACGACGCCCCGGAGAAGGCGAGCCGGCCTTTCGACAAGGGGCGCGACGGCTTCGTGGCTGCCGAGGGCTCCGGCATCCTCGTGCTCGAGGAGTACGAGCACGCGCGCAAGCGAGGAGCCAGGATCTACGCTGAGGTGGCCGGGTACGGCGCCAGCTGCGACGCCAATCACATCACCTCGCCCGCCCCGGAGGGGGAGGGCGGCCAGAGGGCCATGCGGATGGCCCTCGCCGACGGCGGCATGCGCCCGGAGCAGGTGGGCTACATCAACACCCACGGGACCTCGACGCCCCAGGGGGACATCGCCGAGTGCCAGGCGATCCGCAAGGTGTTCGGCGACTGGTCCCAGAAGGGGCTGGTGGTGTCGTCGACCAAGTCGATGACCGGTCACATGCTCGGGGCGGCGGGCGGAGTGGAAGCCGTCGTCTCCATCCTCGCCCTCACCCGCGGCCTCGTCCCCCCCACCATCAACGTCGACGAGCAGGACCCGGAGTGCGCGCTCGACGTCGTGCCCAACGTGGCGCGCGAGGTGAGGCTCGACGCGGTGATGTCCAACAGCTTCGGCTTCGGCGGCACCAATGCCGTCCTGGCCTTCCGACGGGTGTAGGAGGCGCTGGTGTCGGACAGGGTCATCGCCGGCTCCGATCACGCCGGCTTGGCGCTGCGCGCCGAGGCGCTCAAGGTGGCGCGGGAGCTCGGCTTCGAGGTGGAAGACCTGGGCCCCTTCTCGGGCGAGAGCGTCGACTATCCCGACTACGCCCGCCGCGTGGCCGAGGGGGTGGCGTCGGGGAGGGCTCGGCTCGGCCTCCTCGTCTGCGGGACCGGCATCGGGATGTCCATCGCCGCCAACAAGGTGAGGGGGATCCGGGCGGCGCTCTGCCGGACCGAGTACGAGGCCCGCATGGCCCGGGCGCACAACGACGCGAACGTGCTCTGCCTGGGGGAGAGGGTGCTCGGCGCGGGGCAGGCGGGCGCGGTGGTGAAGGCATTCCTGGAGCAGCCCTTCGAGGGAGGCCGTCACCAGAAGCGCGTCGACAAGATCGCCGCGCTCGAGGAGTGACTGGGAGCCGTTGCCGCACCGAGGGCGGCGCGGTATGAACCGCCCCTCCGAGGAGTCACCGATGATGCCGACGCAGAGCCTGGCCGAGGCCGATCCAGAAATCGCCCGACTCGTCCGCCTGGAGACGCGGCGCCAGGGCGAGGGGCTGGAGCTCATCGCCAGCGAGAACTTCGTATCCCCTGCCGTGCTCGAGGCGATGGGGTCCGCGCTCACCAACAAGTATGCCGAGGGCTACCCCGGCAAGCGCTACTACGGCGGCTGCGAGGTGGTGGACCAGGTGGAGCAGCTCGCCATCGACCGGGCGAAACGGCTCTTTGGCGCCGATCACGCCAATGTGCAGCCGCACTCCGGCTCGCAGGCCAACATGGCGGCCTACTTCGCGCTGGCCCAGCCGGGGGAGACGTTGCTCGCCATGAGCCTGAACTTTGGCGGGCACCTCACCCACGGCTCGCCGGTGAACTTCTCCGGCAGGCTATTCAAGATCGTCCCCTACGGCCTGCGCCGGGGAGACGAGACGGTGGACATGGACGAGGTGGCCCGCCTGGCGCGGGAACACCGCCCCAAGATCCTGGTGGTGGGGGCGAGCGCGTATCCGCGGCTGCTCCACTTCGAGCAGTTCGCCGCCATTGCCCGGGAGGTCGGGGCGGCGCTGGTGGTGGACATGGCCCACATCGCCGGCCTGGTGGCCGCCGGCTTCCACCCGAGCCCCGTCCCCTTCGCCGACATCGTCACCTCCACCACGCACAAGACGCTGCGCGGCCCCCGCTCGGGAATGATCCTCTGCAAGGAGGCGCACGCCAAGGCCGTGAACAGCCAGATCTTCCCCGGCATCCAGGGAGGCCCCCTCGAACACGTGGTGGCCGCGAAGGCGGTGGCCTTCCACGAGGCGCTGCAGCCCGCCTTCCGGACGTACCAGCAGCGCATCCTCGACAACGCCAAGGCCCTCGCTGACGGGCTCGGGCGCGCCGGGCTGCGCCTGGTCTCGGGCGGCACCGACAACCACCTCATGCTCGTCGACCTGCGCCCGAAGCAGCTCACCGGCAAGGTGGCGGAGGAGGCGCTCGGCAAGGCGGGGATCACCGTGAACAAGAACATGATTCCCTGGGATCCGGAGAAGCCCTTCGTCACCTCGGGGATTCGAGTCGGCACGCCCGCGCTCACGACCCGCGGCATGGGTCCCTCGGAGATGAGCCGGATCGCCTCCCTCATCGGCCGGGTGCTCGACGCCCCCGCCGAGGAGGGCGTCCTCGCCCGCGTGAAGGGAGAGGTGCACGAGCTCACCCGCCAATTCCCCCTCTACCCCGATCGGATCTGACCCGGGCCGGCGCGGCCGGCCGCCCTACGCATGCGCTGTCCCTCTTGCGGTCAGGTGGAGGATCGGGTCGTCGACTCGCGCGAGGCCCAGGACGGCCAGGCCACGCGAAGGCGGCGCGAGTGCCTGGCCTGCGGCCGGCGCTTCACCACCTATGAGCGGGTGGAGGAGAGCCTGCCCTCGGTGGTGAAGAAGGACGGCCGCCGCCAGGCCTTCGCCCGGCGCAAGATCGTGGAGGGGCTCCGAGTCGCCTGCCAGAAGCGCCCGGTGTCGGAGGAGCGCATCGAGCAGATGGCCACCGAGGTGGAGCGCAGGGTGCAGGAGATGGGGGAGCGCGAGGTGCCGTCGAGCGCCATCGGCGAGCTGGTGATGGAGAGGCTGCGGGAGGTGGACCCGGTGGCCTTCGTCCGCTTCGCCTCGGTCTATCGAGCCTTCCGGGACGTGGGCCAGTTCACCGCCGAGGTCGAGGGGCTGAAGGGCAAGACATGACGAGACGCCGCCGGCCCGAGGAATTCATGCGGCTCGCCGTCCGCGAAGCCCGGCGCGGTCTGGGGCGCACGAGCCCGAACCCCTCGGTGGGGGCGGTCATCGTGCGCGCCGGCCGCGTGCTGGCCCGCGGCCATCACGCGCAGGCGGGCAGCCCCCACGCCGAGGTGGTGGCGCTCCGGCGCGCCGGACCCCGCGCCCGCGGAGCGGACCTCTACACCACGCTCGAGCCCTGCAACCACTGGGGGCGAACCCCTCCCTGTAGCCTCGCCATTCGCGAGGCCGGAATCCGCCGCGTCTTCGTGGGATCGCGCGACCCGAACCCCCTCGTCGACGGCCGGGGCATCTCCCGCCTGCGCCGCAGCGGGATCGCGGTGACGACGGGAATCCTGCGCGCCGAGTGCGACGAGCTCAACGAGCCCTGGTTCCACTTCATCACCACCGGCCGCCCCTACGTGAGGCTCAAGGTGGCCGCCACCCTCGACGGCAAGATCGCCGCTCGGGGGGGCGACTCGCGTTTCGTCACCGGCCCAGAGGCTCGCGCGCGGGTGCACGCGCTCCGGCACCAGAGCGACGCGGTCCTGGTGGGCGCCGGCACCGCCCTCGCGGACGACCCCCGCCTCACCGCCCGGCTCCCAGGCGGTCGCGGGAGGGACCCCCTGCGGGTGGTCCTCGACACGCGGCTGTCCTTGCCGAGGCGCCTGAGGCTCTTCCGGCCCGGCTCGCGCGCCGGCACGCTCGTGGTCTTCGCCGCCGGGCGCGAACCCCGCCGGCGCCCGGGGGTGGAGTATCTGAGGTGCCGCTCCCGCGGCGGCCGCGTCGACCTCGGGGACCTGCTCGACAAGCTCGCGCGCCGCAACGTGACGAGCCTGCTCGTGGAAGGGGGAGCCGAGGTGAGCCGCGCCTTCCTGGCCGAGGGGCTCGTCGACCGGCTCCACCTCTTCCTCGCTCCCAAGGTGGTGGGTGGGGACGGCCTCTCCTGGGTGGCGTCTCCCGGCGTGGGCCGGATGTCCCGGGCGCTCCCCATCGTGGACGTCGAATGGAGCCGCGTCGGACAAGACCTCCTCGTCACCGGCCGGCCGGCCGGTGCGCTGGCCAGGGCACGGGGGCGGGGGTAGGATTTGCACCGCATGTTCACGGGCCTCATCACCGACACCGCTGCGGTGGAGCAGGTCGAGCCGCGCGCGGGCGGGGCCCGCCTGGTGCTCCGGCCCCGCTCGCTCCGGGTGGATGACCTGGAACTCGGGGAGAGCGTCGCCTGCTCCGGGACCTGCCTCACGGTGGTGAGCCGGGGCGAGGGGCGGGTGGCCTTCGACGCGGTCCCCGAGACGCTCGCCCGCACCACCATCGGCAGCTGGCGCCCGGGCACCCGGGTGAACCTGGAGCGCGCCCTGCGCCTCTCCGACCGGCTCGGCGGCCACCTGGTGCAGGGGCACGTCGACGCGGTGGGCAGGGTCCTCGACCGCGCGCCCGAGGGGCAGGGCGCCCGGCTCACCCTCTCGCTGCCGGCGGAGCTCGCCCCGCTGGTGGCGGAGAAGGGGTCGATCGCCGTGGACGGCGTCTCCCTCACCGTGGCCCGGGCCGGCCGGGATCGCTTTCAGGTGGCCCTCATCCCCGAGACCCTCTCCCGCACCACCCTGGGAGAGGCGGCCCCCGGCACCGCCGTGAACCTGGAGGCCGACGTGGTCGCTCGGCACGTGGCTCGCCTGCACGAGCTCGCCGGCGCGGCAGGGCTCTCCGGGGAGGCGCTGCGCGGTTGGGGGTACGGCGAGGGGGAGAGATGACCAAGCACGCGGAGCACGCGGTCGAGCGCATCGAGGCGGCCCTCGCCGCTCTGCGCCGCGGCCGGATGATCATCCT
>Ga0335081_10001975_pt1 | contig 32418 bp, 27 predicted proteins | sample Lox_Sample_35_FD_206713 | JGI IMG/M metagenome (GOLD analysis project Ga0335081, IMG submission 206713) | Soil microbial communities from Loxahatchee National Wildlife Refuge, Florida, United States - Lox_Sample_3.5 | ecosystem: Environmental > Terrestrial > Soil > Wetlands | place: USA...
CCGCCCCAACCGTTCCACGCAGGCTTTCCGCTCCAATCTCCCAAGCCCGAATTCGTGGCGCAGACACCAGACGAACCAGTCTGCGCGACCGCGGGAGCCGACGCGAGAGCAGCAAGCAGCAGTATGGCAAAGGAATGTTTCATGACACGACATTCTATACTGTCCCAAGCCCCGCCGGTATACTGAGATCGATGTTCCCGCGATCGGCCACCCTCTTCCTTGCAACCGCCGTGTTTGCGACCGCCGCTCCAGCCGCGCCGAAATTCCGCATCTCGTTTCCGCCAGAACGCAGCGCGGCGCCGCTCGATGGACGACTTCTGCTACTGCTTTCGACCGACTTCTCCGACGAGCCGCGCAAACAAATCAACGATACTCCCAAAACCCAGATCGTTTTCGGCATCGACGTCGACGCTCTCTCGCCGGGACAAGGGGCCGTTGTGGACGAGTCGGCCTACGGCTATCCGATTCGCAGCTTGGCGCAAGTGCCGCCCGGCGAGTACAACGTGCAGGCGGTGCTCCACCGCTACGAGACATTTCATCGCTCGGATGGCCACACTGTGAAACTGCCGATGGACCGCGGTGAAGGCCAACAGTGGAATTCTGCTCCGGGCAACTTGTTCAGTAAACCGCGGAAGATCCGGATCGCGGCCGCTTCGGCGGATGACATAGCCATATCGCTCACCGAGGTGATCCCGCCGATCCCGCCGCTCAAAGACACCAAATATATTCGCCACGTCCGGATTCAGTCTCAGTTACTCACGCGATTCTGGGGCCGCCCGATGTTTCTGGGCGCGCACATTCTGGTGCCCGAGGGCTTTGATGAGCATCCACAGGCGCGCTACCCGGTGGCTATATTTCACGGCCACTTCCCCGCCGATTTCGATGGCTTCCGCACCACACCGCCCGATCCTAAGCTGAAGCCCGATTACAGCGATCGCTTCCATATCGCGGGCTACAACCGCATCCAGCAGGAAGAGGCCTACAAGTTCTATCAGCAATGGACCGCTCCTAATTTCCCGCGCTTCCTGGTGGTGGAGATCCAGCACGCCAACCCGTATTACGACGATTCGTATGCGGTCAACTCCGCCAACCTCGGCCCATACGGCGACGCTATCGAGACCGAGCTGCTTCCTTACATCGAAAAGCAATTCCGCGCCATCGGCCAGAGCTGGGCGCGCTTCACTTACGGCGGATCGACGGGCGGATGGGAGGCGCTCGCCGTGCAGGTCTTTTACCCCGACCACTACAACGGGGCTTTCGCCGCTTGCCCCGATCCAGTCGATTTCCGTGCTTACACGAATATCAATCTCTACGAGGACAAGGACGCCTTCTACCTCGCGGGAGCTCACAAAGAGGTGGAACAGCCGGCCATGCGTGACTATCTGGGCCACGTTACCATCACGCAACGGGAGGCGAACGCCTACGAGCTGGCGCTCGGCTCGCACGGCCGGTCGGGCGAGCAATACGATATCTGGCAGGCTGTTTATTCACCGGTCGGGGCCGATGGCTACCCGCAGCCGATCTTCGACAAACAGACTGGGGCGATCAATCCAGCGATTGCGGCCTACTGGCGCGACCACTATGACCTGAGCCACATCTTGCAGCGGGACTGGCCCAAGCTCGGGCCGAAGCTTCAGGGTAAGATTCACGTCTATGTCGGCAGTGCCGATACTTACTTCTTGAATGATGCGGTTTATTATCTCGAAGACTTCCTGAAGAAGACTACCAATCCACCATATGGCGGCGAGGTGCAGTATGGCGACCGCGCGGAGCATTGCTGGAACGGCGACCCGGCCCTGCCCAACTATCTCTCACGCCTGCACTATAACACCATGTATGTGCCTAAGATGCTGGACCGCATGACGAAAACGGCGCCGGCGGGCGCGGATTTGAAGAGCTGGCGGTATTAGCAGGCTGCTGCAAAAGCCCAAGAACCGCTTGCTAACGCGCGCGGCTCGGAAACGCGGCATCGAATTCACAGGCAGTTATGTCCGGCCGATCACATCGAGCCGCGACGGTTAGGGGGCGGAGGTTTGGCGGCCTTTTCGACAGCCTGTTAGAAGCTACTTCTTCCGCGTTTCCGAGTAATTGATGAAGTTCAACTCCTCGCACTTACCCGGATTGAACGGAGCATCGGCAATGAAAATCGTATCCGAACCCGTGTAACTGCCCTTCAGATACACAGGATCCTGCGCCGTATAAGCGCGAGTCAAAGACATCTTACCGGTATCGAGCGTGAATCGCTCCACGACGTGCAGTTTGCCGCTATTGGGCACCGGCGTATTCAAGAAGCCCGGCAGGAACCCAACGGTATCGACTACCAGTACGTCGCCTTCCCAATGTCCGATCGAGTGACCGGCGCGCGTCGGCTTGATGTGACTCGGGTGCTCTTTCACGTTCATGTAAATGGTGCGCTTGAGACCGAACTGACCGTACTCCAGCACGATCGTATCTTTGTTCTGCGTGATCCGGTTGACCGGTCCATCGAAGGTCCAGTCAAAGAGGATGCTGGTTGTTTGGCAGTGAAACCGCGGCGTGTCTTCGCGTTTAAACGCCGCAACGGCCTTCTCCCCGGCCTCGGTCAACTCAGTTCCGCCATATAGCCGTGGACCGGTTCCCGCGCCACCTCTGCGCCCAGCGTTTGCCGGCCGCTCGCCCGGTTTGTATTCGCTCAGCGTGTTGAGCGGCACCAGCCCGCCGCCGGTGCCACGCGGGTCGACCATCACCTGCTGCACGGGCGCCCATTCTCCGGTTATGTTGGGTTCGCCAGTGGGCCGCCGCAGTGGCCGGGTGCTTTTCGGCGCCGCGATCGGACCGCGGATCTCCTGCAATCCGCCTTGCGGCGGCTTGACGTATTGGCCGTAGCGGTCCATGCGCGTTCCGTCCGCCAGCAGAATCGTTTGCAAATAGCACGAGGCCGGATCGGTCTTGTTTGGCGATGCTTCGATCTTCACCTGCTGGCCGATTGGAAACATTTCCTTCGTCCAGCCGGAACGCCGCAGCACATGCACCGACCGCATTTCGCAGCGATGATGGCTGATCTTACCGTCTGATTCCGTAACATCGAAATAGAGCCATGCATGTGGGTTGATCATGTCGACGTGCGTGAGCTTGGCCTTGAACTCGACGGTCTTCGAAAGATCGTACTCAGCTCCGCCGTGATGAGCCAGCGCAAGCTGTGGCAAGAGGATTCCAAGAGTGAGGGCTGCCGGTCGAAGCATCGTGTCACCTGTTCGCTGATCATCCTATCATCGGCGGCCGGAATGGCGGTACCCTTCCGCAACAGCGCGGAGTATACTGTCTGCTGCGATTTCAACCCTGTGCGAAAGCTCTTGGAGGCAAGACATGCGTCATCGTATCGTTAGCCGCATAGTGGCGGCTGCCGGTTTCCTCGCCCTTAGCTTTTTGTCGTCCGCTCAAGTTGTACCGGAGCAGTTCGTGGTGAGCGGCAAGGCAGCCGAGAAGATTCAGGATTTCACCACGATCAACCTGGGCACCGCCGAGCGCATTGCCGCTGCGTGCGAAAAGGCCGCGGCTGCCGAAGGAGTCCAGATCAGCATCATGGTGCTCGATAATGACGGCAACCATGTCTACATGGATCGCATGGACGGCCAGGGCTATCTGAATATTGTTACGGCCGACATGAAAGCGCGCACCGCGCTCATGCGACGCGAACCGAGCAAAGCTCTGATGAACCGCGTGATTCAGGATCCCAACCAGGAACTGCAACTCATTCAGCTGGGCGTCTTCGCCAATTCCGGCGGGCTTCCGATCGTGGTCAACAAGCAGATGATCGGCGCGGTGGGAGTGGGTGGTTCTGCGCCTCGCGTGCCCGTTTGGAGCGACGAGATCTGCGCGCACAAGGCGTTGGTCGAAGTGATCGGGCCATCGGTCGCGCCCCTGCTCGAAGATCTGCCGCCGCGTCAGAATCCCAACCCGGGCACGGCGCCGGTGCCACGTTTCGCCTCGGCGACCACGCCCAAATCGACGCTGCCCGCGGAATGGGTGGTCGGCGGCAAGGGCGCGGCCAACGTTTTCGACGGCAACCAGATCTCGCTCGGCGCGGCCAAGAAAATTGCGCGTGCTTGCCGGGATTTTGCGGCTTCGAAGGGCGGCGCGATGTCGCTCTACATTATCGATAATGCCGGCGAGTTCGTGCACATGGAACGCATGGACGGCCAAATCAACACCAACATCCACACGGCGCTATTGAAAGCGCAGACGGCGCTGAAGTCGCGTCAACCCACCTCCATCCGCACGGCGCAACTCAGGAACGATCCGGGCGGCATTCCGCGGCAAATCGCCTTTTTCGATTTCTTCACCAACTCCGGCGGCATTCCGATCGTGGTGGATGGCCAAATGATCGGCGCTATTGGCGTCGGCGGCGGCGCGGGCGGCGGTGATGAGAACTGCGCCATCGAAGGGCTGAAGGCGACGTTTGGGGAGCACGTCACGCTACCGGTCTATCCGGCTGCGGCGGGCGGGAACCGGCGCAACTAAGGTTTAGACTGCTTGATTTTGTTCTCCTGATCCTGGACGGCGAGGCCGCCGGTAATGCCATCCACCTGATAACCGGTCTGGATCTTTCGAATCTTGGCGATCTCGGCCGGGGTAGCAGTCTTGGGGTCCACATTGGCGATGCTGCAGGTGAATCCTCTTAACGTGCACTCGGAGGTAGTGTGCGGGATGCCCCGTTTTTTCATTTCGTCGCTCATCAGCTTCACGACATCCGCGTGCATGATCACGGCGTTATTGGGCACGAACGTTCCCACGCCGATCGCATAGTCGATAGGCATCAGGGGCTCCACGCTCGAACCGAAGTTACCGTCGTTCTTCTTTCCGAGATCATGTGCGCCGAGGTCCGCACTCTTATCGATCAGGTAGCGAACGATGTTGATGTCCCCGAGGTTTGCTGCCGCCATCAAGGGAGTGATGCCGTAGCCATCGGCGTGGTTCACGTCTTCGCCCAGACCGACCATGAGCTTCACCACTTCCAGCCGTTCGGCCGGCGGTCTTTGCCGGTGATAGCCGTTAATAAACGCGAGGCCACAAGCGGCCATGAGGGTGGTTTCACGGTCACTCGATTGAATGTGCGCGTCGGCGCCGTGAGAGAGCAGCAGCTTGACGAGTTCCAGATCGCCGGCAAAGGCGGCGCGCATCAGTGCAGTCGCAAAGACGATTCGGGGGGAGCCCTCGCGCATGCGGGCCCTGGGTGTGTTGTTCACCAGAGCATTCGGGTTAGCTCCGGAATCCAGAAGCTTCTGGATGAGCGGAAGCGGGTCTGTGGTGACCAGCCACGGGAAGTTCGGCGCGGTTTCCATGTTACGGCGATCCACAGCCCAGAAAAGGGGCGTGAACCCTTGTGCGTCGGTATGGTTTACGTTGGCGCGGCTATCGATGAGCAGGGATGCGACAGCGTAGCTGCCGTTGAAAAGCGCAAGTGCCAGCGCGTCTTTGCCGTCTCCCCCAACCGCATTGACGTCGGCGCTCGCCTGGAGGAGGATGCGTGCGGATTCAAGGTCGTCTTCCCGGGCAGCGAACATGAGAGGCGTCATCCAACCGCTGGCAAACTCCTCTATAGTTTGGCCGGGTTTAGGCGGGACTGCAGAGGTTCCCTCAAATCCGCGGCCCGAGGCTGAGGGCACGAAGTTGGATTTGGCGTTCACGTCCGCGCCGCGTTCCACCAGCAGCTTGGCGACCTCGGGATGCCGTTCCGAAACGGCCCACATGAGAGCTGTGGTGCCGCCCCAGGTTTCCTTCGCGTTCACCTTCGCTCCGTGATCGAGAAGCACTCGTACCGCGTCGACCTTGCCCGTACGGGCAGCCATCATGAGGGAGGTATCATCCGTCCCGGACACCGGGGCGTTGGGATCAGCGCCCGCCTGGATCAGGCGTTCGAGGATCCGAGCATTGCCATTCATCGCAGCTAACAGCATCGGAGTTGCGCCTGACTGATTGGCAAGCGAAGCGCCCGCGCCCGCGCTCAACAGAATCCCGGTCATTTCCAGATCGTTTTCGCGAACCGCCCAATGGAGAGCCGTTGTGCCGTCAGTTTGCGGTGCATTTACGTCGGCTTTTTTGGCCAGCAGCGCGCGAACCGTGGACTTGTTGCCCTGCATGGCGGCATCGGCCACTTCGCTCCTATCGGCGGCGGAAAGGCCGGACACCCACAAGAAGCCGATTACAAGGGTTTCAATCGCGTGTGCCGTCGCTGTCATGGCCTGTGCCGTTCTCATTTGTCTTCGTTGGTCCCCCAGACCCGCGCCAGCCATTCCACCAACTGCTCCAGTTCCTGATCCGAGAGCTGAGCCCCTCGTTCGCGCATATCCACGAGCGTGACCCGCCAGGCTTCCGCGGCCTTCCTGGTCTTCTCCACACGGTCCAGCGGATGGCATTTCGTACAAGACCGGTTGAGAAGCCGGATGGCCTCCGGATCGGAGAAGAACGTGGTGATCTCGGGGGGGACATAGGTACGGGGGAAAGGCTTTGTGTTGGGACCGAATTTGGATGCCAACCAATCGAGAAGGAGATTGCGGTCCGCCTCGGAAAGATCGGCTTCACTCGATTTATGTTTGTCGGCAATCAGTTTTTGCCATGCCGCCCGGTCTTGGGCATAGTAAGCGTAGTCGTCAATCCCGTGGCACCGAGTGCAGTGTGTGCGGATCACATCCCACACTGGTCCATCCGGGCGTTCGACCTTCGGCCTCGTCATGCGGCGGAGTTGGGCAGCGGCCGGACCGGCAAAACAAGCCAGCGCCAGAGCTGTCCCGAAAACCAGTCGCGCGGTGCGCCGATCCGTCATAGCGGTAGCGGCGTGGTGCTCGATCCGAAACTCTTGCTGACACCAACTTGCCGGCCGCTGACATCGTAGCTGGGGAACTCTTCGATGCCGTACTTGTGCAGAACTGCCAGCAACATGTTCGAGGTTCGCTCGGTGTTGTCGGGAAAAACGATATGACGATTGCCTTTGAACGTGCCGTCCAGCCCGCCCAGTAAGATGACCGGAACCTTGACGTGCGCGTGGCGATGGGAGTTGCCCATGTTACTGCCCTTGTAGATCAGTATGTGATCGAGAAGGGTGCCGTCACCGTCGGGCGTCTTGCTCAACTTCTCCGCAAAATACGCCAGATTCTGGACGTGATAGCGATTCATCTTGGCGTAGTTGGCCACGTTGTCCGGTTTATCGCCGTGATGCGAGGAACCGTGCCACCCGCCGTTGAAACCGGATTCGGGGAAACTGGCGCCCGAAAGATCTTTGCCGAGCATGTAGGTGGCGGATCGAGTCAGGTCGCCTTCGAAGGCTAACGCCAGGAGATCGTACATCAGCCGGTAATGCACGTGCTTGTTTTCCGGCAGCCCAAACGGGATTTCCTCGGATGGTTCTTGAACCGAACTCTCCATCGCGATTCGGATGCGGCGCTCGATCTCACGGATGTTCTCGAGATAGGTGTCCAGGCGAGCGCGATCGACCGCACCCAATGGTTTTTTGAAATAGGAAATCTGTTGCGCTACCGAATCCAGGATGCTGGCGTTTTGTTTGCGTCCGAGTTTCCGTTCCTCGGGATTGGTTCCATCGCCAAACAGGCGCTCGAAGGCCACCCGCGGATTCACTTCCGTAGGCAGCGGCTGGACCGGCGAAGTCCAGGAAATGGAGTTCGTGTACGCGCAACTGTAGCCCCAGTTGCAGTTGCCGTAGTTGCCATCCTGTTCGACCCCGACCTGAAGGGATTCGAGGATGGTATCGCGGCCGTATTTCTTGGCGATGAGCTGATCCACGGTCACGCCCAGGTAGGGGCTCACAGCGTTCCGGCGGGGGCGGGAGCCGGATAGCAAGACCGCTCCGCGCGCGTGGTCGCCACCGGGCTCGTCGGTGGTGGCCATCGCCTCCGGCATGTCCATCCCGGTGATCAGGGTCACGTACCTGCGGAACGGCTCCAGAGGTTTGGTGATGAACGAAAACTCGAAGTTCGCGCCTTCTTGCAGCGGACTCCAGTAGCCCGGCGCGGCGCCGTGCGGATGCCAAATCCCCAGAAATCGGCGGATGGGTACCGCGGCCGTCTCCTTCGATGGAGTCTGCGCGGGGATCATGGAGTCGAGAAGCGGAAGACCGACAACCACCCCTGCGCCCCGGAGGAACGTGCGTCGCGGGATCAATCTCTTTTCGATAAAGTTCATTTGGCCTCCTTGGTAATCTGCGTGGCCGCGGCCACTTGCTCTTCGACCTCTTTCGTTCGCATCTGGAACGGCGCGCTCTTGACAATACCAATCAGAATCGAGACAAACCGCTCGTTGTCGCGGTCAGCCGCGCCCACTATGGAACGGATGACCGGCATGTCTTCGTATTCGACCCCGCGGCCCAGGGCGAACGTCATCAGTTTTTCGGTGATCGTGCGGACGAATTGGGGAGAATAACTCAGCAGGTGCTGCCGCAGCTCGATTGGGCCGTTGATCTTGGCGCCATCCCACAAAACAGCCGAGGTGTCTCGTGGGACTCCGCCGTCGCCGCCCTGCTTGGTCCGGTACTTCCCGTCGGCATCGAAATTCTCCAGGGCGAATCCGATCGGGTCCATGAGCTTGTGGCAGCTCGCGCATGGTTCATTTTTGCGGTGGAGCGTCATCTGCTCGCGCAGCGTCATGATTTTGTTATCGCCCTTGGTGTCTTCAAGAGGCGGTACGTTGGGAGGCGGCTCGGGAGGCGGTGTCCCCAAAATGTTCTCGAGCACCCAAACGCCGCGCTTTACAGGCGAAGTTCGGAAGTTTTGAACCCACGTGAGCGAGAGCACGCTTCCTTGGCCCAACAGACCCCGGCGGTACGCGAGGTCGGGGCCGAGCGTTACGCGCCGGAACTCGGAGCCGTAGATGTTCGGGATGCCGTAATGCCTGGCGAGCCGTTCGTTCAGGAACGTATAATCCGCTGTCAAAAGGTCGACGACGCTGCGATTTTCCTTGATGATGCTCTCCAATAGCAATTCGGTTTCGCGCCGGAAACCTTTTCGCAACTCGTCGTCCCAATCCGGATAGTAGACTCCGTCGGGAGAGGTGGCCGGCAGGTTTCGCAGATATAGCAACTGGTCTCCAAAATTTTCCACCAGCGCGCCGGCCTTGGGGTCGGCGAGCATGCGATGCACCTGCTGCTCGAGAATCGGGGGCAGATGCAGTCTATTTTGGCTGGCAATCTCGATCAGTGCGTCGTCGGGGATGCTGCTCCAGATTAAGAAGGACAAGCGCGAAGCCAGTTCCAGATCGGTGATGCGATAAGGTCTGCCTGCCTGTATGTTGGCGGGCTCCTGTTCGGCGCGCACGAGAAATGGCGGGCTAGCGAGGATACGGCGTAAACCGAATTCGATTCCATCCCGAAACGTACCTTCCCGGCGGCCCTCCAGATAGAAAGCCTGTACCCATTCCCAATCAGCGGGCGTTACCGGCCGGCGGTAGGCACGGCGCATCAGAGTGGTAAGGATCTCCTTCGCGCATGCGCTTTCCTGGCCCTCAGTCGCCGGATGACAGGTGAAGACTTTACGTAGCGAGGGCGAGTCTTGCGGCTCGGTCGGGTGGAACGGCCCTTGAATTCTCAAAATTCCGATGGCCGGATGGTATTCCAACTGAGGTATGGGATTGTCTTCGAGCGATTTGCGCTCATACTGCCGGATGAAGTCGAGAGACGGGCGATAATTCGTGGCGAGGAAGGTAACGCCGACCAGGTGAGAGCCGGACTTCACAGGCAGGGTAACATCGATTTCGCCGTCGCGATCCGAAGAATTGTTGGCGCTCAAGCCCACGCCTTTGTAATCGCGCACCGCGACCCGTTCGTTGTCGATGAGGAACTCGAGTTGCTCGCCGGGAATGAACCTGCCGATCCCGAGATTCTGGACCGAAAAATGATATTCGCCGTCACCCGGGAAGGTGTGGCGAACAGCTATGCCGCCACGCGTGCCGAACGGCAGGCCTTCGATGTGCTGGTTCTGGGAGGAGTCCGGAGGAGCAATGTACGCGGCTGCCGTCGGCGATTTCCAGAAACCGACCGCCATACGGGCTATGCGAGTCGCGGCGGTTGTGTAGGCCTCGAGCAGAGTCGGTGAGATAGTCAGTGAACCCGCCACGTTGTCAAAACCCCGCGCGGAATCGTCCGGCGGCAGGAGTGTGTTGGCGTCCACCTGGAGATCGAGCAGGTCGCGGATGGCGTTGGCGTATTCGGTGCGATTCAAGCGGTGCAGGACAACCGAGCCCGGGTTCGGATGAGCAGCCGCTTTGCGGTCGATCTCGGCCTCCAGCCAGTCGCGCAGTTGTTCGTATTTGGCCAGCGGGGGGCGTGGCATACCGGGAGGGGGCATCATACCGGCGCGAAGCTTGCGGATCACCCGTTCCCAAATTTCCGGGTGATCGGCGACGCTTGCCAGGTCGAGATTCTGCAGCGAGAGATTGGCGGTCTTGGCCTTATCGTTGTGGCACGTGACGCAATACTGGTCGAGCAGACCGCGCTCCGCGGCAGCCGAACCAGACGCGCGCGCCACAGCATTCGGGGAAGCCGTCTGCCCGGACGCCGCACCGCACACCGCTACTAAGAAGGCGAAAAGCACCGAACCGTCTACCATGACGGTTCTCGCGATCGGCTTCCGCAAAGGTGATCCCTCCTCGTACCGCTTGCAGATATTCTACGCCCCTACGGGCCCGTCTGCCAGGATCGCTTCGGATTATCCTGCCTGTTTTGTGGGCCTTGGAGGTTGTGGCAAAATCTGGAGGAACGAAGCCAATTTATTTGCTACTGCCGACGACGGGCTTCTTGCCGTTTAGTGTAGCGCTGGGCGGCAAGCGACAGTTCGGGGAAAGCTAGACATGCTCGTTCGTCGAGGTTGGATTCTGGGGACTACTTGGGGTCTCGACCGGTTTGCCCGCCAGCCAGTCGATGAAGCGGGTGCCCGCGAAGTAGGCGACGAACCCTATCGTCAGAGACCCCCAGAAGTCGGCGATCGTGACTTTTACCGGAAAATTCGTCTCCGACACACGCGACAGTAAGATGGTTACGGTTGCGCTGAGTAGCATCGCGGATAGTAGATTCTTTACGATAACGAAGGACGCCCCTACTCGGGCTTTTGTGTCGCCAGACTGCTGGAACCGAGCGAGATCCGCGCCGCCCCTGGCGAGCGTCACCAAGTACGCTAGCACGCCTCCAAAAACCGCCGCGATGATGGCCTGCACCTGCGAGATGACAACCTCCAAGGATGTACTTTCAGAAAACGTGTGGAACGGACCTTTGGCGACCGGTCTGCCGTTTGCCGCCTGACCAATATCGCCCGGAGATGTGAATGCCTTTCCTTCCACAACAAATATATAGTTGCCCGGTGAAAAGTTAAGAGGATCTGACAATTTCCTAAAGAACCAGGTCAACCGATCCCAAAAACCTTTCGGAGACGCATCGTCTGGACATTTCGCGCGCTTCCTATCCAGGTTCCACAGAACAGTGTAATGCTCGCCCGGTTGGATCCGAATCGTGCTGTTGCTGTCAAATGGTTCCGTAGGAAAGAAGCCATCGAACCCCCAAACGCATCCGGTGCTCGTGAGTTCAGGCTGTATCGCTAAAGTAGTAAAACCAGCAACGAGAGTCAGTGGAATCGTTGAAACATTCTCGACATCCGCATAGACGCCAAAAGACTTTTCTAAAGTGACTACCGGGCGGGAAGTTTTGATTTGCACTCTCACAACCTGCGAGATCGAAGTCGGTTCGGGTGATTTGTCTTTCGGCGGCGTGGGCGCGGGTTCCGCGAAGAGATTTAAGGCCGCGGCTCCCGTCACTGCGAGAAGCCTTGCGAGCGTCATAGTTCCGTGGATGATAGCAGATTTGGCCGCTTGCCGGGGAGCCGCGACCGGTGCGGTTACGGCGCGGCAGAGCTTCTCAAAACACGAACATCATCGCGAATCGGATGATACTTGGGCCGCCTGCGTCCAAGCCATCATTGCCGCTACTGTCTCCGGGAATTTGTCCAAACGTGGCCGCGAAAATTACGCAGTACGCCGGGTTCGTCTTGGGCGCCCAGGCGCAAAGGACTGCCACCGACGGGGTCGTTGTATGATCGGGTCGATCTGGTTCTCCGCAACATCGCCGGATTCGGTATAGCGGGTCAGACGAATACCGAGCTTTCCCTCGATGTCCGCCACGCTAGTACGCTCCAGGCGCGTTCCGAATATGGAGGCGGTTCCTCGAGCTCCGGCCCGACCAGTGCGCCCCACGCGGTGAATGAAATCCTCGGGGGCTTGGGGCAAATCAAAGTTCACCACGTGCGAAATACCATCGACGTGGATGCCACGGGCGGCGATATCGGTCGCGACCAGGACGCGAAACGATCCGGTTTGAAATCCGCGAAGAGCCTGATTGCGCTGGCGTTGGCTGCGATCGCCATGGAGTGCCGCGGTCTTGACGCCGCGGTCGGCGAGCCGTCGAGCCAGCCGGTCGGCGCCGTGCTTGGTCCTTGCGAACACGAGAAAGGAACCTTCGTCGCGCTGGAGAAGAGTATGGAGAAGCCCGATTTTCTGTTCCTGCTCCACTTCGTACAACCGGAGGTCGACTTGGTCGACGGGTTTGGTAGTGGAACCGACTTCAATCCGGGTACCGTTGGGAACATGAGCATCCAACAGGTGGCGGACCGAGGGATCGATGGTGGCGGAAAAACACAGCGTCTGCTGGTTCGCGGGAAGCGCCGCCATGATTCGTTGGATGGTCGGGAGAAAGCCCATGTCGAGCATCCGGTCCGCCTCGTCCAGGACCAGGATCTGTACTCGTCCCAAATGGACGAGCCCTCGATTGAGAAAGTCGTATAAACGCCCGGCGGTCGCGATCACTACTTGGGCCCCCTTGCGAATTGCCTGCAATTGAGACTGTTCGCTTAAGCCGCCGACGACGACAGCAGCGCGCAATCCACTGCCCGCGGCCATTTTGACGAATGTGTCGTTGATCTGTAGCGCCAATTCACGCGTGGGGCTCAGGATGACAGTTCGAATCCCCGAGTGCAATCCCTTACTTGCGAGGGACTGAATGACGGGTAATACGAACGCCAGTGTTTTGCCGGTTCCGGTTTGTGCGGTGGCAATAAGGTCTCTTCCGGCCAAGGCCGGTCCGATGGCCGCAGCTTGAATCGCGGTCGGCGCATCGAAGCCGTTTCGGGAGAGATTGGCCTTGAGCAGAGGTGAGAGAGATAGTTCAGAGAAAGTTTTCATTATTCAGATTGTGAGGAAGGAAGAATCGGCGAACCGCCTACCGTTGAGTGGAGAAAGCTAGCAGATCAGACTTCGTACTTTTAGATTATAGCAGCACCACACTTGCAGGACAGACGTACGTCTCTTAGAACCGTGAACCACGCCACGGCGAGGAGGTATTCGGCGGCGGAGCCTTGGGCCGCCGGGGGCCGGCCTTTCGGGTGGCGACTTTTCGCGCTGCCGCGTCGGCACGTTCATGCGCGTATGCCCGCAGATCTTCCGTTGTGAGCTGGTGATCTCCTTCGAAGCGGTTCTCCAGGTCGGCAAGCAATTTCTGTGCGCAAAGGCTGGGCCCTTCCTGAATACCGACCGCATGAGTGCGGAACAACGCCAGGTCAACCGTGACGACGAATCGGCGGGGCGCGTCGCCTTTTGCCACCAGATCGAAGCGGTACCCACGCGCGTGCTCCAACTGCTCAAATCCGAGGTAGCGAAGTTCCATTCCTTTATCCTCCTACGACACAGCAGGAATCACCCCGTGGTTGCCAGCGCTGACGCCCACCATCGTGAAGAGAAACTCCCGGCCATTACTGGGCTTCGGGCTGCGTTGCCATGAGTTTCGAACAGGGAGCGGATGGACGGTTCAGTCGGGCCGAAATCCAAATTGCCGACGAAGATACTCGTCACAGTCCTCCTGCTGTCGTCTTTGACTGACCAGCAAAACGAGGCGAGTATGGAGCGGCCAAGTTGGTTTGCGGAACGATCAAAAGCGGACTTAAGTATAGCAGCTTTTGAGAAAAGTTGCTGATACGCCGCCGGATATGCGTACTATCCTTCCGCGTGCCTTACACGGGCACGCTTCGATTTGGGTTTCGATCCATACGGTCCCTTTTCGAGGTGACGCCGTTGATGCGCCGATTCTGTGTTGCGGCCGCTGTCAGGCCGAACTCGTGATCGCTGACGATCGGCAACGACTAACCAAATTTACTTCACCTCGGGACTCGCAAGTGCGCGCGTAGCACAGTCTTTGATTGTCCCTGGTTTGACACCTTCAGCCGCAGAGCCGATAATAGAGGGGAAGTGAACACTATCGTTCACTCGCAGATGGGCTGAACTAAGTCAGACGATCTGCCCCACCTCTTAGCCGACCACACAACCGAGGAGGTTGAATGCGCACAAGCGTTGTGAAGTGGCTTTGTATCGTGGTGCTATTGGTGGCTATCGCATTGTGGCGATTGATAGCGGACTACGAGTTGCCATTCAGGCTAGTGATATGCGCGGGCGCCGCAGTTGTGGCGGTTCAGGCATTCCGGGCGGCCAGGTATCGTTGGACGACGGTATTCCTGGTGATCGCATTTCTGTTCAATCCGGCAGTTCCGGTACTTCGGCTCGGTGGGGGTTTCGGCGTCCCTACCATCGTGCTCGTGGCTGGAGCGTTCGCAGTATCATTGACCGCATTGAAGTCGCGACCGCTGCTCTCGATACCGTCCATCACGGATCGGAATCCAGGCAGTGAGTCGCTGTGACGCGGCGCCGCGTTCTCGGATTGGAAGCCAACCATTATGAAAAACCTAAAAATTGAAGTGACCCCACAAGAGCTTTTGCTCGTAACCACTCTGTTGTCGGATCAGCTGTTCCGCCGGGAGTTCATCGACCCGAAAATGCCGGGATACAAATCTGACCCTGCGGAGTTGGCGATGGGCAAGGATCTGGTTCTCCGCTTGAAGTCTATGGCTCGGCAAGTTTCGGGACCGACGGCCGTCTCCGCATCGAGACGCGCTCCCAGCCACCTTTCCGCCACGGCGAATGGAATTCCAAATGCCGTTTGAGGAGTTCACGCCCCGTTCTTTCACCGTGGTCTCAGTGCGGGCCAACGCTCCTGCCGCCTCGGGCATATACGGCCTCTCCAACGCACGGGAGTGGATCTATATCGGGGAGACCGATAACATACGAGCATCGCTGCTCGACGAGCTGCAGCAGGGCGATTCGACAATCCTCAAAAGATACCCTACCGGATTCGTTTTCGAACGCTGCGTTGCTGGTGGAAGGTTAGCCAGACAAAACCGGCTGATTCTGGAGTACGAGCCGGTGTGCAATGGACGATTGTCAGGGATCGGGCCAGGCGGAAGGACATGATGGAACTCTCGCCCGAACAAAAACGGGACGGGCTCCAGTTCATCCTCACCGGGTTTACTCAAACAGCGGGAATTCGCATGTACGCGTTTGAGGGCAGGGTGGAGGCCCGGCGGATTGACTATACGGTCGAAGTGGACCTGACTCTAATTCCAGGTTATGGAATTCGAATTCAGGATCTTCCGCTATTGTGCCGGGAACTCCTGCAGCAGCGGGCGCAGCCTGATGAAATAAGCGCATTTGTTTTCACGGAACAGCAAATGCGCAGCCACGCAGAAAAACTTTCACTAGCGCGAGAGAACGCCGAACACAGGAGGAAGCAGCCGCGGCGTCTTGAGAGCGCGGCCCCGGAGACTGGTTACCACTCCCCTTTCCGTTAAGTGGATAAACGACAGGCGCGTTCTGACAACTACCACCTTGGTTCGAAAGCTGTCGGATGGGATGCGCGCGTCGTCACGCCCTTCACAGGAAATTCACCGCGGCGCCTGATCTATTGAATTCTTTCGAAGGGAAGGATTAGAAGCATCCGGCGTGCATGAGCGGCAACTCGCGCATCTGCGGCGCTGGCAGACAGTTCGAATCAGTACACTCAGCGCGAGGAGCCGTGGCGTCGCTGGACGCGCTCGGCGCGAAATGGGGCAAGCCTTGGGATGGACGACAAAAACTACACGTCGGTCGTTGGTTTAACGTCGGCCGTTGGTTCAACGTCAGGCGAGTTTTCGTTCGTCGTGCTCGGGTTTTCGTCCGACGCCGTTTCACTGGCCGCGCCGGCGTGAGCCTGCTTTCGCTCCATTCGCCTTGCGGCTTTATCCCGCTGCCGCTCCAGGCGTCGCATTTCTTTTTGGCGCTTTTTAAAAGTTTCCATGTTTTCTCTCAGGACAACACGGCCCGGTCGTTGAAGGAGGAGAACTACCAGCGCGGCTCGCGCCGTTGGCGTCCGCCTTGGGAGCTATGGGAAAAACCGCCGCGCCCACCCTCAGGTTTCGGACGCGCCTCGTTGACGTTCAGCGCGCGACCGTCCAGGTTTGTGCCGTTCAATGCAGTAATTGCCTGATCCGCTTGTGCTGAATCGGACATTTCAACGAAAGCGAATCCACGCGACCGTCCAGTATCGCGGTCCGTAACCAGATTCACACGATCCACTTTTCCGTACGGCTCGAACAGCGATCTCACGGACGACTCGGTAGCGGCGAAATCAAGGTTTCCAACAAATATATTCTTCATCTCTACTCTTTCTGTCTTCCAATCGTGCGGCTAGACGAGGCGGATCCGAATGTCGGCCAAGCCCTGGCGGGACTTTCAAAAGGCGTCTTAAGTGTACCACTCCTGTGCCATTGTCGCTAGTGGGAGAGCCCATCACGTTCGCGGCCGCGGTGGGGAAGATCGAAGTCAATAAGAATACGGGCGGCGTGGTTGCGAAGCACGTTTGCGGCGCGATGGATTGTGGCCTTGCAGTCAATCCGGCCATCGTCGAAAGCCAGATTGTGGGCATGTCGATTCATGGCACAAGCCTGGGGCTGAAAGACGAGGTTACGTTTGATCGGTTCTGCTCTGGCGTGCCAGGTCTTAGGGCGAAAGCAAATAGCCTCTCATCGAACTCCTGGTGACGCTAGAGATAACAAGTTCGCATTTCTTGCCATCTTCGCGCCCGTAGAAGGTTATGGGCTCGCGCGTGCTCTGGCCCCGCAACCAAATCGTCCTGCGGTCAGGCATCACCCACATCCATCCATCCACGCGGCGGTTGAACACATCAGTCTCGGTCAATCCGATCGAAATTCCGGGGGCCAGCTGCCGGCTGTGGTTTTTGACCACCTCGAAGTCGACTCTCTTCACAGCGTGCCTGGGCTCACGATCCAGCAATCTCCGGGGGGTGTACGGTTGCGCCACATCCATCTGCGTGTCGGGGAGCTTGGGTACCTGGGGGTTCGCCGTCACCAGCCGCGCCTTTACGATAAAGCGATCCGGAGCAGAGCCCACGTAGTAAAACGGAAAACAGGTTACCAGCGTAAGCTCGGGGTAGAGGCCGGCGTTTAGCACGTTCACATTTTGCGGACTAACGATCTCCGTTTTTTCCACTTGATATAAGTAATCGCCGGTCAACGTCTCTAATCGGATCAGGTCGTCCCGATGAATTGCTCGCAGGCCGCGAAACAACGTATCACGATGCCCCGCCACTCCCACGTTCCCGTTTTGGCCGGGGAATGCAGTACTCGGAATGTGGCCGAGTGCTACGAGGAGCGTAGCCTCACCGACGCCTTCGCGAATCATTGCATTGATATGCAGGCGAGGAATCATGAGGCGACCGAGTAACCCATTATTCGGGAGGGCCCTCGGCGCGTCCGGCTTGGACCGCTCGGTGGGCCTCGCGTTGGGACGCGGGATGGCTTCCGTCCATTTTGGCGAAGATCCTAAGATAGCTCGTACGTGATCGCTAAACTGATCCCGCTTTTCCGCAAGATAACTGGGGAAGCCTGCTGATTGCCCACGAAGCTCGCGGTCAAATACCCAGTTCTCCCAATCCTGGAAAATGGCGCGACTCGCAACGGACCGGACCCACAGACCGACGCCGACAAGGCCTGCCAGGAGGAATAAGCACTCGATCCACCGCCGCGCTCTACTTCTTCTTTTGATTCGTGATTTCGTCATAGCGATAGCTGGTTCGCGTATGCGCGCTCAACTTTTCGTGGCCAGGAGCCGACACTTTCACGCTGATATGGCGAAGCGTCCCACCGTTATCCGAGGGTGGAATATAGCCGATCGTGTAGCGCGCGCGGATATCTTTGGCAATGCGGCGGCACACCGGAGCCAGATTGGCCAGGCTTTCGGGGAAATAGGCCTCGCCACCGCTGATCTTCGCGAGTTCCCGCAAAACGCCAGGGTTGCGATCGGGGTCATCAGCGTCATAAATTCCTATGGTGTAAACAGTGGCAATGCTGCCTTCTACCGTGGCCAGCATCTGTTTCCGCGTGTGCTCACTGATGTTATCCCCACCGTCGCTGATTACCACCAGCGTCTTCTTGTCGCGGCGCCCCCGTTCCAGTTGGTTCAAACCGGCGATAACGGCATCGTTCAAAGCTGTCCTGCCCTGTGGAACTCCGCGGTAGAGAGCGGCCTTTAGTTGCGCCACGTCATCCGAAAAGAGCATCCCATCCGGCAGCCCTCGCTTGACCGTGTCATTGAAATTGAGGACGAAGATCTCATCATGCGCGTTGCTTTCCTGGATGAAGGTAAGCGCCGCGGTCAAAACGTCCACTCGTTTCGGCCGCATGCTGGCGCTCTCATCCACAACAATTCCGACCGTAACCGGAAGATCGTCGTTCGCGAACACTGAGATCGGCTGCGGGTGGCCGTTCTCCACGACGGTGAAGTCTTGTTTCGAAAGACCCGAAACAAGCCCACCCGACCGATCTTTCACGCTTACGTCAAGCAGCACCAGACGAACATCGCTGCGGATCGTGAAGCCTGCATTCGATTCTTCCGGGTTACCGGCGCGCAGCCCGAGACCGAAAAACAACAAAGTGGCGCCTGGAATGACAATTCTGCGATTGCGAAGCGCCGCTGTGTTTCGTGCCATCCCCATCAATGCTATGCCGATCTCACACGAAGCAAAGCATAGATGCCCAACAAAAACAGACCGGAGAGCCCGATCAAGGGATAGGGGCTCGCGGTTTTGGGCAATTGCTCAGGCGCGGGCGCCGGTGCAGGCTGAGACTCGGGTGCAGGAGCCGGAGGCGGGTTATTCTGCGCTATCTCGGCCGGCTGTTCCTGCTGGGAAGGCTCCGATTGCTGCGCTGTGGGCTGGGGAGCAGGAGTCTCTGCCGGCGGAGGCGCAGTAGCTTGAGGTTCGGGAGCAGGACTCTTAAGTGCAGCCGTTTCTAATACGGTCAGGTGCTTGGGATACCGGAACTCCTGACCAAAGTTGTCCCCGGGATAGAACCAGGCGTGCATTGCCCGCGCCGTTCCAGGAGGCGTCTCATAAAAGCTGAACTGCGATTTGCCGGTAGGTTCTAATCGGTAGTTATTGATCGCTAGAACCGTTCCGATCAAATGGTTTTGATCTCTATTGAAAATCTGAACGATATTTCGATTCGACTGAGAATCAAGCAGCCTCATTACGTATGTGCCGGGTTGGAGGAGATTCTCCTCAATTTGGATTGGCTGATTTACGGTGAGGATCGTTTTCTTATCCCACTGGTCGGCCTGCGCGCGAAAGACGACGACGCCCGCCGCGAGCCAAATCCCACAAAGCGTGGCGGTGATAAACCGCCAATTGATTCGTGAATGCTGAGGCATAAATTGGTACCTTTCCTTACCAGGTTTCCTTTCGGGCAGTTGCCCAATATGGTTCGTAGCGTGGTCCTGCATCTGATTCGCCATTTCGGATACTTTGGCCAGCGGAATTTTCGCAGACATATCTTTTTTACCCATCTATAACTCGCAGTTCGCAACAACAAATACATATTTGATGACCTGACTTACACAACTGTTGAATGGTGTTCGCAATCGTACTGGATGGCTTATTACAGATATGCAAGACCTTTCCTTCTCTCACCCATGTTTCATTGCTCGGTCGGAAGCTCCTCCTGACTAAAATTCATCCTAGGAGGCTGCTGAAAAAGCCTGCCAAACCTCCGCTCCCTAACGGTCGCGGCTCGGTAACTGCCTCGATGCCGCGTTTCCGAGCCGCTCGCGCTTTGCTTTGGTTTGCTCAACCATAGTCTGCAAGTAGTTGTGCGCTGCTGGCGTTTCGTACCGCGGCCCGAAAGGCTGGAAGTGCTGGTATTGATCGCGGGGCGGCTGCGAAAAACACGAGCCTCTTCTCCAGTTGTACGGAGCATCGCAGCTGCGGAATCGCACTTCAATTGCCCGACGATTCGCCGAAAGACTCATCGGTTAGATCCGGCTAGTGCCCGAAAGCGGTTGTTAAGCATGTGGTATTTCTCGTGCAAGTATCGACAAGCTGGCGTGCCGCCCGCAGTCGTTGGCCGGGTGTCGCCAAGTCGCCGGGTGTCGGCGGTTAGCTCGAGATGTCGACTGCTCCACGCTGCGGATAAGGTTTATGTTGGTGAGCGTTACGTCCTCTCCAGGAAAACGACTGACTGCATTCTCTTCAGCCATACCATCAAAGCTGGCTTGGAAAGCGGCGGACTTCAATGCATTGCTCACACGAATGCGCCAGAGTTCTATCCCGAAACGATTCCGGTCCTTGGCACGTATTGGCTGAAGGCCGTTTACGCAAGGGGTTATAGTCTTCGACAGTGGAAGGAACTGAATCGTTTGCTGAAGTTGGCGATGGCCGGTGAGGCCCTGAACGACACTTCGCGGCAAGTGCTTGGCGAGATTCAAAAGTGGATCGAGGAGTCGGTTGTCCTCCCAGCCCGCCTACCCGAATCCAAACCCCGGCGGTCGGAGCCGGTGCGGGCGGATTTGACTCGCGAACAGCTCATGGAATACACCATTCGCCTCTTGAACGAATGGCTGCCAGTGGAAGTGGCCCGCCTGTTAGTCGGGGAAAGCGAATCCGCCCTCAAAGAGGACGGCATCCCTGTTTTGGCAACTGCGCGAGCACTCGAACGTTTGTTGATTCGGGAACATCTGTCCGAAACCACGCTGCAAGGCCTACTCGATCCTCAATTACTGTCTCCCCAGTATGCCTACCCGTCGGATATGGAAGTTCTGCGGGATGTGGTCCTGTGGTTGATCGGCCGGACACAGGCGCCGGCGCCCTTCACGTTTTCTCCTGAACTCTTGTTCGTGGTCCCGAACTCACATTTCCCGGCGGACTATCGGGAAGCTATTCGCAACGCGGTTTTCGCACGGCGGCCCTACGGTGAAGAGATTCATGTACCGATCGCTCCCGCCTCGACTTTTCGAATTCTAAGAGAGGAACGGGTGCAGATAGGCTCTGTCATCATCACGATGGATGGATGCCTGTGGGAGTCCGAAAGCCTCCAAAGCGGCGACGAGGACTATGTGATTTATCGGCCGGTAGGGCTTCTCCGAATCGACTATTCTGGGGACCATGCCTGGTTTCGGGCGCCATGGCCGGAACTCCGGTTACACTGGTCAGGAGGCAGCTACTCTGTCGATAACCTAACTCTGTTCGGGCGGGAATGGCGCTTCACCAAATGGGAGGTGGATTCTGACCATATGTGGGCGCATTTCGTGTTTTCCCACGTGCTGCCAACAGGCGAGACTCCCTCACTGACGAATAACAAGCCTTGGCGGCTGCGGCCCGCATCTATTGACATGGCTTGGGCGGCGCTCGATCGTGCCCTTACGGCTGCGCGAGCCCAGAAGAATGGCAGGCCAATCGAAGAACTGCGTTTTGCGGATTTGATTCCTGTAGGGCGCGCCCTTTTCGAGTTGGTAACAAGTCAAGAATTACACACGCATATTGCACTCGAAACGAGACTAGGAGCCATTCGATTTATGGTGTCTTCCGTACAGTCGGAATACGGCCTGGTTCCTTGGAGAATCCTTCCGGAATCAGTGCGCCAAACCTTAGCCCGGCTGCGATATGGCCCCCGCTTCGCGCAGCTTGTGACAGAGACCTTTGAAGGACTTCCCGAAGACCTCGTTTCCGTGATAGGCCAGAGTACTGCTTCGCGTTTGACGTCACCTAGTGCGGCCTGAACGCCTAGCAGGCTGCTAAAAGGCAGCCAAACCTCCGCTCCCTAACGGTCGCGGCTCGGTAACTGCCTGTGAACTCGCTGGCGCGTTTCCGAGATAGGCGCGTTAGCAGCAGCCGGTGTTGAGAAGTGCTCTGCGATCGGCTTGCGACGGCAAGGTAAACCATCGAGGCGGGAAGTTCTGCGCGACTCCATCATATTTACATACTTACGGGATACGGGAGTCGTTCGCCGTGAAAGTTACCGGTAAACCGGGCCACGTGCAGGTCAGTCAGAAACGTTACAGGTCAGCGCCGACGTGCTAGCTCTGAGCGATCAACGGGCGTACCAGCAACTCTGGCCGCTGCCTTTGCCCATTAGAACGATTCTTACAGTGCGGAGGATGATTGCACAATCAAAGAAGATCGAAAGGTTTTTGAGGTAAAAAAGGTCGTATTCGAGTTTCCGAAGAGCGTCCTGGACGCTGGCGCCATAGGGATAGGAAACCTGCGCCCAGCCGGAAATTCCGGGCCGGACGGAATGACGCTCATCGTAATAGGAGATCTGTTGGCGCAGGGAGTCCACGAACACCGGCCGCTCGGGCCGTGGCCCTACGAAACTCATCTCTCCTCGCAGAACATTGATTACTTGAGGCAGTTCGTCGATGCGATAGCGCCGCAGACACCGTCCTAACCTCGTCACCCGGGCGTCGTTCACACTTGCCCATTGCGCCCCGTGCTTGGCCTCGGCATCCACCGCCATGGAGCGAAACTTCAACACATTGAAGACCTTGCCGGAGAGTCCGACCCGTGTCTGGCGATAGATTGCGGGACCGCGCGATTCCAAACGAATCGCGACAGCGATCATCGCCAGCAAGGGAGAAGTAAGGATCAGAAATGCGCCGGAGATGAGAACATCGATCGTGCGCTTAATTAAGAGCGTGGACCGGGAACGGCGGAAGCCTTCCGAAAAGACGAACCAACTGGGGCGTAGCGTTTCCAGCCAGACGCGCCCCGTGAGAGCGGCCATGGTGGAATGCACGTCTTCCACGCGGATGCCGGCCACCCGGAGTTTAACCAAGTCTCGGATCGGCAAGTTACCGCGGCGATCTTCCAGGGCAACGATGATTCGCGAGATACGGTGATCCCGGACAACTTGTTCCAACGAAGTGATGTCGCCGAGCACGGGCACTTCGGCTATTTCCGTGGCGTGAGCTGACTGGTCTCCGCTGATGAAGCCAACTACCTTGACGTTGAGATCCTCCCGGCGGCGGAGTTCCTTAGAAGCAATGATGCCAAGCTCCCGTGCGCCCAGGATGACTATTCTTTGCGGGGGCAGCGCAAACCCCCATGCTCTCTCGATGATGAACCGGTTGGCAAGCATGAACAAGGGAATCAGCGCAAGGCTGATGGCGAACACCCCACGTCCTATAAGCAGCGGGGGGAACAAGAGATATAGCATCCCCAATATCAGCGATGCAGTCCCAACGGATTGACACAACCGCAGGGTGTCTTCCATACGAGATCGGATGGCACGAAAGTCGTACAACTCCGTGTAGTGAAATGTGACCTGGAAGACTCCGACGACGGGGATCAACAGCAGCCCGAAGTCTGGCAGCTGTACATAAGCTTCGAATTCAACCGGATCGTTCCAGAATCGCAACTTAGCTCCGCAGACCACAGCAATGGCCACCACCAACGTTTCCAGCACTGCAAGTAGCAGCGTTTTGATCGCAAAATACTGGCTGAAGATCTGAATCATTGCAAAGTCTGAACCCGGTAAAGCAAAGCCTGGCCCTTTACACCTCCGATGGCTGGGCCAAGCCCAGATCTGCAACAGCAACCCTATCGCTACGGCGCTTAATCCAGCGCTCGTACCATAGGTTAAGAGTCACGGCTGTCCACAAACGGTTCGCATAGTCGCCTTGGCCTTTCCGATGCCGGTTGAGAATCTCAGCCAGATGTCGTTGTTTCAGCATGCCCTGACGGGTTAAGCCGGTTTCCATCAGGATCGGCTCGGCCCAGTCGCCTAGAACACCCTGGAACAGTTCGACGACCGGAGTTCGGAAGCCCTGCTTCGGCCGGTAGATAATCTGGTGAGGGAGGATCCCTTCAATGGCCTTCTTGAAGAAGTATTTGACCAGGCCACCTTTCGTCTTGAACTGTGTGGGAATGTTGTAGACGAAGTGAGCGTAGGCGGGCTCGGTATACGGGCAGCGAGCTTCCAGGCCAAGGAAAGACGCCAGGGAATCGAGCTTTCCGAGCATCAAATTGCCGAAATAGAAATCTTGCATCATCGAGTAGATGATATAGGAGAGGTAATCGCGGTTCGCGTGACCGCTGGCATCGAACCGTTGTTTGCAGGCGCTCACGATGGCGGATGCCGGACCGGCGCCGAAGGTAACCGATGATGAGAGGATGTCGTCCTTATCGGTGTCCATCCAGGCGGTCTCGTAACTCCAGAAATATTCGTCGCCGGCGGCTGCGCGGCTCAATACGTCCCGGCGCTTCGGTGAAAAAACCGGGGCCAGTCCCGCCATCAACTTGCGTGCTATGGCGGGCTTCTTCATGTAAGGCAGCCAGCGGCCATAGTATCCGTCGCGGACGTGTATCATCCCGCCGTGACCGCAGCAGAGCTCATCGTTGGCTTCGCCAGTAATGACCACGCGCAGCCCCTGGTCCTTGGCCATCCGAAGCGCGTGGTAAAGGAAGACGCTCGACGGTTCGGACACCAGGTCTTCCATAGCGTCGATCGTGATAGGAATCGTCTCCAGGAATTCGGCAGTCGAAAGCAGGCATTCGTGATGATCGGAGTGGATGACATCCGCTATCTTGCGCGCATACGCAAGATCGTTGTATTTTTCCTGGCCCTCCAGGCCCGCGAGTCCCACGGTGAAAGTGTGGAGGGGGCTGCTTCCATAGCGCGCCAACAATGATGCGTTGGCACTGGAATCGTTGCCACCACTGAGTAGCGCTGCAATCGGACCCTCGACCTTACGGCGCCGCAGGGCTTGAGAGTACAGTTCGCGCACCCGATCGACATAGAACTTCTCGTCATTCGATTCGGGCACCGGATCCGCCAGCAGATCCCAATAGCGCTTGAGGTGGACGGATCCATCGGCCCGGCAAACGGCGGCCGTACCGGGGGGTACCTTCTGGACATCACGAAAGAGCGTGCGGGGTCCGGGAACGCTTGTAAAGGTCAGGAACTGAGACACAGCGGTTTCGTCCACGGCACACGGAACCTGCGAGTGGCACAGGAGTGACTTGATTTCCGATGAGAACGCCACGCCCCTGGGGCCGTTCCAATAATAGAGCGGACGAACCCCCAGGAAATCGCGCAGGAGAACGAGTTGTTTCCGGCGGGCGTCCCAGAGCGCGGCAGCGAATTGGCCATCCACGCGGCGGAATCCCTCGATTCCCTCTTCCTCGTAGAGATGCAGCAGGGTCTCGACGGAATGCTGCTGGGCATAGGTGTGGCCCTTACCGCGGAGTGCGGGGCGGAGGTCAGCGTCATTGAAAACGTGGCCGTCACAAACCATGAACAGCGTCCGGTCCTCATTGGCGAGCAGGGCGGGGCTGGTCTCGCCCGGGGCGGACCGCAAAAAACGAAATCCCAGCATGATTTGGCTGGCTCGCTGGATGTAGTCAGAGGCACCGTCCGGCCCGCGCACCTGGAGCGATCGAAGCATCGAGGCTAAGTCTTGGCCAGCGTCAACGTACGTGGCCAGTTGGCCTAGAGCACCACAGACAGCTGACATTAAACGTGCTTTCTCCCATTCATAGAATCAACTGATAGCGTGGTAGAGTTCCTGGTATCCGGAGACTACAGAATCGAGGCTATTGCGCGCACGCGCTTCCGCGTTCGCACGCTTCCCGAGTCTGGCCCGCATCTCCGGATTCAGTGCGAGCGATACGAAGAGCCGGGACATTGATTCGGGATCCTCCGCCGGCGATAGTAATCCACTTACCCCGTCTGAAAGAACTTCCGGGATCTCGTTCACACGCGTTGCGACAATTGCCACTCCTGCCGCTTTGGCTTCCAACAGCGCAACGCCGAAGGGTTCAAATTTCGAGGCCAGCACAAAAATATCGAGGCATCGCAAGAACGCCGGCACCCGCTCACAATGCCCGATGAATGACACTTGCTCTGAGATCTTCAAGTCTTGCGCCATTTGCACAAGGTCGGCCTTCAGTGGGCCGTCGCCGGCTAGAACCATTCGCAGTCTGGGAACTCCCGCGACTGCCTTTGCGAATGCACGGAGTTGCGTCGGATAGTCCTTCTGCGCCACAAGCCGTCCGACGCTGCCGATCAGGATTTCGTCGGAATGGAAGCCGAGCGCTCGCCGGAAATCGTTCGCCTCCTGGGCCGACACGCTCTCTACGGCGCTCAGGTCGGCGCCATATGGAATGATGCGGAGCTTGTCAGCGGTAAGCCCGTTATACTCGCAGAATCGCTTGCCGAGCGGCGCGGACACCGTGACGAGGTAGCGCATTAACCGCGCTGCTATCCGATTTCGGTAAATGTTGCGGCGAGAGTTGGTCGCCAGGGGCTGCGGCAGGAAGCGGTAAGTCCGGTCAGGCACCTGGCACGCGAACGCACTGAGAGACCCGACCGTGCCGCGCACGCCGGCGAGTTTAGCCGCCAATCCGCCGTAGAGTATCGGCCGGGGGTTGTAGCACTGCACGACGTGGCAGTCAAACGAACGCATTAGTCTGGCGAGACGCAAGGGTGCGCTCCAATCGATGCCGTCGCGACAGGCGATGTGGTGGATGGGTATCCCGCTGGCTTTGAGTTGCTCTACCAGGTTGCCGGTCGCTTTTCCAAACGTGCATACGATGCTGCGAAAGCGGCGCGGATCCAGGTGTGTTGCCACAAAGGCCATAGTCATGGTCTTTCCACTTAGACCAAGGCTATCCAGCACAAACAGGACGTTTTTAGTTGACCCAACACTCATACCAAGAAAAGAGATTGATCAGGCACCAGAGATCGAAGCTATTGTCGTGTAACCCGCTCTTGTGGGCTTGCCACAAATTGCGAATATGATCGAAATCGAAAAAGTCCAACCGCCGGGCGGCTGACGAGAACAAACGTTCTTCCGCCCACTCCGATAGTGGCCCGCGCAGCCATTCCGGGAGGGGGACGCGGAATCCCTGTTTTTCGCGGTGGATGATCTCATCGGGAATGATACCGGCGACCGCCTGCTTGAGGATATGCTTTGTGGTCCTCCCCTGAATTTTCGAGTTTTGAGGGAGGCTGAGCGCGTAGGAGACAAGTTGGTAATCGAGAAACGGAGCGCGAGCCTCAAGCGAATGCGCCATCGAGAATTTGTCGACTCTCATCAGCAGGAGCTCTGGAAGCCGGTTGCACAGTTCCACGTATGACATCTGCTGCAGAAAGTCGGCGGCAGGTTGACGCTCACAGATCTCCTGGTAATACCCTCGCACCAGTGGAGCGCTCCCTGGCCCGAATATCGACCGCGCCTCGGGCCGCAGCAAGGACTTCTTTTCGGTATCCCAGAAGACGACATCGAGCCCCCAATAGAATGGTTCGTTCGCTGCCGCGCGGCGAAAGATGTCCAGCCGGCCATTCGAAGACCCTGTCGTGCGGGCCACCGAGTATAGGGCCTGCCGAAGTGACTGAGGCAGCCGCAGCAAAGGCTTCCAACGGCGGGCATGTTTCGCAAGCGTGGAGACAAAGTCCCCGTAACCGCCAAATACTTCGTCACTGCCTTCACCCACAAGAACCACGGTGACGCCGTGCTGTTTGGCTGCCAGAGAGACAAAATGCATAGGCAGGCAGGCGGGATCGCCGATCGGTTCATCCTGGTAGTAGATCAGTTCCGGGAGGCTCTTGCGGCAATCGTCCGCGGTGATGGTGACTTCCTGATGGTTACAGCCAAACTCGCGAGCCATCCGGCGGGCATACGGCAGGTCGTGAAAGTTCTCGGCGTCGCCGAATCCCTCGAATCCAACCGAAAAGGTGCGCAGTGGTTCGGAGACCAACTGACTCATTAGCGCCACGTTGGTACTGGAGTCGATTCCGCCACTCAGAAAGGCGCCGACCGGAACGTCGCTCATGAGCCGTTTTTTGACAGCCCCCCTAAGCAATTCGCGGACACGCTCGACGCTTTCGTCATCGCGAATCTCTTTTCCCCAATCCGGTCCATCCAGCGGTGACCAGTACCGCTCCGTCTTGATGCCGCCAGCGGTATCGCAGAGCATCACGTGCGCAGCGGGGAGTTTACGAATGTTTCGAAACAGAGTGAGCGGCGCCGGCGTATTCGAAAAGGTAAGAAAGTGGCCCAGGGCTTCCACATCAATATCGCGGGCGATGCCGGGATACTGTAAGAGCGCTTTGATTTCGGACGCAAAGAGAAGCCTGCCCTCCGAAACCGTATAGTAAACGGGCTTCTTTCCGAGCCGATCCCGCGCCAGGAGCAGCCGGCGGCGGTTCTCGTCCCATAAGGCAAACGCGAACATTCCATCCAGGCGGGAGAGGCAATCGACGCCAAACTCCTCGTACAGATGAATGATGCACTCGGTGTCAGTATGCGAGCGGAATTGATGCCCCTTGGCCTGAAGCGGAGCACGGTGTTGCTCGTGATTGTAGATCTCGCCGTTGAAAGTAATCCAAATGCTGCCGTCTTCATTGGACATCGGCTGGCGGCCAGCATCACTCAAGTCGACAATACTCAGCCGGCGGTGTCCGAGTACAGCGCGGTGATCGGGACTCTCATACAGTCCGAACGCATCCGGTCCGCGGTGAGCCATCGTGTCGCGCACGCGACAAAGGTCGGGCCGTTCATCGCGTTCGGATGCCCCGTAATTATATAACCCGGCTATGCCGCACACTTTCTTCTGCTTTTCCAGTCGAAACCCTGCTTGTACCCACACTACGCAGTGATCACCGTCCTCCCCACGGCTGCGGTAATCGCTCTCTACCCGGGGTAGAACTTACGGGACAGTGAACGGCTAAGCAAGTACAACACCAGACTCAACAGGCGCGTGCAGACGGGAATGAAGCAGTCCGCACGGGAATGTCAGACGAAAAAGGGGACATTGTGCCGAAAGAGGACGCAATACGCCCGATATCCCGCATGCAAGGGTACTTAGACCCTGGCGCTGAAATTGCTCAACGGACGAACCAGCGATGTCCAGGCGCCTTCGTTTCACAATTGCGGGCGTGGTTTCGATTTTGTGGGCCGGTCCGCCGGCGACTGCGCAGACTGCGGACCGGGGACTGCAAGTCGAGGAGCTCTCGTTCTCGCAGACTTATATCGCCCAGGGGGTCCCAACGGGGATCGTTACGTACAGCGACGTGTTTAACGGGTCTGGGGTCTCTGTGACTGGCGCGGCAACCATCAAGTGGACGAGGATCAGTGGCAGGTCTTTCTTTCGACTGCGAGCTTTGCCAACATACGGCAGCCTAATAGGAGGCACGAACTCGCGAACGTGGGACCAAACAGTCTCCTTGGCTTATAGCCGCATCCTGGGAAGCAAATGGAGGATGAATTGGTCCGGATCGGCGCAGATCATGAACTTCGATGAAGCGCTCTTTGCCGATTCGACGCTTAGTCAGCTCGCTTCGAACCCAATTAATTTCGAAAACCTCACAGGGGCAATTTTCCGAGGAAACTCTCCTGACCCGGAGTTGAACAGTACCGCTTATGGCTCCCTTCATCCGGATCAAAGCATTCAGGATTTTCTGTTGGGCAGCCGAACTGCCAACGCCGGCGTAACGGCGACGCTTATGTATGCCTATTCGCCGCGTTTATCGATAAGTCTTTCCGCCGGCGGTTCGCTCGTGCGACACCTGAAAGACTCATCTGATCCTCCTAGTTTTTACTATCCGAAGCTCAATTCGACCGCCTCCGGGATTAACGCAACCTATTCACTCTCACCCCGGACCCAAGTGGGTGTATCCGCAAACGTGGTCCGCAGCGAGTTCGACTCTGCGATACTCACCACCAATTCCTTCTCCGGTTCCATCAACCGAATCATGAGCCGCCGCTGGTTCGTCCAAGCGTCCTTAGGGCTAGGCTCCGAGACCTTCGGACATGACCTTCACCTGGATAACCGATATTCGGCTGGTCTGGGTTTCAAAACCTTCAGCCATACCGCTCTGATCGCCTTCGAACGCGCGCTCGACGACCCGTATGCCGTGACGTTGGCAACACTGGAACACTTCAGGGGTCTCACTGGATCCTGGCATTACGCTCGCCCCGACAGTCCGTGGTGGATTACCAGCGCCGCTTCTCAGTTGGTCGCCATCTATCGGGGCGTCCCCGGGACGAATACCTGGTCGGTCGCGCAGACTGTAGGCAGGCGGATAAACGGGAACTATTCTGTTGTGGTGCAATACACGGCCGGTCGAGTGGGGGCGAAGCGCTACATACAGGACGGTCGCCAGTACCAGCTGGAGCAAACCGGGATACGCGCGACGTTTCTGTGGTACCCACGAACGGTGCCGCCTTCTCAATGACCGAAAGATGGACTCCATCGCGGAACGTCGACCCGTTTTCCGGATCGATCAAAATATCTATTCTCTTGTTTTCTATCCTGTCGGTCGCCGCCCAGGGGAGCCAAACCGTGACTCCCCATCCCCGCATCTGGCTGACCACCCAAATGATTGCTGATATGAAGGCAAAAATAGCCGCCTCCGACCCCGACTGGGTGGCGATCAAGGCCTCCGCGGACGAGATACTATCCCTACGCATCCCGAAACTGACGATTGTCTCGGCCACCAATGCGAACCCGGTGCTGTTTACGACGGCCGAACCCCTTCCCTGGCACGGCACCGCTACCAGAGTTTACTTGGCTGGTGGGACTGGCGCATGGCTGCGCGTAAATAACAACCCAGCCATCAATGGTTGGGCTGCGACCGCCGAAGGCGCCAACAAATTCAGCATCCCCATCGACTCAACTTCGTACGGCTCATTCGCTGGGCAGACCTTGACGTTCTTCATGGCCGAGGGAGAGAACAACCCGGGTTTCCTTACCTATGGGCAAACCGGCGCCGGCTGGTACGATGCTCTGCTTCAATGCGGGCTGGTATATAAGGTGAAGGGGGATGCAAAATACGCAACCAAGGCGCTCACGTTGCTCGATTGGATCAATACGCTCGGCGCGGCCGGGATGATATCTCCGGTCTCGCAGGACAGCGGACGAGCCAGTATGGGGGCCACGCTGGGTGTGGCCATCGCCTACGACTGGTTTTATGATTTGTTGAGCCCTCAACAAAAAGGTGCAACCGCTGTTACGCTGAACCTATGGAATGCATGGACTCAAGCGCACGCATTTTCCATCACAGATCCGCGGAGCAACTATTGGGAGGCTCACGTAACGGCTTCCGCCGCCAGCGGGTATGCGACTTATGGGGACAATCCACATGCCCAAGCGTTGATTGACTGGGCTACCAACAATTGGAACGCAAACTTCGATCCGAAGTTGTTCAATCGGCCCAGTGTGACTGCAAAAGCAGCCGAGGATGCGAGCGGCTATTTCTATGGCGGCCTGGCTCTCCTCGGTTACAACTACGGCGGCAACGACATATCGCGCCACCTCAAGTATATGTTGCTGGTGAAGACAGCAACCGGAAACGATATGCTCGCCAGCCGCGACTACGGCCGCAGATGGTCCACGAACCTCATCCATTCGCTCAAACCAGATCGTTGGCATGTTCCACCGCTCGGCCAGTGGCCCGGCTCCTGGTACGGAGTGATGACACTCAGCGAGGCGCTCTTGCTCTCGTACTCGTTGGAGGGCACAACAGAAGGCGGTTGGGCGCAGTGGCTGTACCAGCATATTGGAAAGTATCCGCCCGAAGCAGCTGTTTTTGTCCAACCGACCATCCAGGACCGTTTCCTGTTTTTCAAGAGCACGCGCGCTGCAGTAGATTATCGGGCCACCGAAGCCCCTTTCTATTTCTCCGATGGCGGCGAAGCGCAGCTGTTTTGGCGTTCGGATTGGAGCGACACGGCCGATTATGCCTTTGTAAATACGGCAGACGCGCACTATACAGGAGGCACGGCAAAGCACGCCGGGCACATCGATCTTACGCGCGGATCCGACTACCTCCTGGTCGCTTCGGGGTGGTGGAAGGGAACGGGTGATGGCACGACCGGAACTCCGGAGAATATCGCGCAAAACAGCGCAATGCAGAGCACACTGTATTACTGGGACGGCGGTTCAGCTGCCGGTGGTAAGTGTTTTGACCAACACGACTCCTATGATGGTTGCCAGCTGGGATTCGGCATTTACAGACCTCCGATTCAGAGGATAACGTCAAAGTTCGCCTTTAGCGAAAACGAATTCGCGACATCGTACGACTATGCGCAGATTCCGCGCGACCGTACGCTGCAATATTTCTTTCGCGCCTTTGCCGCGCTAGGCAATGGCACCTATGTTGTCTGGGATAGAGTTCAGTCCACCAGGGCCAGTCACATCAAGCAGCTCCGGTGGCAGTTGTCCGCCGCGAGCACTCC
>Ga0335081_10001976_pt1 | contig 32414 bp, 31 predicted proteins | sample Lox_Sample_35_FD_206713 | JGI IMG/M metagenome (GOLD analysis project Ga0335081, IMG submission 206713) | Soil microbial communities from Loxahatchee National Wildlife Refuge, Florida, United States - Lox_Sample_3.5 | ecosystem: Environmental > Terrestrial > Soil > Wetlands | place: USA...
TCGTCGGCGCCAGCAACTACAACGGCAACGGCCAGCCGGAGCTGCTGTTCCAGAACACCAGCAATGGCACGCCGATGATCTGGACCATGAACGGCACTTCGGTCACTGGCGCGTCAACGCTCGCCAGTCCGGGCCAGAGCTGGCACGCCAATACGGGCTGAGCCGACTTCACCCTCCGCTGCAGGGGCCTGCAGGGGCAGGGTCGGCGAGCCCTCGGGTCTTGCCTTCGGCAAGCCCAAGGGTCAACTCCGCGAGCCGCGGTGGGGTGGCTCTGCCAATCGCGCGGCGCTTCGATTGACGCAATCACCGTCACCCCACCCCGATCATCGCGCCTTCGTCGCGATGATCGACCCTCCCCCTTCAGGGCCCCCGTCCGGGGAGGGTAAAGAACCATCACACCAGCCGGCTGCGCTCCACCGCCGCGCCGATGAACGAGGCGAACAGCGGGTGCGGCTCGAACGGCCGCGATTTCAGCTCGGGGTGGAACTGGACGCCGATGAACCAGGGATGGTCGTCGTACTCGATGATCTCCGGCAGCACGCCGTCGGGCGACATGCCGCAGAAGCGCATGCCGCGCTGCTCGAGCCGGCCCTTGTAGTTGGTGTTGACCTCGTAGCGGTGGCGGTGCCGCTCGGAGATTTCGGTCGTGCCGTAGATGTCGGCGACGCGGCTGCCGCGCGCGAGCAGCGCCGGATAGGCGCCGAGCCGCATGGTGCCGCCGAGATCGCCGCCCGCCCCGCGCTTCTGCAGCTCGTTGCCCTTGAGCCACTCGGTCATCAGGCCGACCACCGGCTCGGGCGTCGGGCCGAACTCGGTCGAGTTCGCCTCGGCGATGCCGCACAGGTTGCGCGCCGCCTCGACCACCGCCATCTGCATGCCGAAGCAGATGCCGAAATACGGCACCTTGCGCTCGCGCGCGAACCGGGCGGCGCGGATTTTTCCTTCGGCGCCGCGCTGGCCGAAGCCGCCCGGCACGAGAATCCCGTTCACGTGCTCGAGGAACGGCGCCGGGTCCTCGCGCTCGAACACCTCGCTCTCGATCCAGTCGAGCTTCACCTTGATGCGGTTGGCGATGCCGCCGTGCGAGAGCGCCTCGATCAGCGACTTGTAGGCGTCCTTGAGCCCGGTGTACTTGCCGACGATCGCGATCGTCACGTCGCCTTCCGGGTTGCGGATGCTCTCGTTGATGCGCGCCCAGCGGTCGAGATCGGGGGCGCGCGCCGGCTCGATGCCGAAGGCGGCGAGCACCTCGGTGTCGAGGCCGGCCGCGTGATAGGCCTCGGGGACCGCATAGATGTTGTCGACGTCGCGCGCCTCGATCACGGCGCTTTCGCGCACGTTGCAGAACAGGCCAAGCTTGCGCCGCTCCTCGGACGGGATCGGCCGGTCGGTGCGGCAGAGTAGAATGTCAGGCTGGATGCCGATCGAGCGCAGCTCCTTGACCGAGTGCTGGGTCGGCTTGGTCTTGAGCTCGCCGGCCGAGGGAATGAACGGCAGCAGCGTGAGATGGATGTAGACGGCGCTGTGGCGCGGCAGCTCGTTGCCGAGCTGGCGGATCGCCTCGAAGAACGGCAGGCCCTCGATGTCGCCGACCGTGCCGCCGATCTCGACCAGCACGAAATCGACGCCCTCGTTGCCCTCGCGCACGAAGTCCTTGATCGCGTTGGTGACGTGCGGGATCACCTGGATGGTGGCGCCGAGATAGTCGCCGCGCCGCTCCTTGGCGAGGATCTCCTGGTAGATGCGCCCGGTGGTGATGTTGTCCTGCCGGCTCGCCGGGCGGCCGGTGAAGCGCTCGTAGTGGCCGAGGTCGAGGTCGGTCTCGGCGCCGTCGTCGGTGACGAACACCTCGCCGTGCTGGTAGGGCGACATGGTCCCGGGATCGACATTGAGATAGGGGTCGAGCTTGCGCAGCCGCACGCTGTAACCGCGCGCCTGCAGCAATGCGCCGAGCGCCGCCGATGCGAGACCCTTGCCGAGTGAAGAGACCACGCCGCCGGTGATGAATATGTACCGCGCCATGGGACTCAACATGTAGCCCCGCCGGGTCGATTCGACGAGGGGCTTGGACAAAGATTCTTGGATTCTTGGCCGTTCCCGACCGAAATCGGCATCGCGGCAATTCGGGCGCAAATCCAACGGATTAGGAACAGACCTGGACGCAACAGGCGAGCCGCCGCGCTGCCGTGCTGCGCCGCCCCGGCGCACCGGGCGCTCCCGCGCTGCAAGACACCGCGCGGCGCCCCCTCTCCGGGTGATCGGGGTCGGTCACCGCCTTGCGGGCGAACCCGCGCGCCGCCGCTACCCTGCGCTGCTGGGATGCCCGCCGCGTCACCACGCCGCGCCGAAATTTACCATTCATGCCGCCCGCGGTCCTCTACCATTCCGCTGGCGTCGGACCGATCAATCGTTTAATCAGGAAAGCTGATCTCGCCGCGGCAGCGGCCCCTTGGGGCCTGCCGACAACGGATCATACGAGGAGGAAACCTTGAGCTCGTCAAACGAGCCCGCACGTTCATATGGGCTCAGTCTCAACCTGCTGCGCAAGCGCGATTTCTACGCCGGCGGGTTGATGATCCTGTTCGGCCTGGTGATGGCGATGCACGGTCCGAGCTACTCGCTCGGAACCCTGATGCACATGGGCCCGGGCTTCCTGCCCACCGCGCTCGGCGTCATCCTGATCGGCCTCGGCATCGCGATCGCGATGACCGCGGTCGGCGTCCCGGACGGCGAAGACGAGGACATCCTGCCGGCGCAACCGCAATGGTTCGCCTGGGCGTGCATCCTGGCGGCCCCGGTCCTGTTCATCGTGTTCGGCACCTATGGCGGGCTGGCGCCCGCGACCTTTACCTGCGTGTTCGTCGCCTCGCTCGGCGACCAGAAGGCGGGCTGGATCGCCAGCATCGTGCTGTCGACGATCATCACGGTGTTCGGCGTGCTGCTGTTCCACTTCGTGCTGCAGATCCCGATGCCCGTCCTGAAATTCTTCGAATGGAGCCTCCTGTGATTACGACGGCAATCTCAGACCTGGCGCACGGATTCGAAGTCATCATCTACGACCCGCACGCCTATTTTTACCTGTCGATCAATCTGCTGTGGTGCTTCATCGGCGTGCTGATCGGCAACATGGTGGGCGTGCTGCCCGGCATGGGGCCGCTCGCGACCATCTCGATCCTCTTGCCGCTCACCTTCGGCATGAAGCCGGTCGGCGCGATCGTGATGCTCGGCGCCGTGATGTACGGCGCGCAATACGGCGGCGCCATCTGCTCGATCCTGCTCAACCTGCCGTGCCATCCGCCGCACGCGGTCACCTGTCTCGACGGATTCCCGATGACCAAGCAGGGCCGCGGCGGCGTCGCGCTCGGCGTCACCGTGATGGCCTCGTTCGTCGGCGCCTCCTGGGGCATCACCGAAATGGTGTTCCTGTCGCCGGTGCTGGTGCGCATCGCGCTGCAGTTCGGCCCGGCGGAGATCTGCTCGCTGATGCTGCTCGGCCTGCTCGCCGGCTCGACCCTCGCGCGCGGCTCGCCGCTCAAGGGCGTCGCGATGACGGTGCTCGGGCTGATGATCGGCATCATCGGCTCCGACATCGAAACCGGCGCCGAACGCTTCACCTTCGGGCTCACCGAGCTCGACGACGGCGTCGAGCTGATCGCGCTCGCGCTCGGCCTGTTCGGCGTCGCCGAGTTCATGAACAGCGTCAATCAGCAGGCGGAAATCAACACCAAGTATTCGAACGTGCGCCTGCGCGACATGCGCCCGACCAAGGAGGACCTCAAGCGGTCGTTCTTCCCGATGTGGCGCGGCACCATCGTCGGCAGCCTGTGCTCGCTCATTCCCGGCACCGGGCCGACGATCGCGTCGTTCGTCGCCTACGCGACCGAGAAGAAGATCTCGCGCACGCCGGAGCTGTTCGGCACCGGCATGATCGAGGGCGTGGTCTGTCCCGAGGCCTCGACGCACTCCTCGGTGCAGGGCGACTTCATTCCGACCATGAGCCTCGGCATTCCGGGCGACGCCGTCATGGCGCTCTTGCTCGGCGCCCTGATGATCCAGGGCATCGTGCCCGGGCCGCAACTCATCAGCCAGCATCCCGACGTGTTCTGGGGCCTGGTCGCGAGCTTCTGGATCGGCAACATCATGCTGGTGCTGCTCAACGTGCCGCTGATCGGCATCTGGGTGAAGCTGCTCACCATCCCGTACAAGTATCTCTATTCGAGCGCGATGTTCTTTGTCTGCATCGGCGTCTACGCGGCCAACAACGACATGTTCCAGGTCGGCGAGGTGCTGGTGATCGGCATGCTCGGCTACGTGCTGCTGCGGCTCGGCTTCCATCCGGCGCCGATCCTGCTCGGCTTCGTGCTCGGCCCGCGCTTCGAGGAGAACTTCCGTCGCGCCATGCTGATCTCGCGCGGCGACATCATGGTGTTCCTCGAACGGCCGATCAGCGCGGTGTTCATCTCGCTGTGCGTGATCCTGATCGCCGGCCAGATCTACGTCCGCATGAGGGGCGCCAAGAAGCCGGCAACGACGGCGCCAGCCGGTAACGTCGAGCAACCGCTCGCGGCCGAGTGAGCAAGCGTCCCACGAGCCGAATGGGCTCATGGGACGGCTCACGCATAATCTCGCGTTGAACGGATGTCCGCGGGCCGCGTCGCGGCCCGCCGCTTTTCGTCCGTCCTATTTCGACTGGGGAGCGGTCGGCGCCTGCCCGGGGCCCTGCTGCAGCTGATTGAGCACGCCGCCCGGAGTGGCGGGCGCTGCCGGCGCGGTCGGCGCGCCGCTTTGCGAGGCCGGGATCACGGTGGCCGGCTTGCGCTCGTGGCCCGCGATGATCGACAGCACCAGGCTGGTCAGGAAGAACCCGCCCGCCAGGATCGCGGTCGCGCGGGTGAGCACATTGGCGGTGCCGCGGCTGGTCATGAAGCCGCCGGTCGAGCCGATGCCGAGCCCGCCGCCCTCGGACTTCTGCAGCATGACCACGCCGATCATCGCCAGAACCAGCATGAGATGGATCACGATGACGACCGTGTGCATTGCGCCTGTCCGTCGGAGAGAATGTGGCGACCCGCCGGCCCGGCCGGTCCTGCCATGCCATATAGGCAACCGGCCGGCTGTCTACACGATCCCGCCACCCATTGCCACTGCGTCGGGGATGGCAGCCTCCGGCCCGGTCCCGGCGCCGAAATGCGGCGCTACTTGAGCGTCGCCAGATAAGCCACGACGTCCTCGACATCTTTCGGGTCGCTCAGGCCCTCGAAGGGCATCCGCGTGCCGGGCACCTTGGCCTGCGGATTGGCTACGAACTGCCGCAGGGTCGCTGCATCCCAGATGAGTTTCGCGCGCCGCATCGGGCCGGAATAGCGGAAATCGTCGAGCGCGGCCGATTTGCGCCCGACCACGCCCTTGAGGCTCGGCCCGATCGCATCGGGCTTCTCGGTATGGCAGGCCGCGCAGGCGGCGAACACTTGCCTGCCATGTGCAAGATCGGCCGCATGTGCTTGAAAAGTCATCGCTACTGCGGCCGCTCCGAGCGCGGCCGGGATGCCGCGCCGGTTCATGCGTGCACCAGCGGTCCGGGGTTCTTGAGATACTGCGCCGTGATCGCCTGCGCCGACCAATAGGCGAGCGCCCCGACCGTGCCGGTCGGGTTGTAGCCGTGCTGCTGGGGAAACACCGAACTGCCGAGCACGAACAGATTGTGCGCGTCCCACGCCTGCAGATAGCGGTTCACCACGCTCGACTTCGGGTCCGCCCCCATCATGGTGCCGCCCGTGTTGTGGGTCGACTGGTAGGGCACGACGGTGAACTTCTTCGGCCGGGAATGCAGCGCGTAGTCGGTCGGGTTCATCGCCTTGATGATCCCGTCGAGCTTCGCCAGCAGGTAGCGCGACATCTTGTGGTCGTTGTCGGTGCCGTTGTAGGTGAGGCGGATCAACGGACGGCCGAGCGCGTCGCGGTAGGTCGGGTCGAGGTCCATGAAGTTCCTGGCATTGGCGTAGACCGAGCCCTGCGTGTTGAAATGCGTCGCGTGCTGGTACCACTTGACGGTCGCGCGCTTCCATTCCGCGCCCCAGCGCGGCGTCCCGTGCGGCACCGGACGCCCGCCGATCGGCGGCGCGCCGCCATTGCTGCACGCGATATAGCCGCCGCCGAAGAAGCCGAGCCCGGTGTGGTCGAAGTTCTCGCCGTTGAAGTCGTCGATCGCGATCGACATGCCGGGCGCGCCGATGAAAGGATTCATCCACCTGTCGGCGAAGAACGCGACGCCGCCCGCCTCGAACTGATAGGCGTAGTTCTTGCCGACCACGCCCTTCCCGCTCTTTGGATCGTACGGCTCGCCGATGCCGGCGAGCAGCAATTGCTGCGTATTGCCGAACACGAAGCTCGACAGCACCACGATGCCGGCCGGCTGCTCGAACTCCTCGCCGGTGCGCATGTCCGTGTAGGCGACGCCGGTCACCTTCTTCGCCGCCTTGTCGTAGAGGAGCCGGCTCACGAACGAGCGCGTGCGCAGCTCGAATTTCGGCTCGACCCGCAGGGCCGGCATCACGTTCACGTTGGGCGAGGCCTTGGAATTGGACTCGCAGGCGGTGCGGTTGCAGTGGCCGCAATATTCGCAGGCGCCGAGCGTGATGCCTTCCGGATTGACGTAAGGCGCGCTCGCGGTCGCGACCGGCAGCGGGAACGGGTGATAGCCGAGGCTCTTTGCGGCATCGCGGAAGATGGCGGGGCCGAGGCCGGTCTTGATCGGCTTGTTCGGATAGTCGTCGCTGCGCGGCCCCTCGAATGGATTGCCGCCCGCGACCGTCCGGCCGCGCAGGTTGCCGGCCTGGCCGGAGGCGCCGCACAGCTTGTCGAAGCGGTCGTAGTGCGGCTCGAGCTCGGCGTAGCTCACCGGCCAGTCGGCGATCGTCATGTCGTCCGGGATGGCCTTGGCGCCGTATTTCTCGCCGAGCGCGCTGCGGATGCGGAAATCGGTCGGCAGGAAGCGCCAGTGCAGCCCGCCCCAATGGATGCCGGAGCCGCCGACGCCCTCGCCCGGCAGGAACGCGCCGAACCGGCGGATCGGCAGCGCCAGCTCATCCGGCTCGTTGCGGAACGTGATGGTGTCGAGCGAATTGTCCTGCATCAGCTCGAGCCGGCGCACGTAGCGCAGCTCGTCGCGCAGCTGCGTGAGCGTGAACTCCTCCTTCGGGATGCGGTCGGCGCCGCGCTCGAGCCCGACCACGTTGAGGCCGGCCTTGGTCAGCTCGCGCGCCATGATGGCGCCAGTCCAGCCCATGCCGACCATGACGGCGTCGACTTCCTTCAGCTTGGTTGCCATCGTCGTGCCCTCTTACGAAAAGTCCGCGATCGAGCGCGGCGGCGCGACGTAGCGCTTGTCGTAGTAGGCATCGACCTTTTCGCGGTAGAGGGCCGGCAGGCCCGGAAAGCCGAGCATCTGCCAGGCGACCTTGTTGCGGTTGCCGCCATACATCGGGTCGGAAAAGAAACCCTCCATGACGATGCCGAGCACGCGGTTGAAGAAGGCGGCGGCGGAAAAATTCTCGAACTTGGCCTTGCCTTCCTCCATCTGCTTGAGCGCATCGACGCGCTGCGCCGGCGCGAGGCGGTCGAACTCCTTGTCGAAGGTCTTGCGCGACCAGGCATTGGCGGCCGCGATGCCGGCGGCAAAATATTCGCGCGGCGTGAGCGCGAGCTGGTAGCCCTGCTCGGGCGTGCCGCGGCGAAACGGACCGGAGCGATACATCTTGTCGCCCGCGCCATAGGCGCCGGCGAGCTGGCGATCGATGTAGGTGACGACGCCGCAATCGGTGCCGGAGGGCGAGAGCTCATCGGCCGGGATGATCGTATCGGCCATGGCCGACATGAACGCGACCTCGGTCGCGGTCAGTGCGAGATAGGTCTCGGGCGCGGCGGCCGCCGCCGGCTGCGGCGCCGCCGGCGCCGCCTCGGCCGGCGTCGCAACCGGAAGCTCGCCCGCGAGCCCGCTCGCCACGCTCGCGCCCGCAAGCCCGGCGCCAAGCAGGAATTTGCGACGCGTGTCGTCGACCATGATTTCCTCCCACGGCTCGGCCGTGCGACGGCCGTCGTTCTGCCATTGCGGCCATGCTAGCGCGCGGCCTGACAAAGTCGAGCCGGATGATATTCTGCGCCGCGCGGAGAACGCATACGAGGGGAACGCAATGGGCAAGGGACATCGTGACAAGATCGCCGTGATCACCGGCGGCGCGAACGGCATCGGCCAGGCATTTGCCAAGCGCCTCGCCGAGGACGGCGCGCATGTCGCGATCGCCGACCTCGCACCGGGCGACGCGACCGTGGCGCTCGTCACCCAGGCCGGACGCGAGGCGCTCGCGTGCACGTGCGACGTCGCCTCGCCCGACTCCGTCGCCGCCATGGCGAAGGAGGTGCAAGCCCGCTTCGGCCGCTGCGATATCCTGATCAACTGCGCGGGAATTTTTCCGCAGCAGGCGTTCGACGACATGACCTTCGCGGACTGGCGCCGCCTCATGTCGATCAACCTCGACAGCGCGTTCCTGTGCGCCTCCGCGTTCGTGCCCGGCATGAAGGCGCGCCGCTGGGGCCGCATCGTCAACATGGCGTCGAGCACGCTCGGCTCGGTCGTCACCGGCTTCGTGCACTACGTGGCGAGCAAGGGCGGCATCGTCGGCTTCACCCGCGCGCTCGCCTCCGAGCTCGGCCCCTTCGGCATCACGGTCAACGCGATCTCGCCCGGCCTCACCCGCACGCCCGGCACCGTGACGCGCGCGCCGCGCGCCGGCCTCAAGAGCATGGACGAGGAATTCGACGCGGTCGCCCAGATGCAAGCGATCAAGCGCGGCGAGGTGCCGGAGGATCTGGTCGGTGCGATGTCGTTCCTCACCAGCGACGATGCGGCGTTCATGACGGGGCAGAAGCTCAACGTGGACGGAGGTCGGGTGCGCGGGTAGCCGTCATTGCGAGGCGCGCGAAGCGCGCCGAAGCAATCTCGATCCGCGAGCGCATGAGCCTGCGGAACGAGCTTGCTTCGTCGGCCTTCGGCCTCCTCGCAATGACGGAAAGATCCGCCTCAAATCCCCAGGAACCGCGACTTGATGTCGTCGTTCGCCCACAGCTCGGCGGGCTTGGCCGAATAGACCACCCTGCCCTTGCTCATCACGTGCACGTAGTCGACGAGCTTCATCGCCAGCGCGGCGTTCTGCTCGACCAGGAGGATCGACAGCCCCTCGGCCCGGAGCTTGCCGACCGCCTCCCACACGCCCTGGATGATGATCGGCGCGAGCCCCTCGGAGGGCTCGTCCATCACGAGGCAGTCCGGGTTGGTCATCAGCGCGCGGCCGATCGCCAGCATCTGCTGCTCGCCGCCCGACAGCGTGCGCGAGCGCTGGTCGCGCCGCTCGCGCAGGCGGGGAAACAGCGCGTAGACGCGGTCGAGCGTCCACTTGTGCCGGTCGATGTTGCGCTCGGCGACCAGCAGGTTCTCTTCCACGCTGAGCGTCGGAAAGACGCGCCGCCCCTGCGGCACGAGGCCCATGCCGCTGCGCACCGTGGCGAACGAGGTGTTCTGGGTCACGTCGGCGCCCTTGAACACGATCTTGCCGCGGCGCGGCGGCACGAAGCCGACGATCGAGCTCACCAGCGTCGTCTTGCCGACGCCGTTGCGGCCGAGCAGGCCGAGGATCTGCCCCTGCTCGAGCTCGAGCGACAGGCCCTGCAGCACATAGGCGTCGCCGTAGTAGGTGTGGATGTCCTGGACTTCCAGAATCGCCATGGCGGTACCGTTCACCCGGTCCCCAGATAGATTTCCTGCACCCGCGCGCTCTGGCGGATCGCCGCGGACTTGCCGGTTTCGAGGATCTGGCCGAAATGCAGCACGGAGACGTGGTCGGTGACGCCGAACACCACGTCCATGTCGTGCTCGATGAGGAGGATCGCGAGGCCGGGATCGAGCCGCATCAGGAACTGCGCCATCTCGTGCGACTCGCCCGACGACAGCCCGGCGGCCGGCTCGTCGAGCAGCAGGATTTTTGGATCGCTCGCGAGCCCGAGCACGATCTCGAGCTGGCGCTGCTCGCCATGCGAAAGATTGCGCACCTCGACGTCGCGGCGGTCGAGGAACGCCGCCTGCTCCAGCAGCCGGTCGGCCTTGGCGTAGGCGTCGCGATAGGACGACATGAAGCGCCAGGCGACGAATTTCGATCGCTGCACGCCCTTGATGGCGAGCAGCACGTTGTCGAGCACGGTGAGGCCCGGGAACAGGCTGGTGATCTGGAAGGTCCGCGCCATGCCCAAGGTGGCGCGGCGATGGCTCGGCCAGCGCGTCACGTCGCGGCCGAACAGCAGCACCTGCCCGGAGGTCGCCGGCAGGATGCCGGTGATCAGGTTGAACAGCGTCGTCTTGCCGGCGCCGTTCGGGCCGATGATCGCCTTGCGGTCGCCCGGCATGATCGTGAGATCGACGCCGCGCACGGCCTGCAGGCCGCCGAAACTCTTGCACAAGCCGACAAGCTCGAGAACGGGTGTCGCCCCGCTCCCTTCGGTCACCTGGTCCACGCTCGATTCCCTGTTATGGCAGATGCCGGGGCCCCGGCCGGCCCCGGCGCCGTTGCGAAAGACTACTCGCAGAACTTACACGGCGGCCAGTCGCGGCTGTAGACCGGCTGCTTGAGGAACGCGGCCTTGTCGTACTTCCAGAACTGGCTCACCGCCGGATAGGTCTTGATCACCGTGTTCCACAGCTCTTCCTTGGGGTAGCCGAACATCTTCTTGCGCTCGACCTTGCGGATGTAGATGTTCTGCACCGGGTTGCGCATGTCGTCGAAGCTCACTGGACCGCGCACGGCGTCGATCTTGAGGCCCTGCATGATCTTGATGAACTGCTCGGCGCCCGGCCACTTGCCGCCGGTCTTCTGCATGACCTCGTCGATCAGCTGCGCGGTCGTGTAGTTGCTCTCCGAGAAGTACGACGGCACCTTGTTGTACTTCGCGCGGTACGCCTTGACGAACGCCTCGTTCTTCGGCGTCTCGAGCGCGGCGCTGTACTGCAGCGGCGAGACCCCGCCGATCGCCTCGTCGCCCATCGCCGGCAGCACGAACTCGTCATAGCTCGTGCCGCCGCCGATCACCGGCTTCTTGTTGCCGGAAGCGGCGAGCTGCTTGGGGAACTGCAGCGACATCGGCCCGACCATCAGCGTGAAGATCGCGTCGGCGTCCTGCTTGATCGTCGGGATGTAGGGCCCGAAGTCCTTGGTGCCGAGCGGCGGCCAGATCTTCTGGATGATCTTGCCGCCGCATTCCTCGAACGCCTTCTGGAAGCCGCCGACCACCTCGTAGCCGAACGCATAGTCGGCGGCGATCACCGCGATCTTCTTGTAGCCCTGCTGACAGGCCCATTCGCCGAACGGATGGCTCGGCTGCGAGCTCGACCAGCCGGTGCGGAAGAAATACGGGTACTTGGAGAATTGGCGTTGGGTGAGATCGTCCGCCGCCGGGATCGATGCGATGTAGACGGTCTTCTCGGCCGTGCTCACCGGCGCGAGCGCATAGCCTGTCGAGGCCAGAATGCCGCCGATGAACATGTTCACGTGATCTTGCAGGATCAACTTGCGCGCCTTGGTGACGGCGACGTCGGGCTTGGCCTGGTTGTCCTCGAGGATGAACCTCACCTGCGCGCCGCCGAACCCGTTCTTGTGCTCGTCGAGATACATCTGGAAGCCGTCGACCATGTCCCTGCCGACGGCGGCGAACGGGCCGGTCATCGCGGCGATGAAGCCGATGCGCAGCTCTTCCGCCGACGCCGTCGAGCCGACCCCGGCCACGAACGCTCCCGCAATCAACGTCCGTCCCAGTCTGCGTAGCCAAGTGCCTGTCATGGTTTCGTCTCCCTGCTTGTCGGTCTTTCGTCTTCCGGCGCGCGGCGCCGCTCACGATGGCGCGGCCGCCAGTTTCTCCTCGCCGTCCCGGCCGCCGGCCGTGCTCCGGCGCCGGCCAAACCGTTCCGGAATTCCCATCAGCCCGCTTGGCAGATAGAAGATCGTCAGCACGTAGATTCCGCCGAGCACGTACTGCCACCACGGCACCAGCGTGCTGAGATATTCGCGAATCCCGGTCACGATGAAGGCGCCGAGCACGCCGCCGACGAGCGTGCCGGCGCCGCCCAGCACCGCCATCAGCAGCGCGTCGACCGAGGTGGTGAGGACGACGGTATCGGGGCTGACGATGCCGGCCGTGTGCGCCCACAGCACGCCGGCGAGCCCGCCGAAGGCGCCGGCGATGATGAAGGCGAGATACTTGTGCAGCCAGGTGTTGTAGCCGAGGATCTGCATGCGCAGCTCGCGCTCGCGGATGCCGGCGAGGCTGCGCCCGAACGGCGAGCGCACGATCACATACATGGCGAGCAACGAGACCGCGAATACGGCGAGCACTACGTAGAAGAACGTCACCTCGTTCGCGAGATCGATGCCGAACTTCGGACGGACCTGGATATTGAGGCCGTTGTCGCCGCCGGTGAGCGAGTTCCAGCGGTAGGCCAGTCCCCACACGCATTGGCCGAGCGCGAGCGTGATCATCAGGAAATAGACGCCGCTCGCACGGATCGCGAGCAGGCCGAACACCGCGGCGAGCGCCGCGCCGATCATGAGCCCGAGCAGCACGACCAGCCAGAAATCGAAGCCGAGCCCGATCTGATATTTCGCCGCCAGAATGGCCGTCATGTAGGCGCCGACGCCGAAATAGGCCGCCTGCCCCAGCGAGGCGAGCCCCGTGAAGCCGAGCAGGAGGTCGAGGCTCATCACCAGGATCGAGAAGACGAGCGCGCGGGTTGCGAGCAGGATCACGAACGAGGAGGTGAACGGCACGCCGATCGCGAGCGCCGCCACGGCCGCGACCACCAACGAGACCTTGAGCCGGCTGGTCATCTGGCTCACTCCCGTCCGAACAGGCCGGTCGGCTTGACGGCGAGGATCAGCGCCATCGGGGCATAGAGCGTGAAATAGGACACCTCGGGAAACAGCGCCTTGCCGAAATTGTCGGCGAGCCCGACCAGGAGGGCGCCGATCGCGGCGCCGCCCAGGCTGCCCATGCCGCCGATGATGACGACCGCGAAGGCGAGCGGCAGGATCTCGAAATCGAGCCCCGGATAGATGCCGAGGAACGCCCCGCCGATCACGCCGCCGAGCGCCGCCAGGGACGCGCCGAGCGCGAAGATGAACATGGAGATGCGCGAGGTGTCGATGCCGACGCCGCGCGCCATCTCGGCGTCGTCGACGGTCGCGCGCACCATGGCGCCGATCCGCGTCTTTTCCAGCGCGAGCCACAGCACGAGGCCGATGACCGCCGCGATCGCGATCATGAAGACGCGGTAGAGCGGCAGATAGAGCCCGCCGACCTGGACGCTCTGGGTCAGGAGCTCGGGCGGATCGATATCGAAATTGTTGCCGGTCCAGATGTCGAGCGCCGCCTGTTGAAACAGGAACGCAAAACCGACCGTGAGCAGCACCTGGCGCAGCGGATCGAACCCGAGCGGCCGCAGGAAGACCCGCTCCATGACGAGGCCGACGCCGCCGATCGCCAGCGCCGCGACCGGGATCGCCAGGACCCACGAGCCGGTCGTCCAGATCACCGTGAGCGCCACGTAGCCGCCGAGCAGGAAATAGGAGCCGTGCGCCAGGTTGACGATCCGCATCACCCCGAAAATGAGCGAAAGGCCGCTGCCGACCAGAAACAGGAGGGCGCCGTAGGAGATGCCGTTGAAGGCCTGGATCAGCCAGAAATTGACGCCCACCAACTCCCCCCAACCGGAAACTCCGCGTCAGCTTAGCCGATGGCGGCGCCGGCGGAAACGGATAGATGGCCGCAGGCATCCCCCGTCATTGCGAGGTGGCGAAAGCCACCGAAGAATCTCGGTCCGCGAGCGCATGAGTCCGCGGCACGAGATTGCTCTTCGGACATGCTTCGCATGCCTCGCAATGACGGTTCGCCTACCCCGGCCGATGCAGCACCGCGGGCGGCCGCGTCACCGTCCGCCGCCCGCGCTTGAAGGCGTGGAGCACGGGGGCAAGCTCGCGCACCGCCGCCTGCGTGCTCTCGCAATCGAGCACAACCAGATCGGCATCGTTGCCGACCGCGATGCCGTAGCGGCGTCGGTTCATCAGCGCGGCTGCGCGCGTCGTGATCATGGCGAAACATTCGGCGACCTCGGCGGCCGACGCCGCCCGGCACACGTTCGCATAAAGATTGGCCATCCGGATGAGCGAGCCGTCGCCGAACGGCGTGAACGGATTGAGCATGTTGTTGGTGGCGAGCGAGCAGTTGACGCCATGGGTCAGCAGTCGATGCGCCGGCGTCACGCCGCGCGCCCCCTTGTTTGCGCCCGAGCGCCCCATCAAGAAGAGATCGGTCGACGGCAGCACCGTGAGCGCGACGCCGGCCGAACGCAGCCGCGACGCGGCGGCCGCAAATGCATCTGCGTCGAGCACCGACAGCTTGGTGACGTGTCCGGCGGCGACGCGCCCGCCGTAGCGCAATTCCTCGGTGCGGCGGCACACATAGGTGAGATCCATCTTGTCGGGATCGAGGTCGAAGTCGAGATGCATGTCGATGTCGACGTCGAATTCCTGCGCCAGCGCAAAGATGCGGTCGATCTGCCCGTGCGGATCCGTGTCGGTGTACGGACAAGCGCCGATCAGGTTGCCGCCGCGCCGCAGCGCCGCCACCATCAGCGCCTCGGTGCCCGGATTGTTGAGCATCCCCTCCTGCGGAAAGATGCAGATTTCCAGGTCGACCGCCCAGGCATATTCGCGCACCAGCGGCAGCACGCCGTCGAGCCCACGCAGGCCGATGCCGGGATCGACCTCGAGGTGCGCGCGCACATGGGTCGTGCCGTTGAGGATGCAGCGCTCCAGCGTGCGCCGGGCGCGGTCGTAGACGTCTTGCGCCGTGAACGCCGCCTTGAGCCGCGTCACCTCGCGGATCGCGGCGCCGAGATCGCCCTCGGCCGCGCAGCGATCGAGGATGCAGGCCTTGTCGAGATGCAGATGCGTCTCGACGAAGCCCGGCGACACCAGTCGGCCGCCGGCATCGAGGGTCTCGGCCTCTGCCGCAAGATTCGGTGCGAGCGCGACGATCTTGCCGCCCGCAACGCCGATGTCGGTCAGGCGCGTCGTGTCGGACGCGAGGCGGGCGTTGCGCAGGATCAGGTCCATCTAAGGACCATCTTGGTCGCGATCGTGCCGCCGCCGCCGGCGTGGTCCTCGACGATCACGCTGACGCCGAGGCTCGCGGTCAGGTCCTTGGCGACCACGCGGGTGATGAGGTCGGTCGCGCCGCCCGCCGCGTAGGGCACCACGATGCGGATCGGCCGCGACGGATACGGCTCGGCCGCAGGCGCGGTGGTCGATCCGAGCGCGATCGCCGCGATCACGCCCATCAGCAGGCTGCGCAAGGTCATCGACGCTCCACAATTGCCGGCGGCACGAGATTAGAGGCATGTCGGCACCACCGAAAGAGCCGGCGAAAGAGCTTGCCGGCGCGCGTCGGATTGGCGCGCTGTCCGATATCGGCATAGGCTCTGCGCGATTCGCCTCTTGCCGCAGGCGGCGCAACGACATGGCCTTGCCCGACCAAGACACCGCCGAACCCGAGATCGCGCCCTGGCTGATCGCCATGGCAGAGCTGGTGCAGCGCGAGACGCAGCCGACCCGCCTGCCCTATGTGCCCGAGATCGCGCTGCGGCTCGCAGTCGAGACGCCGCCGCTGTGGCAGAAGATCGAGCGCGATCTCAAGCTGCGCAGCGGCCCGCCCTATTGGGCCTTCGCGTGGGCGGGCGGGCTTGCGCTCGCGCGCCACGTCATCGACCATCCCGAGCTGGTCGCCGGCCGCCGCGTGCTCGATTTTGCCGCCGGCTCCGGCATCGTCGGCATTGCGGCCGCCAAGGCCGGGGCCGCGCGCGTCGCCGCGAACGACATCGACCCGCTCGCCGTCATTGCGATTTCGCTCAACGCCGACCTCAACGGCGTCGCGATCGAGGCAAGCGTCAACGATCTGATGCCGGCCGGCAGCGGCTTCGACCCGGCCGCTTTCGACGTCGTGCTGGTCGCCGACATCTTTTACGCGCCCGAGCTTGCGGCGCGCGCGCTTTCGTTCCTCGCGCGCTGCCATGCGGCCGGCTGCGACGTGGTAATCGGCGATCCCGGCCGCGCCGACCTTCCGGTCGATCGCCTCGCGAAGGTCGGCAGCCATGCGGTGCCGGTGACGCGCGATTGTCAGTTCTTCGGCGCCCAAGCTCGGGACGCGAGCCCGCTGGACCTGCGCGCCACAAACGTGTGGCGCTTCGCGCGGTGACGGCGTCGCGCCACGATCACGGGTAGCCCGGAAACGTTCCGTGCGAGGCAAAGCCCCAATAGTTGCGCAGCGTGTCCTTGTCCCACACTTTCGGCCGCTGCGGGCGGTCCTGGTGCCACGGCCGCGGGTCGAAATAGCCGAGCGCCTCGTCCTTCATCTGGTCCATCTCGCAGAACAATTCGACCCGCACATTGTCGGCGTTGCGGTGATAGGCCGCGATGTTGTGGCCGATGATATGGCGCGCCGGGCCCCACACCAGGCGGATATTGTTGCGGGCGAGGAAATCGCAGGCGCGGTGGATCTCCGGCCAATCCTTCACCTCGAACGCGATGTGATGCAGCTGCGGCACCGGGTCGACGACGAAATTGACGGTGTGATGGTCGGTGTTGCAGCGCAGGAACGCAAAGGTGGTGTCGCGCCAGTCGGAGACGCGAAAGCCGAGCACGTCGGTGTAGAATTTCGTCACCTGTTGCACGTCGGTCACCCGGTAAGCGACGTGGCCGAGCTTGAGCGGCGTGATCACCGCCTGCGCGCCGTCGTCCGCCGCGAACGCGTAGTCGGCGAACAGCTCGATCAGCGTTCCCTTGATGTCGGCAAAGACCAGCGCCTCGGCGATGCCGGGCGAAATGCCGCTGCGCCGCTCGCATCTGATGCCGAGGGCGGACAGCTCGCGCGCCAGCGCCGCAAGATCGCTGCCGGGCGCGACCTGGAAGCTCAGCCGCCGCAGCGCGACCGCCTCGCCCCGCTCGAGCGCGATCGCCTCGAGCCCGCTGCGGCAGGCGAGAAACGCGCGATCCTTGCCGCGCTCGATGACGCGCAGGCCGAGGACATCCGCATAATAGCCGACCTGGCCGTCGAGATCGGGCGTCGAGAAGCTGGCGTGGCCGAGGCGACGAACCTGGATCATGGAAGCCTCGTCTTCGTAGCCCGGATGGAGCGAAGCGAAATCCGGGAACGGCAGCCCCGCATTGCGCTTCGCTCCATGCGGGCTACGCTCTACTACGATCTCACGCCCGCACGTCGACCTGCAGCTCGCCGAGCACCGCGGCCGAGCGCCCGATCAGCCGGTCGCCCGGCTTGACCGGCCCGACGCCTTCCGGCGTCCCGGTGTAGTAAACGTCGCCCGGGTAGAGCGTGTAGTACTCGGACGCGAACTCGATCAGCCGGCGGATGTCGTAGATCAGGTAGCTCGTGCTCGTGTCCTGCCGCGTCTCGCCGTTGACGGTGAGCGACAGCGGCACGTCGTCGGGATCGGCGATCTCGTCCGCCGTGACCATCCAGGGGCCGAGCACCGCGTAGCCGTCGCACGACTTGCGGAAGCTGCGGTCCTGCGGGCCGCGCACCGTCATGTCGAGGCCGAGGCAATAGCCGGCGACGTAGTCGAGCGCCCTGTCGCGCGGGATCCGGCTGCCCTCGCGGCCGATGATCAGCACGAGCTCGATCTCGTGATCGTTGCGCTTGTCGGGGAAGCGGATCGGGATGCCCTCCGACGGCCCGACCAGCGCCGAGTTGGCCTTGAGGAAGATGCCGGCCTCGCCGATGTCGGTGGAGAAGCGCCGCACGCCGCCGGCGAGCGCTTCCGCCACGTGGTTCATCTCCTCGATGTGCTTCCTGTAGTTGGTCGGCGCCGCCATCACCTTGCTGGGGCGCGCCACCGGCGGCAGCAGCCTCACCTGCGTAAGCGGCCTGCCCGGGACCGACGCCGCCATCTTCTCCAGCCGCTCGCGCCAGGCCGGCAGCGCCGCGATCACGGCATCGCCCTTCATGTCGTAGCGCGCGCCACGGCGGATCTCCTCCTGCGCGGCGCTCACGTCGTGCACCATGTCTCCCGTGATGACGCCGAGCCGGTCATCGTCGAACCTGCAGATACGCATCAGGATCCCTTCCCTTGGTATTCGGCGAATGGCGAATAGCGAGTAGCGAATAGATCCCCACCCCCACTTCCTATTCGCTATTCGCTATTCGCCATTCACCATTCGCTATTCACTATTCGCCCCTCGCGCAATCGCCAGGAACTCATCCGCCTTGAGGCTGGCGCCGCCGACCAGCGCGCCGTCGACGTCGGCGACCGCCATCAGCTCCTTGGCATTCGCCGGCTTCACCGAGCCCCCATAGAGAATGCGCACGCCGTCGGCCACCGTCCCGAACCGCTTGCCAAGCTGCGCCCGGATGAAGCCGTGCACCTCGGCGACATCCGCCGGGGTCGGCGTGAGCCCGCTGCCGATCGCCCAGACCGGCTCGTAGGCGACGACGAGGCTTGCCGCCGTGGCGCCGTCCGGCAGCGAGCCGTCAAGCTGTCCGCCGACGACGGCAAGCGCCTTCCCGGCCGCGCGCTCGTCGCGGCTCTCGCCGACGCAGACGATGGCGACGAGGCCGGCGCGCCGCGCCGCCAGCGCCTTGGCGCGCACGTCGGCGTCACTTTCATGGTGCAGCGTGCGCCGCTCCGAATGGCCGACGATGACGGCGCGCGCCCCCGCATCCTTGAGCATCTCGGCCGAGATGTCCCCCGTGAAGGCGCCGGCCGGTTGGGCGTGGCAATCCTGGCCGCCGATCGCGACCGCGCTCTTGGCCGCACGCGCCGCGAACGCCGCGATCAGGGTTGCGGGCGGACAGACCATGAGGTCGGCTTTCGCCGTCAGCGGCGGCGCCCCGGCGATGATCCGGTCGAGCTCGGCGATCGACGCCGCGACGCCGTTCATCTTCCAGTTGCCGGCAACCAAAGGGCGGCGCGCCGCAGCCATCATGCACCCCAATGCATCCCCGACAGTCCCGGCTCGCGTTACCAGACCGCCGGTCCGCACGAAAGGGGGCAGCGGCACATTTCCCGCCGTTAGTTCAACGTGTTGCGGTCGGGCGCCGCGATCCCTATGATAGCGATAATTCGCGGCGTTTTGGCGCGCGCGATCAGATCCATCCCACGCAAAGACGATTGGCCCATGCTTCGAGGTATCCGCAACGCCTCCTCCGGTTGGCTCGGCAAGACGATCATGGCCGCGGTGGTCGGCTTCCTGGTCATCAGCTTCGGCATCTGGGGCATCGGCGACATCTTCCGCGGCTATACGCGCGGTTCGCTGGTGACGGTCGGCGACGCCAGAATGTCGGCCGACCAGTTCCGCCAGCTCTTCAACACGCGCCTGCAGGCGCTGTCGCGCCAGGTGCAGCGGCCGATCACGCCCGAGCAGGCCCGCGCCTTCGGCGTCGACCGCCAGGTGCTGTCCGAATGGATCCAGAATGCGGCGCTCGACCAGTACGCGCAAAGCCTGCGGCTCGGCATTCCCGAGGCCGACGTGGTCCAGCACGTCACCGAGGACCCGATGTTCCGCATTCCGGGCGGCCAGTTCGACGCCGCGCGTTTCCAGGCGATCCTGAGCGACAACGGGCTGAGCGAGCAGGGCTATATCGCGGACCAGCGGCGCGAGACCTTGCGCCGCCAGCTCATGCTCACCTTGACGGCGAACCTCAAGGCGCCGGCCGCCGAGATCGAGGCGCTCAACCGCTACCAGAACGAGCAGCGCGACGCCGACTTTGTCGTGCTGACCCCCGCGCAGGCCGGCGACATCCCGCCCCCCGCCCCCGACGTGCTCGCCAAGTATTTCGAGGAGCGCAAGGTGCTGTTTCGCGCGCCCGAATACCGCAAGGCGACGATCCTTGCGCTGACGCCCGACGCGATCGCGCCGACGATCGAGATCGCCGATGCCGACGTCAAGGCCATCTACGACAAGAACCCCAACCTGTTCGGCACGCCGGAGAAGCGCGACGTGCAGCAGATCCTTTTCTTCGACAAGGACGCCGCGCACAAGGCGGCCGAGCGGCTCAAGGCCGGCACCTCGTTCGACGACCTGATCAAGGACCCGCAGATCAAGGACAAGTACAAGGATCTCGGGATGATCGCCAAGTACCAGATCGCCGACGACAAGGTCGCCGATGCCGCCTTCACGCTGCCGGTCGGCCAGGCGAGCGGTGCGATCGACGGGCTCTACAACTCGACCATCGTGCGCGTCACCAAGATCGAGCCGGGGAACGTCAAGCCGTTCGCCGAGGCCGCGGGCGAGATCAAGAAGAACCTCGCGCTGCAGCGCGCCCGCGACGAGATCAAGAAGATGCGCGACAAGGTCGACGACCAGGTCGGCAGCGGCACGCCGCTCGACCAGATCGCCAAGAGCCTCAAGCTGCCCGTGCAGACGATCGCGGCGATCGACCGCTCCGGCCGCGGGCCCGACGGCAAGCCGATCGCCCTGCCGAAGGGCGCCGACCTGATCGGCGGCATCTTCTCCGCCGACGTCAACGTCGAGAACGACGCGCTGCAGACGCAGGACGGCGGCGTCATCTGGTACAATCTCGATGCGGTGACGCCGTCGCGCGACCGCACGCTCGACGAGGTCAAGGACCAGGTCACGGCGCGCTGGCACGACGAGCAGGTGATCGCGCGCCTCAACGCCAAGGCCAAGGACATGCTCGTCAAGCTCAAGGCCGGCGCCAAGCTCGCCGACCTCGCCGCCGCCGAGAAGGTTCCGGTCGAGAAGACCAAATGGCTCAAGCGGCGCGGCGGCGAGGGCGACCTGCCGGCGAGTGCCGTGGCGGTGCTGTTCCAGACCGCCAAGGGCGAGGCGGCCGTCGCCGACGGCAAGCAGCCGACCGAGCGCATCGTCATGGTGGTCAACAACGTGACGGTGCCGGCCTTCGACGCCTCGGCGCCCGACGTGAAGCAGCTCGCCGACGCGCTGCGCGAGTCGATCGGCAACGACGTCGATGCGCAGTTCGTCGGCCAGATCGAGAGCAATCTCAAGGTCTCGGTCGACCAGAACGAGCTCAACCAGGCGCTCGGCACCAACCCGCAGTAGGAACGCCAATGCAGATCGAGCCGGCGGCCGCGAGCTTCGCCGAGACCTACGCGGCCGGGCGGCCGCAGGTCGTGTGGACGACGCTGGTCGCCGATCTCGAGACGCCGGTGTCGGCCTTTCTCAAGGTCGCCAACCGCCGTCCCCTGAGCTTCCTGCTCGAATCGGTCGAAGGCGGCGCGACGCGCGGGCGCTATTCGGTGATCGGGCTCGATCCCGATGTGGTGTGGCGCGCCAACGGCGCGACGGCCGAGATCAACCGCGCGGCCCGCGCCAGGCCCGATGCATTCGCACCGTGCGGCGAGGCGCCGCTCGCGGCGCTGCGCAGCTTCATCGCCGAAAGCCGCATCGACATTCCGGACGGCCTGCCGCCGATGGCGGCCGGCGTGTTCGGCTATCTCGGCTACGACACGGTGCGGCTGATCGAGGAGCTTGCCGTGCCCAATCCCGATCCGATCGGCATTCCGGACGCGATCCTGGTGCGGCCGACCGTGGTCGTCATCTTCGACGCGGTCAACGACACGATCACGGTCGTCACGCCGGTACGGCCGGAAAAATCCGTCGCCGCCAAGACCGCGCTCGCGCGCGCGACCGAGCGTCTCGCCGCCGTGGTCGACGATCTCGACCGCGCGCTCGACAAGGAGCAGGCGAACGGCTCGGCCGGCCCGATCGTCATCGCGCCGCACTCGAACACGACGCCGGCCGAGTTCAAGCGCATGGTGCTCAAGGCCAAGGACTACATCGCGGCCGGCGACATCTTCCAGGTGGTGCTGTCGCAGCGCTTCGAGGCGCCCTTCGCGCTGCCGGCCTTCGCGCTCTACCGCGCGATCCGCCGCATCAATCCGGCGCCGTTCCTGTTCTACCTCGACTACGGCGATTTCGCCGTGGTCGGCTCGAGCCCGGAAATCCTGGTGCGCGCGCGCGGCGACGTGGTGACGATCCGGCCGATCGCCGGCACCCGGCCGCGCGGCGCGACGCCGCACGAGGACAAGCAGCTCGAGGAGGATCTGCTGGCCGATCCCAAGGAATGCGCCGAGCACCTGATGCTGCTCGACCTCGGCCGCAACGACGTCGGCCGGGTCGCGCAGATCGGCACCGTCACGGTGACCGACCAGTTCTTCGTCGAGCGCTACAGCCACGTGATGCACATCGTCTCCAATGTCGAGGGCAAGCTCGACGCAAGGCACGACGCGCTCGATGCGCTGGCGGCCGGCTTTCCGGCCGGCACCGTGTCGGGCGCGCCGAAGGTGCGCGCCATGCAGATCATCGACGAGCTGGAGAAGGAGAAGCGCGGGCTCTATGCCGGGTGCGTCGGCTATTTCTCCGCCGCCGGCGAGATGGACACCTGCATCGTGCTGCGCACCGCCCTCGTCAAGGACGGCCGCATGTACGTGCAGGCCGGCGCCGGCGTGGTCGCCGATTCCGACCCCGACTACGAGCAGCAGGAATGCATCAACAAGGCGAAGGCCCTCTTCCGCGCCGCCGAAGAGGCGCGGCGGTTCGCCAGCGCGGGCAAGCGCGGGCAGTAGCGATCCTCGTCATTGCGAGGAGGCCGCAGGCCGACGAAGCAATCCCGATCCGCAATCTCATGCGCAAGTGAAGCGGGATTGCTTCGCTTCGCTCGCAATGACGATTACAATGTCTCGTACAAATCCCGCCATTGCGGATTCATGCTGTTGATGAGGTCGATCTTCTTCTGCCGCGAGCCGCCCTTGATCTGCTTCTCGCGTGAAATCGCGCTGTAGGCGTCCTCGAACACTTCATAGTAGACGAGCTTGTCGACGTTGTATCGGCTGGTGAATCCGCCAACCAGCTTGTTGCGATGCTGGTACACTCGCTTTGCCAAATCGTTGGTGACGCCGACATAAAGGACGGTGTGGCGCTGATTGGTCAGGATATAAATGAAGAATTGCCGTCGCATAACTCAAGAATTGCATCGCCTCGCCGCCAAAGACAATCCCCCCGTCATTGCGAGGCGCCCGTCGCGCGCCGAAGCAATCGCGATCCGCAGGCTCATGCGTATGCGGAGCGGGATTGCTTCGTCGGCCTGCGGCCTCCTCGCAATGACGATTCACCCAATATGGCTGGCGTGGTTTTGCAGATACCACGCCGCGATCTCCTCGCGCGTCGCCCACCACACGCCGTCGAATTTCTTTGCGTAGTCGAGAAACTCGCGCACTGCGCGCACGCGGAAGGCGCGGCCGGCGATGTGCGGATGCAGGCCGACGCTCATGATGCGGCCGCTGTTTTCCGACACGCGATAGAGCTCGTCGAACTCGTCTTTCAACAGCCCGAACACCTCCGGGGCCGTGAGATTGCGGCGCAGGAACATGCCGATGTCGTTGACCTCCTGCGTATAGGGGATCGACACCAGCGGCCCGTGCGCGGTGTGGATCAGGTAGGGCTGCTCGTCGTTCATGTAGTCGCAGTGATAGGTGAGCCCGAGTTCCTTGAGGATGTCGGAGGTGTTCTCGGTGCAGCGCAGCGACGACGACAGCCAGCCCTTCGGCCGGCGGCCGGTGGTGGCCTCGATCAGGTCGAGCGTGCGGGCGATCACGTCGCGCTCCTTGGCGCGGTCCTCGCGGTAGTTGATCAGGAATTCGGTCTGGATGTAGTTGTGCGCGATCAGCTCGAAGCCGCGCTTGGCGGCGGCCGTAACGATCTGCGGATGGCGCTCGCAGAGAATTCCGTTGACCGTGCAGCTCGCCGGCACGCCCGCTTCGTCGAAGACGTCGTAGAGCCGCCAGATGCCGACGCGGTGGCCGTATTCGCGCCAGGTGTGGTTGTTGAAATCGGCAACCCGCGCCGGCAGCAGCCGCTCGTTGATCGACGGCCCGCCGGCGAAATACGGCCCGTCGCGATCCTGGGTCAGCTCCCAGTATTCGAGGTTGAGCGTGATCATCAGCGCGAGCCGCTTGCCGTTCGGCCATTTGAGCGGCTTGCGCTCCGGCATCGGCACGAAGTCGTAGTGCATGGTGCTTCCCTGCGCTCCCCTTACTGCTGCTTGATGCCGGCCGCCCGCATCAGCGGCCACCACTTCTCAATCTCCGCCTTCTGCAGCGCGGCGAGCGCTTCCGGCGTCAACTGGTCGGGCGGCGGCATCTCGAGCGCGAGCTCGATCATGCGCTGCTTGAACGCCGGATCGGCCATCGCCTGCACGGCCGCGGCGTTGAGTCTCGCGACCACCGGTTTCGGCGTGCCCTTCGGCGCCCACAGCGCGTTCCAGGTGAGGAGGTGCAGGCCCGGCAATCCGGCCTCGTCGGTCGTCGGGATGTCGGGCGCCGACTCGGCGCGCGCCGCGGTCGTGATCGCGTAGGCGCGGATCTGCCTGGTGCGCACCAGCGGCAGGAAGCTGCCCGACGCCGTGCACATGAGGTTGAACTGGCCGGACAGCAGATCCTGCATCGCCGGCGCGCCGCCGCGATAGGGCACGAGCTGCCACGTCACCCCGATCGCCTTCTGCATGATGACGCCGCACATGTGCTGCACGGTGCCGTAGCCGACCGTCCCCTGCGTGACCTTGGCGGGGTTGGCCTTGATCCACGCCGCCAGCTCCTTGAGCGTCTTGGCCGGCACCGCGTTGCTGCTGACGATGAGGAACGGATAGGCCGGCAGCTGCACCACCGGCGCGAAGTCGGTGACGACGTCGTAGGGCAGCGACAGCGACACCGCGTTGAGCACGTGCGTTTCCGAGCTGCCGATCGCGATCGTGTAGCCGTCCGGCGTCGCGCGCGCGACCCGGCCGATGCCGATGCTGCCGCCGGCGCCCCCGACGTTCTCGACCACGATGCTCTGCCCCAGCGGGGTCTTCATGCGGTCGGCGAGCAGCCGCGCCAGCGTGTCGGTGACCCCGCCCGGCGGATACGGCACCACCAAGGTGATCGGCCGTGCCGGATAGACCTCCTCCCCGCGCGCGATCGTCGCGGCGAGCAGGACGCATGCGATCGTGAGAAGTCGCGTCATCGATCCCCCCCTCGTGCCGGTTCTTTTGCCGTCCGGCAATTCTAGCGCGTTCTACGCCGGCTTGTCGCCGCGACCATCCGCCCGCCAGAAAACGAGGCTGGTGCCGCGCACGTGGCGCAGGCCGAGCCGGCGCTGCGCCTCGATTTCGTCGAGCGCTTGCGTGACGCCCTCCCAACGGCCGTAGTCGTGCCACAGCGCCATGCCGCCCGGCGCGAGCAACGCGAACGCCGTCTGCGAATCCTTGCGCACGTACTCGCAGGCGTGCGAGCCGTCGACGAAGACGAGGCCCGCCTGCCCGCGATAAGGCGACCAGTCGAAGGTCGCGGAATCGCCGAGCAGCTGCGTGATGCGTTGCGCGGCGGCCGCCCAAGGCGCCGCGGCCGCGCGAAATCGCGCGCCCGGCTGCGGCTTGTCGACGTACTGCCGCTCGCCCGGCGCCAGCGCGTAGAGCGCGCGATCGGCCGGCGGCAGGTCGAGCGTCACCACGCGGCTTTCCGCCGGCGCATTGATCGCAAGGTTGAGCGTGGTGCGTCCGTCGAAAGTGCCGATCTCGACGATGAGCTCGCCCGGCCGCACCGCGGCTGCGGCCTGCGCCAACACGGCCAGCTCGGCGAGGTTGACGTTGCCGTTGCGCTTATCCGCCGCGGCGAGCCGGATCGCACGCCGCCCCAGCAGCTCCGACCACGCCGCCTGCGGCAGATGCGTCGCATGCCCCTTGCGCACGCCGCGCAGCGCGCGGCTCGCGTCGCGCAGCCGCCGCGCCGCGAGCGCGCCCGGCAGATAGAGGCCGAGCGCGTAGATTGCGCTCGTGCGGGCGCGCAGTGTGGTCAGTCGGTTCACGCTTCCCTTCGCCTGCGGTCATTGCCACGAGGCCGCAGGCCGACGAAGAATCTCGACCCGCGACCGCATGCGCATGCGGAGCGAGATTGCTTCGCTTCGCTCGCAATGACAAGGTTTTGTCGGCTCCGTCTTGAAGACCGGCACATGAGACTGCCGAACGAGATTGCGTCGCATCAAGCCCGCTCTCAAAGAGTAGAGCGGACTTGATGTGACCCACCCCGAGTTGTCCCGTGTCCGGTCCGAAACGCACCACAGGCCGCCGACCTGTTGCGTTCCGGATACGCAGCGGATTTTTGCAGCGGTCGTTGGCCAAACCGTGCTGGAAAAAGACCACTGACTCCGCTGAAACTCGCGCGTTATTGCGCGGGGGCAATCTCAATGCCTGTACGGAAGTCAGTGGCCGGCCCACACCGCTGGATTGCGGGTTCGGCGTTGCTGGTGCTGGCTGCCGCGGCGGTCTCGTCGCCCGCCGCCGCGCAGAACTTCGTGAGCAATCCGGGATTCGAGAACAATACCGGCTGCGATGCCACGTCCTGGACGAGCGTCGGGAGCTGCGGCAGCAACTACAAATATGCGGCCAGTTTGCAGCATACGGGAGGCGCCTCCCTGTTGATCGGAAATTCCATTGGCCTCCCTGCGGCCAATGTTTCGCAATCGATCAGCGGCCTCCAGGCCGGCCACTACGCGTTCTCATTCTGGTATTGGATATACTTTCCCAGCGGCTCGCCAGGCAGCACGTTCACGGCGAGCGTGGGCGGACAGACCTTTTCGTTCAGCACCACCAACGGCAATGCTTTCACGCAGTTCAACCAACCGGTGACGCTCGCGGCCGGGAGCACGACCGTCGCGTTCACCAATGGGACCGGGATCAACTGGCAAGCCTCCATCGACGACGTCAGTCTCACGCTGATCTCGCTGCTCCTCACGCCGCAACTGCCGACCGGCGCGCCGCAGAATCCGGTCAATGTCACCCAGGCGATCGACGGCTTCATCAACAACGGCGGCACGCTGCCGGCCGGATTCAACAACCTGTTCAACCTCACGTCGGCGGACCTGCAGGCCGTCGCCTCGCAATTCGCCGGCGAGCCCGCGACCGGCGCGCAGCACGCCGCAAGTCAGCTGATGGACGACTTCTTGCTGCTGATGATGGAGCCCGGCACGTTCAGCACCGGCGCGGGCGGCTTCACGAGCACGCCGTTCGCGGCCGAGCAGGCGCCATCACTGCCGCCCGACGTCGCGACGGCGTATGCGTCCGTGCTGAAGGCCCCCGTGGCGCCGCCCGCGCCGACGGTCGCGGGCTGGAACGTGTGGGGTTCGGCCTATGGCGGCGCCGGGCATCTCAACGGCGATGCCGCGGTGGTCGGCAGCCACGATCTTTCGACCAGCGCCGGCGGCTTTGCGGCCGGCGCTGACTATCGTGTCACGCCCGACACCCGCGTCGGCTTCGCGCTCGCCGGCGGCTTCACGGGTTGGGGCCTGTCGGACGGCCTCGGCGGCGGACATGGCGATGCGTTCCAGGCCGGCGTCTACGCCCGCACGGTACACGGGCCCGCCTATCTGGCGGGCGCGCTCGCGTTCGCCGAGCACTGGATGTCGACCGACCGCTTCGCCATGGGCGACCACCTCACGGCGGATTTCGCCGCGGCGAGCTTCGGCGGCCGGCTCGAGGGCGGGTACCGGCTGCCGACGTCCTACGTCGGCGTGATCCCGTACGCCGCCGTGCAGGCGCAGCGCTTCCACACGCCCGGCTTCAGCGAGACCGATCTCGGCGGCGGCGGCTTCGGGCTCGCGTTCAACGCCCAGAGCTCGACCGACACCCGCGCCGAGCTCGGCAGCCGGTTCGACAAGCTCGTGCCGCTCGATCGGGGCGCTGTGCTGGCGCTGCGCGCGCGCCTCGCCTGGGCGCACGACTGGGCGACCAACCCTGCCCTCACGGCGACCTTCCAGGCGCTGCCCGGCGCGAGCTTCGTGGTCAATGGCGCGGCCCCGCCGCACAACTCCGCGCTGGTGACGTTCGGCCCCGAGGTCACGTGGCGCAACGGCTGGTCGCTGATGGCGAAGTTCGACGGCGAGCTCGCGAGCGGCGAGCAGATCTACGCCGGCACCGCCCGTCTGCGCTACGCGTGGTGACGCGAAGCGTCATTGCGAGCGCGAAGCGCGAAGCAATCTCGATCCGCAAACGCCTTCGCCCCGTCATTGCGAGGCACGCGAAGCGTGCCGAAGCAATCTCGATCCGCAAGCGCATGAGTCTGCCGATCGGGATTGCTTCGTCGGGCTTCGCCCTCCTCGCAATGACCACGCCTACGGCAAGATCGCAAACGCTCTTGCCGGAAATCCGAGGCCGTTCTTCACCTTCGGCCAGGTCACCACAATCAGCGCGCCGGTCGGCGGCACCTTGTCGAGGTTCGCCATCACCTCGATCTGATAGTGGCCGTGCTGCAGGATGTAGGTCTCCGAATCCATCTTGTCGGTCGTGTCGGTGTCCATCGCCTCGTGGCCGGTCGCGGTGACGCCGCGCTGCTCGTAGAGGAACTTGATCGTCTCGAATGCCCAGGCGGGAAATGGCTGGCGCTTGAAGCGCTCCGGATTGCTGGTCCAGTCCTTGTACATGTCGGTGCGCAGCGCGACGAACGCGCCCTTCGGCACGCGGCCGTGCACTTTCTCCCATGCCTTGAGATCGGCGACCGAGAAGGCGTGGTTCGGATCCTTGGCGAGGAACGGCGTATCATCCAGCACGATCAGCCGCAGGATCATCTGCTTCAATGGAATCTGATCCATCGTCATGCCGTTCTCGGCGAAATGAGCCGGCGGATCGACGTGGGTGCCGTACTGCCCGACCATCTCGTAATAGGTCGCACGAAAGCCGTCCTTGGCGATCGTATAGGGCTCGTGCGTCTTCGGGTCGGCCATCGGCGTCATCTTGGCCTGGCCGAAGCCCGACCACACCGGCGTGTCCGGCGAGAAGCTGTGGGTGAGGTCGACGAGCTGCTTCGACGCGATGATCCGGTAGGCGCGCGCGAGATCGCTTGCGGCACGGACGGGCAGCGCGCTGAGCCCCAGGACGCCGGCAACGACCGCGAGCCGCAGGGTGCCGTATACGATCGATTGGATGCGATCCATCGAAACCTCCGTCGAGTCAACGAGAGTGTGATAGCGAAACTTCGATCGCATGTCCCGGCCTCACCTGAGCCCGCACTCTCGATCCAACGCCTATCTCGATTTCATTCCGGAATCTCGGTCGATCTGCGGCTATGATATGAGTGGTTTCCTCACCAGGCGGGGCACCCATGGTCATTGTCACACTGGTTGAAGCCAAGGCGCACTTGAGCGAGCTTCTCGACAGGGTCGAGTCTGGGGAAGAGGTGGTGATCACGCGTCGTGGTCGGCCAGTGGCAAAGATGTCGGCATTGCCGCGGCCCAAACGACCGCTTCCGTCGCTTGCTTCCTTCCGCGCCAAGATGCCCAGGTCGCGCAAGTCCAGCGCGGCGCTGGTGCGCGAAATGCGTGACGAAGGACACTGATGTTGCGTGCTGTTGGATCTACACCCTTGATCGCAGGTTGCTCGCGGCGGGCCGGCGCCTCGGCCTGAAGGCCAGGGTGGGTGTTCGTGGCGGGGCGGGCGCGCCTTGACCCCTGCTCGCCCCGCGGTCTAAGACCTTGAGGGCGCAGGCAAACAGCGCACATCCACGGCCATGATCATCCTGATCGACAACTACGACAGCTTCACGTTCAACCTCGTCCACTACCTGGGCGGGCTGGGCGCCGACGTCGTCGTCCACCGCAACGACAAGATTTCCGCCGCCGACGTGGTCGCGGCCGATCCGGACGCGATCGTGCTCTCGCCCGGCCCCTGCACGCCCAACGAGGCCGGCATCTGCCTCGCGCTGATCGAGCAGGCCGCGGCCACCATTCCGATCCTCGGCGTCTGTCTCGGCCATCAGGCGATCGGCCAGGCGTTCGGCGGCGACGTGGTGCGCGCGCCCGTCCCGGTGCACGGCAAGCTGTCCGAGGTGACCCATACGGGCCAGGGGCTTTTTCGCGGCATCAACGGGCCGTTCCGGGCGACGCGTTATCACTCGCTCGTCGTCGACCGCACGACCATGCCGAAGGACTTGCGCGTCACGGCCGAGACATCCGACCGTCTCGTCATGGCGCTCGCCCACAATTCACTGCCGGTGCATGGCGTCCAGTTCCATCCCGAGAGCATTGCGTCCGAGCACGGTCACCTGATGCTGGGCAATTTCCTCGACCTCGCGGCCGACTGGAACGTGAAGACGGGCCGGCGCCAGGCCGCCGCACGCGCCGCCAAGCCGCGATCAGGATCGCGATCGGGGCCGCATGCCTCGCCCAAGCCTGCGCATCGCCCCGCGCGCCGCCGCGCCGCGCATTGAGAGGCTGCCCATGGATCTCAAGGCGCTGATCGGACAGGCCGCGACCGGGGCGGCGCTGACTCGCGAGCAGGCCTCGATCGCCTTCGACCTGATGATGTCGGGCGAGGCGACGCCATCGCAGATGGGCGGCCTCTTGATGGCGCTGCGCGTGCGCGGCGAGACCATCGACGAGATCACCGGCGCGGTGTCGGCGATGCGCTCGAAGATGCTGCGCGTGCTCGCGCCGCCGACCGCGATCGACGTGGTCGGCACCGGCGGCGATGCGTCCGGCTCGTTCAACATCTCGACCTGCGCGGCCTTCATCGTCGCCGGCGCCGGCGTGCCGGTGGCGAAGCACGGCAACCGTGCGCTCTCGTCGCGCTCGGGTGCCGCCGACGTGCTGACCGCGCTCGGCGTGCGCATCGACATTCCGCCCGACCACATCAGCCGCTGCATCGCGGAGGCCCGCATCGGCTTCATGTTCGCGCCCGCGCATCATCCGGCGATGCGCCATGTCGGCCCGACCCGCGTCGAGCTCGGCACCCGCACGATCTTCAACCTGCTCGGGCCGCTGTCGAACCCGGCCGGCGTCAAGCGGCAGATGGTCGGCGTCTTTTCAAAGCAATGGGTCGAGCCGCTCGCGCATGTGCTGAAGAACCTCGGCTCCGAGCGCGCCTTCGTGGTGCACGGCTCCGACGGCCTCGACGAGATCACCACCGCCGGCCCGACCGCGGTCGCCGCGCTCGACAATGGCGAGGTGAAGACCTTCGACATCACGCCCGAGGACGTGGGCTTCGCCCGCGCCAGGCCCGAGGCCCTGCGCGGCGGCGATGCCGACCACAACGCCAAGGCGCTGCTCGCCGTCCTCAAAGGCCAGCGCGGGCCGTTCCGCGACGTCGCGGTGCTCAACGCGGCGGCGGCGCTCGTCGTCGCCGGCAAGGCGCGGGATCTGAAAGGCGGCGTCGCGCTCGCCGAAAAGTCGATCGACTCCGGCGAGGCCGAGGGAAGTCTCGAGCGGCTGATCGTCGTCTCGGGCGCCTGAGCCAAGGGAGCCCAAGGAGGGCCAATGGCGGACATTCTCGCCCGCATCGAGGCCTATAAGCGCGCCGAGATCGCGGCCGCCAAGGCGGCGCGTCCGCTCGGCGAGGTCGAGGCGCTCGCGCGCGAGGCGACGCCGCCGCGCGGCTTCCTGGCCGCGATCGAGCGGCGCCGCGCGGCGGGCCGCTACGCGCTGATCGCCGAGATCAAGAAGGCGAGCCCGTCGAAAGGCCTGATCCGCCCCGACTTCGATCCCGCGGCGCTCGCGCGTGCCTACGAGGCGGGCGGCGCGACCTGCCTGTCGGTGCTCACCGACCTGCCTTCGTTCCAGGGCGATCCGTCGCATCTGATGGCGGCGCGCGCCGCCGCGAATCTTCCGGTGCTGCGCAAGGATTTCATCTACGAGCCCTACCAGGTCGCCCAATCGCGCGCGCTCGGCGCCGACTGCATCCTCATCATCATGGCGGCGCTCGACGACGCGGCCGCCCACGAGGTCGAGGCCGCCGCGCACGGCTTCGGCATGGACGTGCTGGTCGAGGTGCACGACGCGGCCGAGCTTGACCGCGCGCTGCATCTCAAGTCGCGCCTCATCGGCATCAACAACCGCGACCTGAAGACCTTCGCGACCACGCTCGCGGTGAGCGAGCGCCTCGCCCCGCGGGTCCCGCCCGACCGGATCATCGTCGGCGAAAGCGGCATCTTCACGCCGGCCGATCTCGCCCGCCTCGCCAAGGTCGGCATCGCGACCTTCCTGGTCGGCGAAAGCCTGATGCGGCAGCAGGACGTGACGGCGGCGACACGGGCGCTGCTCATGCAGTCAGCACGTCCTGCATCTGCCGCTGAGTAGAGATTTGGTCCATGTGCGCAGCACTGACTCGCCGCTGCTACCCTCCCGCCCACGCAAGTCGGGCTTGCCCGACTTGCGCACCAATATCTGCGAAACCCGGGCAGGCCCGGGTTTCGTGGCGGGGAGGGTCGAGCGACGCAGCGCAGCTGCGGCGCGAGGGGTGGGGGGGCT
>Ga0335081_10001977_pt1 | contig 32407 bp, 28 predicted proteins | sample Lox_Sample_35_FD_206713 | JGI IMG/M metagenome (GOLD analysis project Ga0335081, IMG submission 206713) | Soil microbial communities from Loxahatchee National Wildlife Refuge, Florida, United States - Lox_Sample_3.5 | ecosystem: Environmental > Terrestrial > Soil > Wetlands | place: USA...
GTGAACGCGCTTGGTGGCAACGATTGTGGGAGAAGATTCTGAGCCCCATTCCCAACTGCCATGCAGTCGAAAACCGTCCGACGTTCAATGGTTAAAATGAGCTCCTACTGCATAGTTCCGGCTTAGCCGTGCCCGAATAGAACGGGGCGTACTTTACTTACGCCCTAGGACAGGCACTAGGGTGCCCACGAAGGAACGCTTTCGGCGCGCCCCTCGTGGGGCGCGCTTCCAACGCTGTCCTTCGTGCAGAATCCCTAGTTTCGTCCTAGACAGCAGCCGAAGCCGCGAATCTTTATCCCGAAGTTCTTCGGGAAAGTTGTGTCATGAGTTTACCCTGATGGTTCCTCCACGCGCAGACGTGACGCGCTCCCGGCGGGGTGAATGCTGCTCTCTCGCTTTCCGTGAAAAGTTCCTTCGCCTTCACGACGCCCAAAGCAAGACTATTTTGAGAACGGCCGGCAATCGAGCCAAACCGGTTACTCGGGCATCTTGTAGCGCGACGGCCGGAGCGAGATTTTGTCGGGCACCTGCGGTGGCGACACCGCGCCGCGGGCCAGTTTGTCGAGCAGAACGATCCGCTCCTCGGCGAGCCTCGCCTGTTTGGTGCCGGGAAGTCTCTCGCGCAATTGCTTCACCACTTCCAGTGCGCGGGCCGGGTCGTGTAGCGCATGCTGGTACAAATCCGCCAGGCGGTTGGCGGCCAGCGCCGTTGAGTCGGGACCGGTGGCCTTGGCAACCGCCGATCGCAGCTCCAGTTCGGCCAGTTTCACGTCGTGGAGATGGTCCAGCGCCAATTCCGCGATGCGCAGATGCGGATAGATGTCGTCGGGATGCTCGGCGATTACCTGGCGGTATTCGTCAACGGCTTCCGGGTACCGACCCTCCTTCGCCCGCGCTTCCGCCCGGCTGTACTCGGGCACGATGCGGAAGTGAGAGTCATCCGGCCAGAACAGCTTGGAGACACGGTCTCCCGCTCGTCTGATGAGTGGCAGCCCAAACAGCAGGAACAATAGGAAACCATAAATCACGCCGACAATCGGCAACACGGGCGAGAAACCGATATATCGCACCAAGAAGATGCCGATCACGACCGCGATCACGATGCGAACGATCAAGTTGAACGACTTGGAATTCACGGCCCTCATTCCACATGGTTGAACCGGAATAGCCGGTGCGCATTCTCGGTCGTGGCGCGCGCCACCTCTTCCACGCTGACGCCCTTTACCAGCGCCAACGTTTCGGCGATGAGCGGGACGTAGGCTGGCTCGTTACGCTTGCCGCGGTGCGGCTGCGGCGCCAGATACGGCGCGTCGGTCTCCAGCATCACGCGGTCGAGCGAGACCTTTTTCGCCACATTGCGCAACCCCACCGCGTTCTTGAACGTGAGGATTCCCGTGTAGCTGATGAACAATCCGATCTCGAGACAATCAAACGCAAACTTCTCGTCGCCCGAGAAACAGTGCATCACGCCCCACGGCCGCCAGTCTTTCGGCAGGCCGCCGGCGTGGGCGCGCAAGATTTCCAAGGTGTCGACATCCGCGGCGCGGTTGTGGATTACCACGGGCAACCGGCGCTCCTTGGCCAACTCGAGTTGCGCCCAAAACAGGTCCTTCTGCTGTTGCTTGAGTACGGCGGACGTCTCGCCTGGTCTCGCTTCAGAATGGACAGGCGGGGACGCCTGTCCCACAGGCAACCGGTAATAATCCAGACCCGTCTCGCCAATCGCGACGACCTTGGGGCCCTTTGCCAACGCGCCCAGTTCCGGCATGTTGCCGAGCGAGAGATCGGGGACTTCTCCGGGGTGCAGGCCCACGGTGGCGTACACGCCGTCGAATCGGTGCGCGATGTCCAACGTTCGCCGCGCCGCCTCCAGATCGGGGCCGATGCTGACGATTTTCTCCACGCCGGCCGCACCGGCCCGCGCGATGGCTTCGTCCAGTTCTTCGGCAAAATCCGGGTAGCTCAGGTGCGCATGCGTGTCGATGAACATAGGACTTGAAATGGCTGCCGGGGTTGTTTATCACTCCTGCCGCTGCCAGCGCAACAGCGAATCACATGCAAGGCCGGGATGCGGAAGTGTGCACGCGTTCGTGGTGGCGTTCAAAAAGAACAGAACCAACAACCGAAATGGAACCGTAATGGAATCTGACCTGTTGTCGTACGCGTATGTCTTCGTCCTCGCGACGTTTCTCGGTCTGGAGGTCATCCGCCGCGTGTCGCCGTTGCTGCACACCCCGTTGATGTCGTTGACCAACGCCATCTCCGCGATCTCGGTCGTCGGCTCCATCGTCATCGCGGGCGAACAAAAGACGACGCTCAGCACGGTCCTTGGCACCGTCGCGGTCACGGCTTCGATGATCAACATTGTGGGCGGCTACCTCATTACCTACCGCATGCTGCGCATGTTCAAGAAGGCGGAGCCGAAGAAGCCATGAGCGGGCCGGCAATCCATATCCTCTACATCGCGGCGGCCGCTTGCTTCATTCTCGCCCTGAAATGGCTGAGCGCCGTACCGACCGCGCGCCGGGGCGTGATCATCGGCATCATCGGCATGCTCCTCGCCGTTGGCGGCACGTTGCTGAAACCCGAGATCCTTCACGGCGGCTTTCATAGTTACCAGTGGATCCTGGTGGCATTCGTCATCGGCACCATCATCGGCATCCCGATGGCGATGATGCCCATGACCGCCGTCCCACAACGGACGGCACTCTCGCATGCGTTTGGCGCGCTGGCGGCGGCCTTGGTCGGCGCGGCGGAGTTTTATCTGGAAACTCCGAACCTGAGCCGGTTCACCATGACCGCCCTCACGCTCGAAGTGTTGCTGGGTTTCCTGACGTTCACGGCGAGCTTGATGGCGTTCGGCAAGCTCCAGGAGATCCTGCCCACGCGCCCCATCACGTATAAGGGACAGAACATCGTGAACATTTCGCTGTTCACAGCGGCCGCCATTCTCGGAGTCGTCCTGATTCTCCATCCCGACCGCACCCACTTGTTCCCGATCATGAGCACGATCGCCCTGGTTTTTGGCGTGTTGCTGATCATCCCGATCGGCGGGGCGGACATGCCCACGGTGATTTCGCTCCTGAATTCCTACGCTGGATTGTCGGCCTCCGCCATGGGATTCGTCCTCGGCAACCGCCTGTTGATCATTGCCGGCGCGCTGGACGGATCGTCGGGCTTGATCCTGTCGATCATCATGTGCAAGGCGATGAATCGTTCGTTTGCCAACGTGCTGTTTGGCGCGTTCGGCCAGGTACAAACCGCGGCGGCCCAGCAGGAGCAGAAGACCGCGCGCAGCGCCGTACCCGAGGAAGCAGCGGCATTGCTCGAGGCCGCCAACTCGGTGATCATCGTTCCCGGCTACGGCATGGCGGTCGCCCAAGCACAACATTCCGTGCGGGAACTCTACGACGCGCTCACCAAGAAAGGCGTGGACGTGAAATTTGCCATTCATCCCGTCGCCGGCCGCATGCCTGGCCACATGAACGTGCTCCTGGCCGAAGCGGACATCCCTTACGATCACCTGCTGGAAATGGACGACGCCAACCGGGAATTGCCGCAGAGCGACGTGGCACTGGTCATCGGCGCCAACGACGTGACCAATCCGGCCGCGCGCACCAACAAGACCAGCCCAATCTACGGCATGCCGATCCTCGACGTGGACAAGGCCCGGACGATCATGGTCATCAAGCGGAGTCTGAACCCGGGCTTCGCCGGTATCGACAACGAGTTGTACTACATGGACAAGACGCTGATGCTCTTTGGCGACGCCAAGGGATTCACGACCCAGTTGGTCAAACAACTGTCCGACAACTCAGGCCTTCACTGAGCTGACGCGCACATCCTGGCCGCCGTGCGTGACGCACGTGCCTTTGACGATCTCGTCATTGAAATCGAGCTGGAGCTTGCCGTCCTTGACCATCAGCTTCAACAACTCGGTCACGTTGCGCGCGTAGAGCTGGCTGGCGTGCGTCGGCATCGCGCTTGGCAGGTTCGTCGGCCCGATGATGGTCACCCCGTGCGTCACGATCTCCCGGTCCGCCTCGGTCAATTCGCAATTGCCGCCGGCTTCCGCCGCGAGATCCACAATCACCGAGCCCGGCTTCATGCCGGCCACGGTTTCCTTCGTAATCAGGCGCGGCGCGGGCTTGCCGGGGATCAACGCCGTGGTGATGACCACGTCGAATTCCTTGGTCTTCTCGCCGAGCAATTGCTGCTGCTTGCGCTTGGTTTCCTCGGAAAGCTCCTTGGCATAACCGCCCGTGTCCTGCGCGTCTTTCACGCCGAGATCAAATTCAAGGAATTTCGCGCCGAGACTTTCAATCTGTTCCTTGACGACCGCCCGCACGTCGTAGCCCCACACGACCGCGCCGAGCCGACGCGCCGTCGCAATCGCCTGCAGTCCGGCCACGCCCGCGCCCAGCACGAGCACCTTTGCGGGTCGAATGGTGCCCGCGGCCGTCGTCATCATCGGCAGATACTTGGCCAGAGCGACCGCGGCGATCAGCACCGCCTTGTAACCGGCGACGTTCGCCTGCGACGACAACACATCCATGCTTTGCGCGCGGCTGATCCGCGGCAGCAATTCCATCGCGAACGCCGTTACCTTGCGCTCCGCCAGTTCTTGAATGGTGTCAGCGCTCGACGCCGGCTGCAACAGCGCCACCAGCATCGTGCCTTCGCGGAGAGCCTGAATCTCCTTGTCGGTCGGTCTCCGAACCTTGAGAACAACATCGGCTTCGCTCCAGACCTTCGGAACAATGCGCGCGCCGGCTTTCTCGTAGTCTGCATCCGCAAGGAATGCTGCCTGCCCTGCGCCGGCTTCGACCAACACCTCCAGGCCGAGCTTGCGCAACGGCGGCACCAAGTCCGGCACCAGCGCCACCCGGCGCTCGTTGGGTGCAATTTCTTTCGGGATTCCAATTTTCATGGGTCAATCGGCGTGCTCGTATAGCAAAGCTCCGCGCGCTTGTCATTCCTTTTTCGACTCCTTTTTCGACTCCTATTGAAACACAACTCGTCACCACAAAGCACTTGGAGATCACGAAAACTTCGTGCCCTTCGTGCTCTCCGTGGTGAATCCCTCCTTTACAACCACGTCTGTCCGCCAGCACTCAGCCCAGAGTCACTTCTTATTGCCGGGCTCAGGCGGGGGTGGCGGGGGCGGAACCAACTCGTCGATCTTCATCTGCAGCGTCTTCGCCTTCGCGTCGTCGCCGACGGCGATCGCCAAGCCGCGCGCTTTCCGGTAGTACTCGATGGCATTCTTGGGGTCGGGTATCAGCGAGATGACCTGTTCGTAGTAGGCCAGCGCCAGCTTCGGTTGTTTGTCGCTCTCATACGTGCCGGCCAGGTGGCTGGTAATCCGGATCTTGTGATACAACTCGGTCGTATGCTCCAACAGTCGGGTATAGACCGTGATGGCTTCCTTGTTGCGGCCATCGGTGCGCAGCAAGTCCCCCAGTTTTTCTTCCAAGACGACACTCGACAAAGCTTTCGCCTTGGTCCGACACAAGTCTTCAGCCTCGTCTGCGCCACCTTCCGCGCGCAGCAGGTTGACCTTGCGCAGGTACGCCCATTCCAAGTCGGGATCCTGATCCGCCTTCAAGCGCTCGATCTGTTTGTCCAACGACACCGCGAAGGGCCGGTACAACGGATCACCGACAAATGTTGTCTGCCAACTCAACACGGGTTCGCTGCAGTAACCGGCCTCGAGGAACTGTGCGCCGTCCAGCAACCGCTCGAAAAAGATGTCGATGCGCGGGCTGAGCGTGAGATACGGTTCGAAAACGTTGCCCATCGTGGCGGCCGCCCCCTTCGCTAAAAGTGGTCCGACCCAATCCGCGGTGCGCGTCCGCACGCTTTGGCCGCTGAACGAATGAAGGTGATACGCCACCGCGCCCGTCTTGAATCGAAAATCCGGGCGCAGGAACGGGCCGGTGACGTTGCCGGCGTACCAGCCGACGTAGATGGCGGCATCCGTCATCGGATAATCCTGATCGAAGACTGCCTCGGTGTCGTCCAGGTCACATTCATAGCCCGCATCCCGAAACAGGCGGTAAGACGCCCGCATCCAGTCGTCCCCCTGCTTGTAGGCCTTGTCCTGTATCCCGCGCAAATCAAAGTAAGCGCGTCCATGCAGCCCATACCGCTCCGCTTTGAGCGCGTCATCGATCATCCGCCGGACGGTCTGCGGATCCGGGCCGTCGAGGCGGCCCACCAACAGCATCTGTCGGTTCAACGGAGGCCCGAACTCCTCCGAAAAGTCCTTGAAGAACAGGTTCCGCACCGGGCCCGAGAGGGGCACGCCCGTGGTGGGCAACGTGGCCAGTTCGCTTTCCACCGAGGCTTCGTTACGACGCGCCTCCGGCCGCGTGTCGGCGGGGAGATTCTCAACGATGTTCGTGTCGCTGTTGATCCGCAACGGGACCCCGTACAGCAACACGAGACAGGAAATTTTCGAGCCGACTGTTACCAGTGACGGGACCGGCCCCAGCACGGGGTCAACAACCGTTCGCGGTTCCTGTTCGATCAGGCCCTGCCGCGTAAGAAACTGCCACACCGGGTCGCGAATCGTCTCGTTGTACTCCGTGCGCGAGATCGTCTCGGCGACCGGCGCGTGAATCCCGCAAATCTGGTTGGTCGGCACGCCTCGCTTCAGGGCGTAGTAGTCGGCCAGCGGCCGGCTGTCGGGGTCGGCCGCGTTATAGACCAGGACAACGCGTTTGCCCGGTTCGTCGGCGCGCACGGTGGGCGTCCCGCACACGAGAAGTGCCAGCGCTGCCGCCCGAAGAAGCGCCTCAGGCGACCTGCCGAACCCGGTCATCGCTCACCTCCATCTTCATCCCATCGTAGGCCACCCGCACGTGCGGTGGCAATTCCTGCTCCACAGCTTCATGGTCCGCCTCGTGACAGAGGTGCGTGAACAGCGTCAGGGAGGCCTTCACTTGTTCGGCCACCGCCCGCGCCTGATCGATGGTCAGGTGCGCCGGATGCGGCCGGTGCCGCAGCGCGTCGAGCACGAGCAGCGTCACGCCACGAATCGCCCCAACCACCTCCGGGGGTACGACGTTGCAGTCCGTCACGTACGCCATCTCGCGTCCAAAGAGAAAGCCGTATACGGTCATTCGCCCGTGCAGAAGCGGGAGCGCGCGCAACTTCAGTCCGCCCACCTCGAAGTCCTGATGCGGTTCGATCGCGTGCATCTCGAAACTGGGCAACCCCGCCCAGGCTGGCGTCTCCGTGCAGGCGTACGGAAACACCCGTCGGATCGTTTCCACCGAATGAGGCGAGCCGTAAATGGGCATCCTCCGTCCATTGCGGGCCGTGAAGGCCCGCAGGTCGTCCAAGCCGAGAACGTGGTCGGCATGGGTGTGCGTCATCAACACCGCGTCCACCCGCCGGATGTTCGCGCGCAACGCCTGGGTCCGAAGGTCGGGCGTGGCATCCACGAGCAGGCACTGGTTCTCGCATTCAACATAAATCGACGGGCGCAACCGCTTGTTGCGGGGATTATCCGACCGGCACACGGCACAGTCGCACCCAATCATCGGGATGCCGTGGCTGGTACCGGTGCCCAAAAACGTGACGTGCATGGCCGTCATCATCGGCGAGCTACGCCCGGCGGTCAAGCCCACCACTCAGTGGATCGAAAAATTCCGGACGTGCCAGCGATTCCTCGGCTGCCAACCCACGAGCTGAATGTAGAACTGCCCGTAAGGAACCTTCACCGCCTTGAGATCGTAAACGCTCCCGTTGATGGTGACTTGCACGTGGTCGGCCGCCACCTCCAATCGGACGGCATACGGCTTCCCGGCGCTCAGGGTGACCGGTACTTCACCCCAGAGTTGCTTGACCCCGGATGTTCCTCCGCTCTCCTCCATCACCAGACAGTCATGGCCACTGTTCGCGCTGGGATTGCGGTAAATCATCCGAAAACGACAGAACTCCCTGGGGCCCGAGTCTCGCGGGCTCTTGACCGGTACGAACTCCACTCCCCACCAACCATCCGGAGCCGTCCGCTCTTCCAATTCAACCACGCAGTCGATGACCAGCGGCGCAGAGTAAATCCCATGCGTCCGCACCTTCTGTCCCTGCAGAATGAGATCGCCGTCCTCCACCCGCGCAGGCGATCCCTGGGGTCCGGCCCAGTCGGAATCCCGGGGAAACGGGAGCCGGTCCCAGGTGAGCGGGCGGTTGCGAGTCGTCGCGCAGCCCGTCCCCATCAAACCGATTACGAGAACCCCCAGCAGTGCTGAATATGCCCGGTGCATGGTTGCAGACTAACCGATGCGTCGCGGTCATGCAACGTCCGGAAAACACAACCGGGGCGCGACTGGTCGCGCCCCGGCAGGCAGTGTCAGATTCCGACTAAGCTTTTTCGAATTCCTTCTCCATCGCCTTCATCTCCGGCGAGTCCGTCTTGGACTTATTGACTGCCCAGACGATCGCTGCCACCGCGACCACGGCGATGACGACGGCGATGGCAAAGGGAGATTTGCCACTGCCTTCCAGTCCCGTGACCGCGTGGAACTTCAACACGAGCGGCAGCAACAACAGGCTCACCATGTTCATGACTTTGATGAGCGGGTTGATGGCCGGGCCCGCCGTATCCTTGAGCGGATCGCCCACGGTGTCACCGGTGACCGCCGCCTTGTGTCTCTCGGAACCCTTGCCTGTGTTCTTTTCGACGTTGCGTGGCTCGTCCTCGATCGTCTTCTTGGCGTTGTCCCAGGCACCGCCCGCATTGGCCATGAACACCGCCAACAACTGGCCGACGAGGATCATGCCGGCGAGAAAGCCCGCCAGCGCCAACGGCCCGAGCAGGAATCCAACCGCCAACGGCGCCAGAATCGCCAATAGCCCGGGGCCGATCAACTCCTTCTGGGCCGTCTGGGTGCAAATGCCCACCACGCGACCGTAATCGGGCGTCTTGCGGCCTTCCCAAATGTCCCGGTCGCGGAACTGGATCCGGCATTCCTTCACAATCAGAAACGCGGCGCGTCCGACCGCCCGGATGGTCATCGAACTGAACAGGAACGGCACCGCGCCGCCGATCAGCAGACCGATGAACAGCGTTGGGCTGGCCACCGTGAGCATGCCGGCCACGTGGTTGTACTGGGCCATCGTCATCTCGGAGATCTTCTCTTCGCTGCCCATCGTCATGACGGCAATGAAGCTGGCGAACAACGACACCGCGGCAATGACTGCCGAGCCGATGGCAATGCCTTTTGTCTCCGCCTTCGTGGTGTTACCGACGGCGTCGAGGTCGGCGAGAATCTGGCGCGCCTTCTTGTACTTCTCCGCACCCATCTCGTTCTCGTCGTAGCCCATCTCGCCGATACCGTTGGCGTTATCGGCTACGGGGCCGAACACATCCATCGAGATCGTGTTGCCGGTCAGCGTCAACATCCCGATGCCGCACATGGCCACGCCAAACGCCACGAAGATCGGTGACGTGCTGGTGTAAATCGCCGCCGAGGCGCCGATGGCGATGGCGATGATGATCACCGCCCACACCGTGGACTCGTAGCCGACCGCAAATCCCTGGATGATGTTGGTCGCATGACCTGTCTGACAAGCCTTGGCCATCGATTTCACAGGCTCGTGGCTCGTGTGTGTCCAGTAGCTGGTACACTTGTTCAAGGCCACCGCCAGGAATACCCCAATCAAACAGGTCCACGCCGGCCGCATGTCCAGTCCGGGGACGCCGAAGCTCATCAACCACGGGAGCTGGATGCTGCCGTGCGCCATGAAGTTGTCAAAACCCGGCAACGCCTGTTTGTACCGCGCGAGATACGTCGGATCAAACCGCAGGTAGAACAGCCCGATCAGGAAGAAGCCGATGATGCTGATAATCGAGCCGATCAGGAAGCCGCGGTGCACCGACGCCAGGGCCGCGTCGCCGGAATCGCCTTCCTTCGACCGCACGCTGTACGTGCTGATGATCGAGCCGATGACCCCTACCGCGCGCACCAGCAACGGGAAGATCACACCCTTGTGGCCAAACGACGCGTAACCGAGAATCATCGCCGCCACGATGGTGACTTCGTACGATTCAAAAATGTCCGCTGCCATTCCCGCGCAGTCGCCGACGTTATCGCCCACGTTGTCCGCGATGGTCGCGGCATTGCGCGGATCGTCTTCGGGAATGCCGGCTTCAATCTTGCCGACGAGGTCCGCCCCGACGTCCGCTGCCTTCGTGAAGATCCCGCCGCCCACCCGCATGAACAGGGCGATCAATGTGCCGCCAAAGCCGAACCCGAGCAGCACTTCATACGCCTTGTCGCCGTACGCCATGAAAATCAACGTCCCGCCGAGAAGCCCGAGGCCGTCCGTCAACATCCCCGTGATGGTGCCCGTGCGATACCCGATCTGCAGCGCGCCACCAAACGAGTTCCGGGCGGCCGACGCCACCCGCAGGTTCCCCAGCGTCGCAAACATCATCCCGACGTAGCCGACGCAGAAGCTGAACAACGAACCCATCAGAAATGCCCCCGCCCGTCCGAACGCCACCGGATACATGTCTGGTGTTGGCGTCCCGGCGAGCCGCGTCAGGAACAGCAACACCGTCAGCACACCGATCAGAATGACAATCTTGCTGAACTGTTGTTTCAGGTACGCTTTGGCGCCGGCGCGCACGGCGTCGGCCACTTTCTGCATCCTTTCGGTGCCCGTGTCGGCGTTCTTGACCTGACCGACGAGCATCAGCGCGTAGCCGAGGCCCGCGAAGGCCACGCCCAGCACGACCCACAGCGCCAGCTTTTCGCCCTGGGAATAATCGCTACTCCGCATGAACGAGAAAAATTCAAACGCTTTCTCCGTCTGGCCGGCCATGGCCGCCGCGGCTTCTCGCGCCGCTTCCTGCGCGCGGGCCCAGTTCGCGGCCAGCAACGTCACCGCGCAGAGCGCGACGGTGGCAAATGTCTTGTAACGCGGATTTCCCTGAGTAATCCGCTGCATAGCTCGATTCAATGATGCCGTCATATGAGTTCTCGTCTCCTAACGTAACGGGATGGGTTGGGAGAAACTACAAGAGCCTCCCCGCGTTGAAAAGAGAAAAATTCACCCTCGCCCGCCAGTCCATAATCTTGGTGGCACAGGTGTCCCTGCCTGCGTCCGATTGCGTTGCCTCTCCTGTCGTCGGCAGGCCGCAACTGCGTCCGCGCCATCCGTTTGCTGCTCCCGCTACACAGGAATCTCTACCGACACGTCAGATTAACTGCCTTGCACAAACACGATCATCCGCCAACGGATCGACCCCTGAGTCGAGCCGTGTTGATGATGCTCCTGCCGCGGCAAGGGACTCCCGGTGTTGGACACAATCTCGTGCCCGCAACTCTCACATCGATAGACACCGGTATCGGGCGTCGTCGCACCCGGACGGTGGAGGACGTCAAAGGCCCCATCGATCGAAGTCCCCAAGTACTGGGAATCTTTGTAAAGTGCCACGTACTCTTCTCCCCTCCTGCGCAACTTCGGAGTTGCCAAACGGGGCGGCTACACACCGCGCAATTCTCTACCCGGCGAATGACGGTCCGTCCATACAGTAAAGCCTGTAATTTTAGAACGGAGAGAACTGGATGCGCGAATTCACTCATTGAGGAAGTTCTGCGAATTGCCGTGTGCGTAATTCACTTACTCTTTCTTCGCGTCCTGAATAATCTGGTCCAGGAGGAAGCGGTCGATGGCGGTCATGATAAGGAAAGCTGTCGGCTGCCAGCTATCGGCGGTCAGCCAGCAGGGAGTAGACAAAACATCGAAACGACTGAGATCCATTCGCTTTGCCCAGGATGACAATCTGGAAAGAAATACGGATTCGTGGGACCAATCTGCAGGGTCAGGTCTATCAACATAAAACAATCGCCGATTTAAGCCGCATGAGGACGATGCCAAATGTTGTTTGTTGAGATCCGGCCCCGGTTCTTTTACGCGAAGACTCAACGGCGGAGACTGTGAATCCCGAAGGGACAGGAGCCGGCCTCAGCGGCCACAAGGATCGTCAGCGGCGGACGATTTACGTCTTACGGAATTGGCCCCCGCGGCTCCGTCGGCCGAGCCGCTTTTCTTGCCAGAAACTGTTCGATGGTTTTTTCCAGCTTCTTATCCCGCAACGTGAGACCGGCGGCGATAATGAGGCCGGTCTGACCGTCCACCAGAAACGTCTGCGGAATCGCGCGGATGTTGTAGAGCTTGGCGACGTCCGCTTCCCAAACCTTGCCGTCGCAGATTTCCGGCCACGGCATGTTTTTGTCCCTCGTGAACTCCGCCAACTTGTCTGCGGCTCGCGGCCGGTCGAGGCTGATCCCGAGCACTTCCAGGCCACGCGGGTGCAGCTTCTGGTACGTGGCCGCCAGATGTGGTGCTTCGACGAGGCACGGGCCGCACCAGGTGCTCCAAAAGTCCAGAAGCACAAGTTTGCCTTTGTAGTCGGCGGGGAAATTCACCTCCTGACCGGTGGTGGTCCTGGCGTTGAACGCCAGCGCTTGTTCGCCCACCGCCGGCGGCGGCCTCAATTCGGCAACCGTCTTGCTTGATTGTCTGATCGCGAACCGGTCACCGGCCGCTGTCAGCCCGGTGATCTCGTAGCTCGTGCCGCCAATGTTGAACGGTTTGCGAACCTCGAAAGCCTCGCAAGATCTGTCAAACTTCCCGTCGCCGTTCTTGTCGATGAGCAACTGCACACCCGAGATACGCGCGTTGGCCCGACCACGAAAATCGCCCGTGGTAAAGTTGTCCGTCAACAGGGCCCGGTATTTCTTGTTGCCGAGGGTAATCTCGCCTTCGCGCGCGTAGTCGCCATAATAGAAAAGGCTGTCCTTCAGCCCCGCGTGGTTCGGATCCGTGTCGTTCTTGTCGAACCGGTACATCGCGATGTGGAGAATGGCCGAGTGCTCGCCGTAATCGACCTTCACCCTGGCCCCGCCGCCGTATGACGTCCACCGTTGACCGTCCGGCGATTTGTAGGGGCGCGGCGTCCACTCAGTCGGCGGATCATCACGGAGATCGCCGTTGCCATTGGCGTCGACGAACAGCCGCGCGGGTGCGCCGTCCGGTTCGTCGAGCACCACCACGATGGTAGTTGGCGATTCCTTCGGTCCCAGCGATAGAACACTGAAAAGCGGCGCGGACAGATTGGCGGGGAGATATTTTGCTGCCGGCGGTTTACTGGCCGAGAGCCGGAGACGTTGGGGCGTATAGCTGCCGATTTCCACCTTGGCGGCGACTGGAACCAAGGCGAACTTCACTTCCTGGGCTGCCGCCTCCGCCATCAGAGCCACCAGCGCCGTCGCAAGAAAAAACGCAGACAACCGATTTCTTCTGTCAAACACGCGCCGCAGTATGGCAGAAAGTGGCCTGGGGGTAAAGCGAGGGGGATCGTCACGTCTCACATGTCATAAAATGCTCTGCGAATTGCGGTGGGCGTAATTCACTTACTCTTTCTTCGCGTCCTGAATGATCTGGCCCAGGTGGAAGCTATCGGCTGTCAGCAGCGACGGATCGGTCACCGAAACGATAGAGATCCTTCGACAGGCTCAGAGATGACAGTCAACGGAGTGGATGGCTGTGCCAGCCGTCCGTACCAACGGCATGATCCGTGGACATCTGTGTCTATTCGTGGCTAAGAGCAACGGTTCGAGACGGGTGGGACGCCCGTTCTGCTATTCCACATCGAGTTTGATGTGCAGGTCGCGGAGTTGCTTCGGCTCGACCTCGCTCGGTGAGTTGGTCATCAGATCAACCGCTTTCGCCGTCTTCGGAAACGCAATCACGTCGCGAATATTCGTCGAACCACAGAGAATCGCGTTGAGACGGTCGAACCCGAGGGCAATGCCCCCGTGCGGCGGCGCCCCATACCGGAACGCCTGCAGCATGTACCCGAACCGCGACTGCGCAATCTCCGGCGGTATCTTCAACACCTGCTCGAACACTTTCTTCTGCAACTCGGGTTGATGAATCCGGATCGAGCCACCACCCAATTCCACCCCATTGAGCACAATGTCGTAATGCTGGCCCCGGACCTTCGTCGGCTCGGTATCCAACAGCGGGATGTCCTCGGCCACGGGCGCCGTGAACGGATGGTGCGACGAGACGTACCGGTTCGATTCGCGGTCGAACGTAATCAGCGGGAAATCCACGACCCACAGGAAGTTCCATTGGTCGTCGCGGACTTTCAACTTACCCGCCTTCCTCAGCATTTCGGCTACGATGAGGCGCAGTCGTCCGAGCACTTCCCAAACGGCTTCTCGTTTGTCCGCGCCGAAGAGGATCAGGTCGCCCTCCTCGATCTTGAGTTTTTCCGTGAGTGCGGCCTTCTCGGCGTCGCTGAAAAACTTCACGATGGGCGATTTCCATCCGCCGCCTTCGACTTTGATGTATGCGAGCCCTTTTGCGCCAAAACTCTTGGCCGTCTCGGTGAGCGTATCGATCTGACCTTGCGTCACGCTGGCCAGCCCTTTCGCGTTGAGCGCCTTGACCACACCGCCGGCGTCCACTGCGCCTCGGAATACTTTGAACTGGCTCTGGGCGAAGTCCTGCGTCAGATCGACGAGTTCGAGGCCGAACCGCGTGTCGGGCTTGTCGCTACCGAACCGTTCCATGGCCTCGATGAACCGCATCCGTGGGAATGGGGTCGGGATCTTCTCGCCGCGCGCGGCCAACCACACGGTCGCCAGCATCCCTTCGATGATCGCGTACATATCTTCCCGCGTGATGAAGCTCATTTCGAGGTCGATCTGCGTGAATTCCGGTTGACGGTCAGCACGCAGGTCTTCATCCCGGAAACACTTGGCAATCTGGAAATACTTCTCCACGCCCCCGACCATCAGCATTTGCTTGAATTGTTGTGGCGATTGCGGCAGGGCGTAAAACTTGCCGGGATTTACCCGCGACGGAACGAGATACTCGCGGGCGCCTTCCGGGGTGCTCTTGAACAGGATCGGCGTCTCGACTTCGAGGAAACCGTGCGCGTCGAAATAATCGCGCACCGCCTTGGCCACCTTGTGACGCAGCCGCAGGTTTTTCGCCATGGCCGGCCGCCGCAAATCCAGATAGCGATACTGCAGCCGCAGGTCTTCTCCCGCCTGGGAACTGCCGGTCTCATCGAGTTGGAACGGCGGCGTATCGCTCGGGTTGAGAATCTCCAGAGTATGCGCCAGCACCTCGATTTCGCCCGTCGGCAGCTTCTGGTTCTCCGTACCGTCCGGACGTTTCCGAACCACACCTTCGACGCCAATCACATATTCCGAGCGGAGATCATGCGCCCGGTCGGCAGACGCCTGGTTGTGCTGGGGATCGAACACGACTTGTGTGATGCCCTCGCGGTCGCGCAAATCGATGAAGATGATGCCGCCGTGATCGCGGTACACGTGGACCCAGCCCGTCAGACAGACTTTTTGTCCGACGTGCGTCCCGCGCAATTCGCTGCAGTGATGTGTCCGTTTCATGTCGATTGTCCTGTCATTGTCCTAAGTCTCTCGACAACCTCTGTCACCTTCACGGCACTTGGCTCTCCCCCCAGCAAGAGATCTTTGACTGAGACCTCACCCTTTGACCATTCGTCCGGTCCAAACACCAGAAAAAACCTTGCGCCCTTCTCCTTCGCAACTTGTTGATGTCTTGTGACATTGCCTCCCGCGAGATCGTAGTCAATCGCAAGGCCCTTATGCCGCCATTGGTGAATGTAGAAGGAAGCTTGGTCTCGCCACGTTTCCTCGCTGCCGTTCACCACTAGGTTTCCCTTTTGGGCTTTGCCCCCGGTTATGACAACATAGCAGTCTAACCCAGGCTCAAGTTGAACATCTTTCAAGAGGCCGCGCATCTTCAACAACTCGGTCAAAACAACGTCCCCCATTCCGAAACCCGCTGCTGGAAGGCTGAGCTTTCCATCAGTCATCAAAGAAATCAGATTGTCGTAGCGACCACCGCCCGCGATCGCGCGCAGTTCGCCCTTGCGGTCGTGGATCTCCCAGACGATGCCAGTGTAATACGCCAAGCCACGAACAATTCTGAAGTCGGCCCTGCAAAATGCTTGAAGTTCTGTCCCGAGTAGATTCAGAACTGGCTGAATACTCGCCATTCCCGCATGCATGGAGGATGTCGCCTGCGGACTCGCGAATGCAAGCATTTCAGCAATCTGCCCCTTCGTGAGAGACAAGCCGCTCAACTTCTCTTCGGTTTTCTCGCGAGGCTCACGCTCTAGTTTGTCGATTGCCTGAAACGCTGCGGTTTGCTTCTGGTGCTCGTCTAGACCGAGTGCAAAAAACTTCTGCCGCCAAGCTTCGCGGCTGGAGATTCGCACCACAAAATCGTCGTTGGTCAATCCGAAACTGCGTAAGCTCTCAATGGCCAGCGCGATGAGTTCGGCATCTGCAGTATCGTCCCCCTCGCCGATGATGTCGGCGTTGAACTGGAAATGTTCGCGGAGCCGGCCCCGCTGTTGTTTTTCGTACCGGAACAGTTGCGGGATCGCGAACCACTTGATCGGTTTCTTGTAGTCGCGGTGATGCGCGCCGACCATGCGCGCCAGGGTCGGCGTCATCTCCGGCCGTAACGCGACGGCCCGGTCGCCTTTGTCCACGAAATTGAAAAGTTGGCCGACGATTTCGTCGCCCGATTTCTGGGTGAACAGTTCGAGCGGTTCCAGTGGCGGGCCGTCGTATTCGCGGAACCCGTAGCGCCGCGCCGCATCGCGCCACTTGCTGAAGACGTAGCGACGGACGGCGAGCGTCTCGGGATAGAAATCGCGGAAACCAGGCAACGGATTCATGGGCGCACATTGTAGAGCAAGCGCACCGCTTGCCGCAAGCAACGTGGCAGTGGAAAGCGTTGCCCGAGAAAGTCTACGCTGGCGGCTGGCCCTGCGCGGGGTTGTACTTCTCCGTGAGCCTCAGCACCTGCTCACGCATTTCCTTGCCGGGCTTGAACTTCACCACTGCGCGCGACGGGATCTGCACGTCCTTGCCCGGATCGTTCGGATTGCGGCCCACGCGGGGCTTGCGCAGTTTGACCTCAAACACGCCGAAGTTGCGCAACTCGACGGTTTCGCCCTTGATGAGCGCCTCCGTAATGTAATCGAGCGTCTTTTGCACGACCGTCAGCACGTCCTGCTGAATCAGGTTCGTGTCGTTGCTGATCCGAATCACCAGGTCTCGCTTCGTCATTATCTCTTCTCCATTTGTTCCGTGATTTGCGTCAATCTTGGAATCCATTCTTCGGCAAACCGATACACTCCGTACGCCGCGGCAATCATCACCAGCAAAATCACCAGCGGATTGCCGAACACCCGCTGCACCGCCACGCGAAACGTGCTGACCCGGGCCAACTGCGCCTGGCGTCCCCGCAACCGTCCCAGCAACGCCTGCAGCCCCATATAGGTGGTGTGCCACTCGTTCGCAAGCTTCTTCGACATCCCCTCAGGCAAATCCTTGAACGCAGACAGACTCGGCACGGTGTTCAGCAACCGCAACCCGCGGTCGTCCCGCTCCGCTTCCGGCCCCAGCGTGACCGTCAATAACTCATGCTCCTGGGCAATCCGGCTTTTCAATTCCAAGAAGGCCGCTTCTTCCTCGTTCTTAAAATCCCCACCCTTGAAACCGCGGTCCAAAAACTGGCTCAACTCCTTCCAGCGTTCGACAAAGGCCTCGACGCGCTGAACGTTCCTCTCCAAATTGCGGTCCCGCATTGATCTCTCGTCTTTCCTTAATTCACACTCACCAGCGAGCCTCGAACCGACCGCGCGCCACTGTAGTGAGGGCCCCGACGGTCGTCAAGCCAAATGGCTTGTGTACCAACGACTTCAGCAATTACGGTGCCGCGGCGCCCCAAAGTTGACCAATCGCCTGGTGCACCTCGACCACATCATGCTCGCTGAATCGCACCACGTGCACCCCCGACCGCCAAGAGCGGGGTTCCCAGATTGACGGCGACGCGGCGCCAAACAGCGCGACCGTCGGCGTTCCCACCGCGGCGGCCAGATGGGTGATGCCCGAATCGTTGCCCAAAAATAACGCGCACCGCTCCAACACCGCCGCCAATTCGACAAGCTTCAACCCGCGCGCCAGCCTGAACTTGCGGCTCTCCAGCAATCCCGCAAATTTCTCCACCGCGCGCTCGTCGGCTTCGCCTGCCACCACGATCAACTGCGCCGCCAGTTCGTCCATCACCCAGCGCGCCACAGCCGCGAACTTCTCGATGGGCCAGTTCTTCTTTTCGCTACCACTGCCCGGATGCACAGCGACAATCGGCTCGCGACCCGCCATTTTGAGAAAGCCCGCCGCCGCGGCTCGGTCAGACTCGCCCACGTACAGACGCGGACGCGGCGCGTCCACATAGATCGCCAGTGACTCCAGCGGCTTGCAGTAATGTTCCGCCGCGTGCAACTCCCGGGGGCGCGGCGATCCTTCGATCAGTTGTTTCACGCCGCACCGGCGTATGTTATTGGCAAAAATACTGTCGGGATCGAACAAGTACGAAATCACCAGATTGAAACTGCCGAAGTAATCCATCAAGGTGGGCTCAAGGATGCCGTTGGGCACGAAAAAACCCGCCATGGGCTTGGCCTCGATCGACCGCGTCGCATCCGCGTAATAGCGTCCCTGCGCCAGTTCGATGATGTGCGGATACCCGAGGATTTCAATGTGCGCCTCGGGCCACCGCTCGCGCAGCGCCCCAATCGCCGGCAGCGTCATGATGAAATCCCCAATCGCCCCGCCGCGCACCACCAGTATTCGCAGATCTTTCACGGCCCCATTCAACTCCAGGCCCGCCTGCAGGAAAACAGGAAAGAAACGCTCATGATCGAACTCGACCGGCGCCCCTCAATACGCAAAGAGCCCCAGCACAACCAGCAGCGCGCCGATGGCGACGCCGAAGCTGCACGCCACGCGGCAGCGGGCGTTGTTGGCGGTGACGACACCGATCCAGTCACGGAGTTGATGCGGCGCAACCGCCATCCACACGGCGGCGCAAACCCAGAAATAAACCAGTACGGTGACGACGAGACGCCACGGCACGTCGCTCCGATCAGCAGCATCAACCGCGACCTTGGCGACCAACAACAGGAGCGCCGCCGTTCCGCGTACGGCCAGGAACTGATCCGCGAACCGGATCACCAGCCAGTAGGCAATCGGCACGCCGATGACAATCAGTGGCCGGGCCCATGCCCAGTCGTCACTGGCCGCGCGGTACACCGAAACGCCGGCCCACACGGCCGCCACACCGATCAGTATGCGCCCCCACAACACCGAACGCGGAAACGTCCGGGCGTGGGTCCGGAACTTCTCCGGAGCAACGATGCCCGGCAGCCGAGCCGCAATGATGGCCGCGCCCAAAACGATCGAAGTAATCGCCAACTGCGTCATGGGAGAGGAGCGGGAATGGTCGAGTATGGGGGCATTCCAGTACCGAGATTAACCGAATTCATCGTTGTTTCAATACTCCATCACTCCTCAATTCCAATTCTCCGTTTCCATGAATCGCCGGGGCGCCGTACAAGGCCACCGTCGTGGCGCGCTCAACCCGAACGGGAAGCAGCGCGCCCTTGTGCCGCTCGCTGCCGTCGAAAACGACGATCCGATTGGCCCGCGTGCGCCCCATCATTCGCCGACCCCCCTTCTCGCTACGGCCTTCGACCAGAACCTCAACAGTCTGGCCGACCAACGCCCGGTTCTTGCGCAGCATGCGCTCGTTCAGGATCTCCAGCAACGTCCGGTTCCGCTGCTCTTTCACCTCGTCGCTGACCTGGCCGGGCATGTCCGCCGCCGGCGTATCGCGCCGCTTCGAATACTTGAAAATGTACGCCTGGTCAAACTCGACTTCACGCAGGAGCGAGGACGTCTGCTCGAAATCTTCCTCCGTCTCGCCGGGAAAACCCACGATGACGTCGGTGCTGATCGCGATGGCCGGCTGTGCCCCGCGCAACTTGTCGACGATCCTCAGAAACCATTCCCGGCTGTAACCGCGATTCATCGCCTTCAAAATGCGATTCGAACCGCTTTGAATCGGCAAATGTGCGTGTTCGCACAACTTTGGCAGATCGCGATACGCCTGCACGAGATCGTCGCCAAAACCCTTGGGATGCGGCGAGGTGAATCGGATGCGCTCCAGTCCTTCCACGTCATCCACGGCCTCGAGAAGCTGCACGAATGCGGTCTGGCCGTTCTTCTTGCCAATGTCCTTGCGCCCATAACTTGTGACGATCTGGCCGAGCAAGGTGACCTCCTTCACGCCCTGGTCAACCAGCCGACAAACCTCATCGATGATCTCCGCGATGGGCCGGCTCCGCTCGCCGCCGCGGGTGTACGGGACGATGCAGAACGTGCAGTACATCTCGCACCCTTGCATGATGCTGACAAACGCCGTCACCCGTCGGTCGCCATTCGCGCCCAGAACGTGCTCGCGGATCGTGGATTCGCTGCCGGGCTCCTCGGCGGTGTCGACAATGGCGTCTGGCCGTTGGTCGGGCGCGGTGGCCTCACTGCGCCGAGCCGGTTCTTCATTTGCGGCGGGCCGAGGCCAGCCCGCCCTACCAAACAGCCTATCCAAATAGTCTGGCACGTTGTGAAACTTCTGCGTCCCGACAACCAAATCCACTGCCGGCTGGCTCTGCACCAGCGAGGCGCCGCGGCTCTGAGCCATGCAGCCCAGGTAGCCGAGGACGAGACCCGGCTTGCGGCGCTTGAGTTCCGCGAGTACCCCCATCTTGCCGATGGCCTTCTGTTCGGCCACGTCGCGCACACTGCAGGTGTTGAGCAGAATGACGTCGGCATCCTGCTCCGAGCGCGCCAGCGCGTAGCCCCGGGCGCGCAGCAGGGCGGCGACCGCCTCGCTATCGCGCTCGTTCATCTGGCAACCGTAGGTCTTGATGTAAACCCTCTTCATGAGGCGGGCGCACTGCCGCAGATGAGCGCCATGATTTCCGTGCGCGTGCTGATGTTCTTGCGAAACGCCCCGCGCATCGCGGATGTGATGACCGTGGAACCGGGCTTCTTCACCCCCCGCATCGTCATGCAGGTGTGCACGGCCTCGCACACCACGGCCACGCCTTCGGGCTTGAGTTCCTCGTTGACAATGTCGGCAATCTGGCTGGTCATGCGCTCCTGAAGCTGCGGGCGGCGGGCAAACGATTCGACCACCCGCGCGAGTTTCGAGATGCCGACCACGCGGCCGTTGGGAATGTAGGCCACGTGCGCCTTGCCGAAGAACGGCATCAGATGATGCTCGCACATCGAGAAGAACGGGATGTCTTTCACCAGGACGACTTCGTGGTGCTGCTCGTCGAATTGCTTGCTCAGGCTGACACGCGGATCCTCCTCGCCGTGCCCGAAAATCTCTTCGTACATCCGCGCCACACGCTCCGGCGTCTCCGTCAACCCCTCGCGATCCGGATCTTCGCCGATGCCTTCCAAGATCAGGCGAATGGCCGCTTTGATTTTCTTTCTGTCCATCGATTGATTGTTCACGCCGAGACTCCGTGTACTTGTTCCTCGCCAACCTCGCCCAGCATAGCGTGGCAAACCGCCGCGGTCAACCCACAGGCCGTTGCGTCTACGGGGCGCCCAGTGATCCCCACAAGGTCATGAACGAAGGGTCGCTGGACTGCAAAACCGTAACCCGCCGCCCATCGCGGCGGACCCGCAAATCCACCGCGGCGCGCGCGCCGTCGCGCTTCGCAGCCACCTTCCGGTACGCCGCCTCAAACTCGGCGGCGTGCGGCTCGTCGTTCCAAACGGTGATCCAGATCAACCCGGTTGGGCCATCCGGGCCGCGCTCGTAAACGTGATAGCGGTCGCCATTCCAGCCCTGGGCGAGCAGTTGCGCCTCGAACGCGTCCAGACCCTGCTGCAACACGAAGCGGGTGCCGAACTCGCCGAGAACGTTGTTGCCAATCAGCCGCCAATCTGCCGAGTTCAGGGGCGGCAACTCAACCCGCTCGGGCGTGGCACGCTGATGCAGGAACTGCTCGGGGTGCAGAATATCCTTCGTGCAGGTGGGCGGATTGCGAAAGGCTGCGTCCAGTGCCTCGTTGCCGCCGGCGGCGAAGAGTGTCGCGGCGAATTGTTGACCTTGCGTGTACGGGAACAACAGCATCTCGCGCAGGTACGCAGGCGCCTCGCGGAGCTTCTCGGTGTTCTGGCCAAAGATCGCCGTGAGATCGCCCAGCATCTTCCCCGGGTCGACGCTCTCCACGTACCAGCGCGTCATCAACACAGTCGCGTCGCCTTCGATAAGTGCCGACGTAGCCAGTGCGAGGTCGTCGTTGTCCTTCACCTTGAGCGGGAACGTCCGGAGATCGAAGTTCTGGTCCTGCAGCACGTGGGTGAGTTCGTGCGCGAGCAGCATCTTGTCGAGGTTGCTCGAAAACGTGAGGTCCTTGAACGTGTACAGCGAACGGCTGTCCGGGTCGTAGAACCCGGCGACCTGTTCGCCGTAGAGGCTCACGATGATGTTCAGCAGGTCGGCGCCCTCCGGCACAAGTCCGAGCGTCGCCAGCGTCCGACCGTAATCCCGCAATTCCTGCCCGGGATACTGTTCCTTGATCTTGTCGACCAGCACACGGCGCAGATCGGCCCGCTCGATCAGCTGGTAGTGGACCGGTGATTTGAACGCCAGGCCACGCAACGCGCTGGTTTGTTGTTCGATGCGCTGACGGACCGCGGCCTGCTCCTCGGGCTTGGCCGGCCGGTCCGCCGAGGCGAATTTGCCTTCGAGACCGCGCCGCTCCTGCTCCAATTGCGCGATCTCGCCGCGCAAGTCGTCGAGCGCCCGATGCTGTTCGAAGTTCCGCCAGGCGAGAAAGCCGAGCGCGACGAACAGAATGAGGAACGCCAGCTTCAGGAAGAACTTTTTCATTGGTGGGCTTATCCGCCCGTGCTACCGTGCGCGCACTCTAATGGACATTCGTCAGAAAATCCAGACGCTTCTCGCTTCGCCCCATTATCATCCCCTCCGCCGCGCCGAGATCGCCAAGAAACTCCGCCTCAGCGCCGCCGAGCGCCGCGATTTCCGCCGCGTCCTGGAAGACATGCTCCGGTCGGGCGAAGTCGTCCGCGTCCGCAAGGACTGCTTTGTCCTGCCGCAAGACGCGGACCTGGTCGTGGGAAAGATCGAGTTCAATGAGCGGGGGTTTGCGTTCGTGCGCCCTGACCCGCCGCCGGAAACGGAAGGTCCGGCCGAGCCCCGGCCCGACATCTACGTCGCCGGTGAAGACACCTGGGTGGCACTGCACGGTGACCGGGTGGTGGTCCGACTCCATCGCGACCGGAAGAAATTCAAGTCGGCCGACAAGCCGTCGGGTCGCGTCATTCGCATCCTGGAGCGCGCCAGCGAAACGATTGTCGCCACGTTGCAGAAGAGCCGCCACTTTCATTACGCCATTCCCGACGATCCACGGATGCCGCACGACGTGTACGTCAAGCCCGCGCTCAATGCCCAGGTCGGCGATAAAGTCGTCGTCAAGCTCGCCGACTGGACTTCGCGCCACGTCAATCCCGAAGGCCAGATTGTCGAGGTACTGGGTAAAGCCACGGCGCCGGGTGTCGACATTCTGGCGATCATCCGCAAGTACCACCTGGCGACGCGTCACACCGAGCAAGCCATGGCCGAGGCCGAGCGCATCCCGGACCGGATTCCGGCTGCCGAATACGCGTCCCGACTCGATCTCCGCCAGCAGTTCATTGTGACCATCGACCCCGACGACGCGAAGGACTTCGACGATGCGGTGAATGTGGACGAGTTGGCCGACGGCGGCTGGCGCCTTGGCGTGCACATCGCGGACGTTTCGCACTATGTCCGGCCCGACGGGGCGCTCGACCGCGAAGCGCACGCGCGCGGGAACAGCGTCTATCTCGTCGACCGCGTCTTGCCGATGCTGCCGGAGAAACTATCCAACAATCTGTGCAGCCTGCGGCCCGACGAAGATCGCCTCACCCAGACCGTGTTCGTCGAGTTCACGTCGAAACTGGCGGTCCGCAAGACCGAGTTTGCGCTCAGTGTCATCCGCTCGCGCCGCCGCCTGACCTACAAGGAAGCGTTTGCCCGCCTTCAGTCGCGCGACGAACGCGACGGGCTGACGCGCGAGCTGAAGAAGATGTGGCGGTTGGCATCGCAACTGCGCGGGCAAAGGTTCGGGCGCGGCTCCCTCAACCTCGAGTTCCCGGAAGTCAAGGTTCGCCTCGACAAGCAGGGGAAACCGACGCACATCGAGCAGGTTCGCTACGACATCTCCCACCAACTCATCGAAGAGTTCATGCTGGCCGCCAACGAAGCGGTCGCCAAACACATCTGTCAGTTGCAGGTGCCGTGCGTCTACCGCATCCACGAAGATCCGGACCTGGAAAAACTGCGCGACTTCCGCGAGTACGCCCAGAGTTTCGGGTACAAGGTCGGCGACGTGACTCATCGCCAGGAGTTGCAGAAGCTGCTGAAACAAGTCGCGGGCAAGCCCGAGGAATACGCGATCAATCTGGCCCTGTTACGCTCGCTGAAACAGGCCCGGTATTCGCCCAATCCCGTTGGACATTACGGATTGGCGAAGAAGTTCTACACGCACTTCACGTCGCCCATCCGCCGCTACGCCGATCTGGTCGTTCACCGTTCCCTGCTGTCCATCATGCAACGCGGAGGGGGACGAGACGGGAAATGGCACCGATATACCGTGCCGGAGTTGACGCGCATTGCCGAACACGTTTCGAGCACCGAGCGCGTGGCCGACGAAGCCGAGACCGAATCCGTTGAACTGAAGAAACTGGAGTACTTCCAACAGCAGTTACTGAGCGGCAAGCTCGACGTCATGGACGCGGTCGTGTGCACCGTGAGAAACTTCGGTATCTTTGTGGAATTGCCGGAGAGCCTGGTGCAGGGCCTGGTCCACATCTCCACGCTCGACGACGACTTCTATCAATACGATGAGCGGCGCGAACGGCTGGTGGGGAGACGCACGAAACGCGTGATTCAAGTCGGGGACAAACTCCGCGTTCAAGTGGAGCGCGTGGACGTTTTCAAGCGCCAGATCGATTTCCGCGTGGTACCGAAGGGCTGACTCTTCTTTCGCGCCGCCGGCGAAGCCCGGCTTGGGCAACGTGCTGCCCTCGGGCCCGAAACGGGCCGTACGGCAACCTCCCGCCTCCGAGTTCCGCGCCAGCACCTAGTGCCCGGTCAACCTTGATTGGGAGGGCGAGCCTCCCGGCGAGCCGACCGTTTTCTCCGTCAACGCCGCGGCTCAGCAGGAGCCCTGGTCGCCTGTGGCGCCGCCAGAGGCGGGTAAACTTCGCCCTCCCCGCACGCTTCTGATGAACGTTGACGAACGACTAGGAAACTTTACCACGGGGGCTCGGCAGGTTTCCCAGGCATGAATCAGGCGCGGCACCGATTGTGCCCAACCCACGGTTTTCCTATCATGCGGACCGGGTAGAGCGTTTGACTTAACGGTGACCGGGGCGAGGTCAGTCAAGTAAAGATGTTTGTGGTCCGGAGGGAAGTCGAATGCTTAGGGTACTGGGCGTGGCCCGGCCCGTCGTGGCGGGATGGCGCGGTTGGGTTTCGGCAGTTATCACCTCACTCTTGCTCTCAGGTGGCTTTGTAAGTTCGGGCTTTGCCCAAATCACCAATCTCAGCCTCGGCGACTCGATCCAGCTCTCGCAGCTTACCAATGGGTTGTCGCTGCAAGTGGGAGACAAACTTTTCAGTGATTTCATCTTCGGGTATACCGACACCGATGCGAATGCGGGCAACGATCTCCAGTCATCCATGGTCCTGGTTTCTTCGTTGTCCAACCAGATCGGGTTCGGCCTCGAGTTTCAGTTGCCGCTGGAAGCCGTCAGTAATGAGACCAAAGACGTGAAGCTGGAGTTCTCCGTACAGGTGCTGAACTCAGCCAACCTGATATCCGACGCACACTTGTCCTTCGTGAGTTCCGCCATCGGTCTGGCTCGCGCAGACGTCTCGGAGAATATCTACACCAATGGATTCGGCGGCGATTCCATTGCCACTCTGAATGTGGGTAACCCGGGAAATTCGGCCGATTTCTCGCCCTCGGCTGCTTTTCCCGTGCCCCAAGCCAAAATCTGGGTCGAGAAGGACATCATTACCCATGCTTACGGCTCAGGAGGTGATGATTCAGCGCACATTTCCATCGTGGACCAGACTTTTTCGCAGGTTCCCGAACCGAGCACGCTTGTTTTGTTGGTCGCCGGGTTGATCGGCCTGCTGCTCGTGACGCGCCGAACGAAGCGTGCTCAGACGGTCGACATCCGTCGGAGGCGCCGTTGAATGTCAAAGATTCTGGGGCATGTGCAGTCAGTTTCGAGGCGGGGGTGTCCCGGGGGTCGGCTGATCGCCTCGCTCCTGCTCTCGTCTAGTCTCGTTGGCTCCGTCCAGGCTCACAGCACCGACCCGGGTCCAGCGAGTCAATGCATCGGCCCCGACGATGGATCGACCGCGGGCCGGGTTGTCGATCTGGATCCTGGTCAGTCGATCAAGTTCTCGTGTCTCACAGGTTGCCAGGGGTTGTCCCTTCAAGTTAGCGACAAGCTATTCGCCGATTTCTCTTTTCACTTCAAGGATGGCGACTGGACGCGTCAAAACGACTTGCAGTCCTCCGCAGTCTCGGTAACGGCGCTGGCAAACGATATGGGTTGCGGCCTCTCGTTTTCGACCCCCTGGGCAGGGACCAGTAAGACCGCCAAGGATCTGACGATTTGTTACTCGGTCACCGTGATGGACCCCAACCGCTTGATTTCTGGCGTTCATCTGGACGACAGCGATTCCGCGTGCGGGAACACTTTTTCTTCCGTCATCGAGAAAGTCTTCACCGACCAGTCCTGCCAGGACAAGGTCGCACAATTGGATGTCCTCAATCCGGGCCACCCGAATCCCGTATTCAGCGACCTCGTCGTGCTGACCCAACCTCGTGAGAGACTCTACGTCCAAGAGGATATAACGTTCGACGGCGTCCACTCCGCAAAGCGGTATCGAGGGCTGCTTCTCACGGTCGACGACCTGTTCTCGCAGACAGCCGAGATTCCCGAGCCGAGCACCATGGCTTTGTCGCTCGCCGGCTTGCTCGCGCTGCTGTCCGGGAAGCGTTGCCGGCGACGTTAAGGCCAGCGAATGGTCGTCTTCGACGGTCGCTCGACCGCTTGGGCGGTCGGGCGCTTCTGTTTTTCGTCACGGGCCATGGCGCCGGAAGCAGCCCCGACCCGCGGTTAGCTTGACCGTCGTCACACGCTACGGCACTATAGGCGAGCATGTGGCAATGGACAGAAAACGTCGAGCAATACGCTCTCGACGTCATTTTCGAGCGCCGCCGTGATTGGCTCGCGCGACTCACCAGCGCGGCGTTGTTGGGTTTGTCCAAGGTCTACGAAGCCGGCATGCAAGTGCGGTTGTACCTCTGGCAGCACCGCATCTTCCGCGACCACACACTCGGTTGCCAGGTCGTCAGCATCGGCAACCTCAGCGTCGGCGGCACGGGCAAGACCCCCGTGGTCGAAGTGTTTGCGCGCGCGCTCCAACAACGCGGCCGCCGGGTCGCCATCCTTTCGCGCGGATACAAAAGTGTCCCGCGTCCGCTCTGGCAACGGGCGCTGGCCAAGATCACGTTTCGGGAAGACAAGATTCCGCCCAAGGTCGTTTCCGATGGTCGCTCCCTGCTGCTGGACAGCGAACAGGCCGGCGACGAGCCCTACATGCTCGCCTCCAATCTCAAAGACGTCGTCGTTCTCGTCGACAAGGATCGCGTGAAGAGTGGCCGCTACGCGATTTCCAAGTACGGTTGCGACACGCTTCTCCTGGACGACGGCTTTCAGTATCTGGCGCTCAAGAGCCGGCTCGACATCTGCCTCATTGATCGCAACAACCCGTTCGGCAACCATTATCTCCTGCCGCGCGGCACGCTGCGCGAACCCATCACCAACCTCAAACGGGCCCATTACATTTTCATCACCAAGTCCAGCGATCTGGGCGCGAAGAAATTGCGCAAGGCCATTCGTCAGTTTAACGGCCGGGCCGAAATCATCGAGTGCGCCCACCAGCCGCTCTACCTGCAGGACGTCTTCACCGGCGAACGCCATCCGTTGAAGACTCTGGAGAACCTCAAGGTCGCCGCCATCTCCGGCATCGCCGTCCCCGAAAGCTTTGAGGACGGCCTGCGCGGCCTGGGGGCGAACATCATCTACGCCAAGCGGTACGCCGATCACCACCGCTATTCGCAACAAGAAATCATCAACATGATCAACCGCAGCCTCAAGCGCGGCGCCGCCGCCATTCTCACCACGGAAAAGGACGCGGTGCGTTTCCCCAAGATTGACCGCCGCGACATTCCCATTTACTACCTGCGGGTCGAGATTCGCATTCTCTCGGGCGCAAAGGATTTCGATGACGCCGTCGACAAAATCTGCCATCGATAGCCGCGGCACGAAAATCCTCGTTCGCTCGACGAACTGGATTGGTGACTCGGTCATGACCATGCCGGCCATCCAGCGGCTCCGCGAATTCGCGCCCGAATCGCACATTGTCCTCCTCTGTCCCGGCAAATTCCACGATCTCTGGGTTCACAACCCCTTCATCAACGAAATCATTCCCCTTGGTCGCCGGGTCAACGTCGGACAACTCCGCGAACGCAAGTTCGACGTCGCCATCATCTTTCCCAACTCCCTGCGCTCCGCCTGGGAATGCAAACGCGCCCAAATCCCCCGGCGCATTGGTTTCGCCGGACATTGGCGGCGGTTCTTCCTCACCGACGTGGTTCCGCAACCCCGGGCCGAACGGGCCGCCTATGAAAAGCGGATCGTGGCGGACAAGGAATTCAAGGTGAAGGTGTTCCGGTCGTTGCGCCACCAGTCCCAGCACTATCTCGACATCGTTGGGTACCTCGGCGGCAATTCCGAGCCGGTCCCCCCGCGCATTTTTCTCGCCACCGAAGAACTCCCCGGACTGAACAAATTTCTACGCGACGACGGCCGCCCCGTTGTCGCCCTCAACCCCGGCGCCGCGTACGGCCCGGCCAAACGCTGGCCGGCCGAGCGGTTTGCCGAAGTCGCCGTCAAAGTTTCCGAGCGCACGGACTGCCGCTGGCTCATCTTGGGAGGCCGCGGCGACGCCCCCATCGCTGCGTCGGTCGAGCAAAAACTCCGCATGGCGCGGCTCGACCAGGACACCGTCATCAACGTCGCCGGCCGGACCACGCTGCTCGATCTCTGTGCGTTACTGAGGTTTTGCAAGGTGCTGCTGACGAACGACACCGGCCCGATGCACGTCGCCGCCGCCATCGGCACGCCCGTCGTGAGCATCTGGGGTTCCACGTCACCCGAACTGACCGGGCCGATGGGCACCGATAGCGTCGTCATCCGCCAACCGGTCGAGTGCAGCCCGTGCTTCCTGCGCAAGTGCCCCATCGATTTCCGTTGCATGAACCGCATCGAAGTCGACGCCGTCGTCTCTGCCGTGCTTAAACGAGTGATCGTCACCGATAAGCCTTATTGGCAAACATGAGCCAAGGGCACAGCGTCACCCGCTCGGCGCGCACGGTCAGCCTTGCGGTGCTTGGCAGCCGCGTGCTCGGCCTGGTCCGCGAGCAGGTGTTGGCCGCGCTGTTCGGCGCCCACCGCGAGTTCGACGCCTTCGTGACCGCGTTTCGCATTCCCAATCTGTTGCGGGATCTGTTTGCCGAAGGGGCTCTGTCGGCGGCATTCGTCGCCACCTTCTCCCAAAAACTCTCCGCCGAGAACGATAAGGCCGCCTGGCGTCTGGCCAACCTGATTCTCAACGCGTTGATCATCGTCCTGGGACTGGTCACGGTCGTCGGCATCATCATTTCCCCTTGGATCGTGCGCCTCATCGCGCCGGGCTTCGGCCAGATTCCGGGCAAGACGGAGCTGACCACCACGCTCACGCGCATTATGTTCCCGTTCCTGCTCATGGTCGCGCTGGCGGCGCTGGCGATGGGAATGCTCAACGCCAAACACCGCTTCGGCGTGCCGGCCAGTGCGTCCATGATGTTCAACATCGGCTCGATCCTCGGCGGGCTCGCCTTTGCGTTCCTGCTCGCGCCCAATTTCCTGCACGATCCGTCGCTGGCGGGTCGCGCGATGATCGGGATGAGCATTGGCACGCTTATCGGCGGTGCGCTGCAATGGCTGATTCAGGTTCCGAGCCTGCGGAGCGTGGGCTACCGGTACGAGGCCACGCTCGACTGGCGCGACCCCGGTTTCCGACAGGTGTTGCAACTCCTTGGGCCATCGGTGATTGGAACGGCAGCGGTTCAGGTAAACGTCTTCGTCGATCAATGGTTCGCCTCGTTCTTCGGCAACGGCGCCGTCGCGTGGCTCAATTGCGCGTTTCGCCTCATGCAATTTCCCATCGGATTGTTTGGCGTGGCCATCAGCGTGGCCACGTTGCCGACGGTGAGCACTCACGCCGGGCGCGGCGAGATGACCGAGTTTCGCCAGACGCTCGCTCGCTCGATCCGACTGGCATTTTTCCTCTGCGTGCCGGCTGCGTGCGGACTGTGGGTGTTGGCGACACCGGTGATTTCGGCGATTTACCAGCACGGGAGATTCGACGCGTTCGCAACCGCGCAAACGGTGGCGTGCTTACGGGCGTTTGCGGTTGGCCTCGTCGCTTACGCCGCGATCAAGATCATTGCGCCCACGTTCTACGCGCTCGGTGATTCGCGCACACCGATGTTCGTGGCGGTCGCCTCAATCATCGTCAACGCCGGGCTGGATTACCTGTTCGCCGTCGTCATGGAGATGAAGACCGCGGGCTTGGCGTTGTCCACGTCGTTTGTCGCGCTGACGAATTTCTTTCTATTGATGATGCTCATGCGCCGCAAGATTGGGCGGATCGAAGCCCGCGCGTTGTTGCGTGCTCTGGTACGGATCGGCATCGCTTCCGCGTTGATGACCGCCGCGGCGTGGTGCATGCACATCAACCTTGCCAGCCACCGCTATCTTGATGTTGCCGCCTCGATTGCCGCTGCCGTGGCGGTCTTCGCCCTCGCCTGCAAACTCCTCCGGGTCGAAGAATTCGCCGAACTCCTCGGCGCGTTGCGTCCCCGCAAGGAATTGGCATAATCCCCCGGTGGTACGGGCGCCTGTACTGAGCTTAGCCGAAGTGTCCCTGCCTGTGGTTTGGGTAGGCGTTTGGTTCGGCGCCGTAACCATTTCGTTTCGTCCCAAAAATTGTGGCCGCGAAACATTTTTGCGGTGTCGTGTCAGATTGCCAGAGAATCGCGCGGCGAACGCTCTCGCCGCGGTCGGCTGCCTACGTCAGAGGTCAACCAACGCTGGCCGTCTTCCGTCCGGCGGTTGGCTGCACCGGATTGACAGGCCCGGTGCTGAGAATCATGGTCTTGGCCTCAATGCATATTCATAGATTTCACTGGCGCGTTCGATTTGCTCAACATCATTGTGACGTATCGCTCAAGGTGAGCGGCTGCCAGCCGCACCAGCGGCTGGCAGTTCGCTCGACCGCATTGACAGGTCATTAGCCTTACGTCCATGCCGGCCTCTGTAAATTGCTACGGCTGCCACAGCCAAGAACAGTACCGGAATATAAACAATCGCTGCGACCAGAATAAATGGAGGAACCCAACCCAAATACGGGACAAAGAATTTGCGGCTCAAGTATGCATGGCAGACCATTACACCAAGTCCTAAAATACAGGTCGTCGCAAGCATCCACGCCATGAAGCCAGTGGCTCTAAGAGGAAGCAGCATGCTCAGGATGATTATGACTATAAAGCAAACGGTCGAGACAGCCCAATCGGTCGAAGAGCCAATATCGTTTCCCCCCTTCGCAAGAACCGCGACTGGCAGCAGCAAACCGACGAAGACGAAGAAGGGTTTTATGAATGTCTTCAAATACACCTACGATAGAGATAGCCGACGCGGGCGTTAGCCCGCGTTCGGCTCATCGAATGGTTGGGCCTTTTCATCTTGGAATCGCACTCTTGTCGTGGGTTACCTCGAAAGACACGATGTCTTCCAGATCAAACGGAATTTCCTCCTTTCGATCTACGCTGACGATCAAGCCACCGATGATCACGACACGCTTGAAAACGTCACCTTTCTTGGTTCGGATGTTCACAACTTGGTAGCCCATACCGGTCTCAGGAAGAGCGACCAACTGCGGAGCGAAGCGGTCTGGAAGAGGTGCCGGAGCTTTCATCTTTTCACGCCGAACGTCCAGAGCTCAGGCACGCGGGACCAAATGACATGAACCGCGAAGCGGAACTGAGAGCGCCATCCCGCGTTGCCTGCAGCGATTTGATACTCATCTAAGCCATCGTAGCCCAGAGTACACTGGGCGGGTTCGACGGGGAGCATAGAAGAAGAGCTCCCCGCCCTCAAGAACACAAACATCAACCGGTGTCATCAGCACCATGAGAGGAGGAGCTCCGATGAAG
>Ga0335081_10001978_pt1 | contig 32407 bp, 25 predicted proteins | sample Lox_Sample_35_FD_206713 | JGI IMG/M metagenome (GOLD analysis project Ga0335081, IMG submission 206713) | Soil microbial communities from Loxahatchee National Wildlife Refuge, Florida, United States - Lox_Sample_3.5 | ecosystem: Environmental > Terrestrial > Soil > Wetlands | place: USA...
CCATTGCTGTTGCCGTCGCCGTCTTTGGACTTAACTCGGGGTCAGCATTTGCCGCGGTCATCGGCCCGCTTGTCGAGGTCCCTGTCCTGATAGGCCTGGTGAACGTTGCTCTGTATTTCCAGAAAAAATATTTTATCGTAGAGCATTGCAGGATCAGGGAATCAAAGCCCGTATGAAAAAGACATCACTTTCCGACAAAAAGAGGTGAGCGATGCAGACATTGAAGTTCGTGAAGAAGGAAATGCCCGGTTATGTTAAGGGCACCGTCAATTCATCCGTTGGCATGGTAAGTCGTGTCTCTTCCGACTGGGTACGCGCGGACTACTGGGGCATGATCAAGAGCCGGGTGAGCGCGTTCCGGATGAACTATCCGGTCCATCCGGGTTTGTACGCAATCGGAGGGCCGACGAAGGGTTCCGACGTCTTCGTCACCGCCAATTACAAACTGACCTTCGATATCCTGAGGCAATCGCTCAGGGGCATGGACGCCTGGGTGTTGGTGCTCGACACGAAGAGCATCAATGTGTGGTGTGCGGCAGGCAAGGGGACCTTCGGGACGGACGAGCTGGTGAAACAGATCTCGGAAGTGAAGCTCGACTCCGTCGTGAACCACCGTCGTATCATCCTTCCCCAGCTCGGAGCGGTCGGTGTGAGCGCGGCAGCGGTCCAGCAAAGAACGGGCTTTCGCGTATCCTTCGGCCCGGTGCAGGCCCGGGACATTCCCGCCTATGTCAGGGGCGGGTATAAGAAGACGAGGGAGATGGGAACGATAACGTTCGCGATGAGTGACCGGCTCATCCTGACACCGATGGAGATCAATCCGGCGATGAAGAGGTATCCCTGGTTCGCGGCCGGCGTGCTGCTCTTGTTCGGGCTCGAGCCCACGGGCCTTCTGTTCAGGCAGGCGTGGTTTGGCGGCCTGCCGTTCCTGGTGATGGGCCTGATCGCGGTCTTTGCAGGCGCCTTCGTGACGCCGGTCTTACTTCCTTTCGTTCCGTTCCGGTCCTTCGCGATCAAAGGGTGGATCATGGGACTGGCCATGGCCCTGCTCGCGATGCAGGTCTTCGGCATCGTCGATCGCGGCAGCATGCTTCTAATCGCTGCCGCCTACCTGCTTTTTCCCGCGTTCAGCTCCTATATCGCGCTCCAGTTCACGGGCTCCACGACCTACACGGGCATGTCGGGCGTGAACCGGGAGCTGAAGATCGGCATCCCGGTGTATCTCGGCACGGCAGTCGTTTCGGCCGTCCTCTTGGTGCTGTACAAGCTTCAGGAATGGAGGGTACTGTGAAATACCTCGCGAACGTGACAACGCTCAATTATATCGCTGACAAATGCGCCGGCTGCGGCAGGTGCGTCGAGGTCTGCCCGCGCGGCGTCTTCGCCATGCGGGACAAACGGGCCGCGGTCCTGGACCGGGACCTCTGCATGGAGTGCGGGGCCTGCGCCCTGAACTGCGAATTCGGCGCGATCACGGTCAGCTCCGGCGTCGGCTGCGCCTCGGCCATCATCAACAGCCTTATCAACGGCGGACCGCCGACCTGCGACTGCAGCGGCGGCAGTGCCGGAGGATGCTGCGGGTAAGAACTATCGGCATCGAATGCCGCACCCGGTCTCGCAAAAGATGCAAAAGTACGCAGAACAGCAAGACCCGGTCTGATTCTCGTCCATGCTATCGCCTCAACCCCGTCCTGCACATGAACTTGCAAGTCATGCGATCCGCAGCGTTACCGGCCGCTGTCGCAGCGTGGTGCGCAGCGGCATTCGACTGTCCCGGGTTTTGAGGTCACGATGCGAATCCGGTAGCCGGCCTCGAGGCCGCGCTCTTCCGGCCCGTGGTGCGGGTTGCACCCGTGCAAAAAGCAAAAGGCCTGTCAGATCTGACAGGCCTTCTGGTGTTCCTCATGTATGGCTTTTGCCGCCCGGTATAATGAAATGGCGGTATGCAGTCATGTGCTGCTCATGCTGCTACTTCGTGGTGGGAGCTGCCGGCGCTGCTGCTTCCTGTTTGTGCTTCTTGACGTGCTTCGTCTTCTTGGCTTTCTTCGCCTTAGCGGGGGCCTTTTCCGATGTTGCCGGCGCCTTATCCGCCGCGGCCGGCGCCTTATCCTCAGCGAACGCAACGCCGAGGGTCAGGGCGAACGCCACTGCCGTGAACAGAGCGACTATCCTTTTCATAGGGATTCACCTCCTTTCCGGTTTTGCTGTCTCATATTATGAGACACGGCCGGATTAAGAAGGTTGAATGGGAAATATAAATGTGATGGCGCTGAAGGGGGATGCGGGACCGGGACGGGTCTCATCCCGCCTCCGTCAAGATGGACAATGGAGCCATGCTTTTTTCTCCCCGCGAGCGCTTTCTTCACCGGAGGGAACGCGTCTAGGTCCGTGCGCGGCGAATGGTGGCAGCCTCTTTCGTTGGATGCACGTTCGGGAACGCTTTACTCAGGCTTGTACCAGTTCCTTCCGCGCTTCATCTCCTTCTTCACGGTGGGGAATGCGTCAAGGTTCGTATGGGGCAGGAAGAGGGCGGACATGTACTCGTCCATGAAGCTGCGCGACACGGACAGCTCGATGTAGGTCATCTTCTTCGCGATCTCCTCGGCCTCATGCCGGAGCCGGTCGCAGAGGAGCGCGTAGTAGGCCCCCATGATCGAGGTGTTTCCGAGGAACTGAAACTTGTTCACGGGCATGTCGGGCAGCATGCCGATGGTGATCGCGCGCTCCACGTCAATGTAGCGTCCGAATCCGCCGGCGATGTAGAGCTTCTGGATGTCGTTGAAGGTCATTCCCATGTGCGACAGCAGCGTGGCGAACCCGGCGTAGATGGCGGCCTTGGCCCGGATGAGATTGTCCAGGTCAACTTCGGTGATCACGATCTCCTTGTTGACGGCGCTCTCGACCCGCCACGAGAGAACGAACTCAAGCCCGCTCTCGCCCCGCCGGATGCGCTTGGACTTGATCTCCTCCCTGATCTTGCCTTTCTGGTCGATGACCCCGTTGAGGTACATCTCGGCAAGGGCGTCGATCATTCCGGACCCGCAGATGCCGATCGGCTTCGTGTCGCCGATGACCCGGTAGTTCACCTCAAAGGTCAGGGGATCGATCTCGACCTCCTCGATCGCGCCTTCCATGGCCCGCATGCCGAACTTGATGCCGCTCCCTTCGAAGGCCGGTCCGGCCGAGCACGCCGCCGTCACGAGCCATTCCTTGTTGCCGAGCACGATCTCGCCGTTCGTACCGATATCGATGAACAGCGATACCGGGTCCTGTCTGTGGATCTGGGACACGAGCACGCCGGCGGTGATGTCGCCGCCCACGTAGCTTGCCACGTTCGGCATGGAATAAATGATCGCCTGCGGGTGGATCTGGAGACCCACGCTCTTGCCGCGGATGAGCGGGAAGAAGGTCGCCGCCGGTATGTAGGGCTCCTCGCGGATGTTCGCGGGATCGATGCCATAGAAAAGGTGCTCCATGGTCGTGTTGCCGGCAACGACGATATAGTCGATCATGCCCGGGGAGACGTTGTGTTTTTCCGCCAGCTCGGAGAGCATCGCGCCGATGTTGTCCACTGCCAGCGCCTGGAGCTCCTTCAGCCCGTTGCGTTCGGTCGCATAAACGATCCTCGTGATCACGTCGTCGCCGCACTTTGTCTGGCTGTTGTAGGTCGAGGCGGTGCCGACGACGTGGCCGTTCGACATGTCCACGAGGTACACGACGATGGTCGTCGTTCCGATGTCCACGGCAGCTCCGTAGCGGCTTTTCGTAGCATCGCCCGCATAGATGTCGAGCACCTCGAGGACCTCTCCCATACTGAATACCGAGGCCGTCACCTTCCACTTCCCCTCGCGCAGCACATGGGGCAGTTTGCTCAAGACCATGTAGTTCAGGTGAAGGTGCCCGGCGTTGAAACCGGCGCCGTCGAGTGCGCGGCGAACGCGTTCGAGATCGGCGATGTTGTCATCGATCGTCGGCTGACTGATCTCGAGATAAATGCGGTTGATGCGGGACTCGAGGCAGCCGCCCGCCTGCTTCATGAGCCTGAGCAGTTCCTCCGTGTTCGCGCCTGTCGCGATCTTGTGCTTCGCCTGCATGCGCGATTCGGGAGGGATTTCCACGGTGAGTCCGCTCTTCACCTGGGAGACGCAGGCGAGAGCGTACCCGCGGCCGGCCTCTTCGGCGGTCAGGAACGACCGGGACTTTTCGCTCTCGATCTTCCCTTCCTTGATGATGACCTTGCACTTGCCGCAGTTGCCCTTGCCGCCGCAGGACGAGAGCACGTACAGGCCCGCCGCTTTCACGGCCTTGAACAGGTTTGTACTGTCGTCGACGTCAACGGTGACGTTGTCCGGGAGAAAGGTGATTTTATGTTTCATGGGCTGAATATAACAGGGACCGTGAGGGGGGTCAAGGGGATTGTAAGCGGAGCACGCACAGGGATCCGGATAAAAGCGCTCTGCCGGTCATCCTCATGCCGGATGACAACCTGTCCTCATTGACAGGGGAGCAGAAATCTACTACACTGGAGCCGCTGGGAGGGGGTTGGATGCGGTTACCGATGGCGTGCTCGCTAGTGCTTCTTGCCGTGATATTCTCCGCCTGCGCCTCGGCTCCGCCGCCGGGGCACGTCAGCGGCTATTCCTTCCCGGTCGCGGACAAGGCCGCGAAAACGGCGCTGGCCCTCGTCGGCAGGCCCTACAAGTTCAAGGGGGACAGCCCCCAGGGGTTCGACTGCAGCGGACTCGTCCGGTACAGCTACCTGACGGCCGGGCTTGACCTTCCCCACGGCACCGCCGCCCTCAAACAGAGGTCCTCCCCCATATCCTTCCGCGACATCCGCAAAGGCGATCTGCTGTTCTTCACCCAGTACGGCAAGAAGTATTCCCATGTGGGCATCTCAACCGGCCAGAACGAATTCGTACACGCGCCGAGCAGCGGCAAGACCGTGCGTGTCGACAGCCTCGACGATCCCTACTGGAAGGACCATTTTCTCGGCGCCCGAAGGCTGTGACCGAGAACCGGTTCTCTGACGACCTTCCTCCGAAACAGTGCCGCATACTCCCCAAAAAAGATCCTGCCCTTCTTCCTGAGCGACAAGGCGCTATCCTCAAACCAACATGAAAAGCACACAGCCTGTCACTGCCAGGCCGCGAAGAGCACGAAGGAGACCAGGTTATTGTAAAAGGGGAATCTGCAGGAGATGCTTTCTGAGTTACTCTGAGGCGGGTTCTTTACTTCTTCTGCTTCTTTGCCGACTTTCTAACCTCGGCCCGGAGGGCCTTCTTTTCCTTTGACTTCTGCGCCACGCCGCTCCAGAGGCCGTAGAGCAGGACCTGCACGAGGAGGACCGCGGCGAAGCCGACGTGGATGCCGTATCCGAAGGAGGCGGCCATCTGGTTCGCGGCCTCTTCGATCCTGCGGTAGAGCATGAGCATGTTCGTCATTGCCGTGATGAACGTTACCGCTGCCCCGGCGACGACGCCTTCAAGGATGGCCTGGCCCTGGGTGGTGTTCCCGATCCAGAGCCCGGTGCCGATGCTGGTCAGCAGCGCGATCAACCCGAGGAGGATGAGGCCGTCGGTCCCCATGAGCCAGGGATGGTCGCCGCGCAGGAGCCGGCCGACCGTGTCGACCCCGAAGTTGCCGTAGAGGCTCTCGAAGCTCTGGCCCGTGGTGGAAATGAACAGCGCCACGAGCAGGGTCTCGGCAGAGAACTTGATGGCAAAACTGACGGCGACGTCGGTGATGATCCGGCCCGGGGTGATATTCTTGAAGAGCGCCTTCGCGCCGGCCCTCATCTCCTCCCTTGCCTGGGACGGGGGGATCGTCTGCGACTTGCCGGTCTTCCTGCGTTCGAGGACCTCGTAGATGATCGCGTAGAGAATGGGGATGAGCGGGAAGACGCGGCTGGAGTACGTTTCCAGGTCGAACACCCTGCTCAGGGTGACCAGGCCGATGGCGCCGCCGATGGCTATGGTGAAGCTGAGGAACAGGTTTCCCATGGGTTCAGATTATATCACGGGGAGCATTGTAAATCCATCCTGAGTGCAGTTTTGTCCGGAGCCCGCCGGCCGGTTATTTCCTGGGCTTCTTCCCGGCATGGGCGTCGAGCGCCTTGTAAAAGTCCCTGCCCAGGAACGTCTCGATGGTCTTCTTGAGGCTCTTGTACATGGGCTCGCCCTTGGGCTTCTGCATGCAGGGAATGTGGTCGAGGTAGGGGGTGTCCTGGATCGAGAGCACCTGCCTGCCGTCCGCCAGAGTGTAGAAGGAGAGGGGGTACTGGACGCAGTCCGCGAACTTGAACTCCTCCCAGACGAGGCCCTTGTCCATGGCAAAGGTGTGCACCGCGCAGTAGCGGAATCCCTCCTTGTTCGTATAGAGCAGGGAGCAGGTCTTGTTGTGGATCAGGACGCAGCGGAAGTCCTTGCCGCCGAAGGTCCTGCGGATGGCCTTGGCCTCGTCCTCGTGGATCTCGCAGCCGCTGGGGCACTGCTTTTTGCAGTCGGCGAGGATCGTGCCGTTCTTTTTCAGGACCTCCCGGTTCTCGGAGCTTAAATAAGAAAGAATGGCCTCGAAGTGCTCCTCGATCTTCTTCGTCTCATGGTCCGGCACGATGCAGGCACGGTAGCAGCACTGGGATTTGCAGTCATATCCTTCCACATCGCAGGTGTAGGGGCGGGTGAAGATCTCCGGGTTCACGAGCACCGAGGCGACCTCGACGAAATTCTTCTCTGAAGACATGGACGATACCTCCGGTCGGCAGAAATGCCTGAAGCTCTCTTCTATATATAGTGGTAACTCGAAAAGGCCGGTCCGCCCTACATCTTGTGGTGCGTTTGGAGCGTCCAACCCTTCAAAATCAGAGCCCAATATTAAAACTATCGGCTCCGGATGTAAAGCATTTTTTCTCGGCTCGGGAAAGTCCCGGAGAAGGTGCTCTCCGCGGGCTTTCTTCTCGAACTCTCCGATCGCTCCAGCGTCCCTTTCCTTGGACGCCAAACGCCGCTCTGGACGGCGCTGATGAGCGTTCCCGCACAGACGCGCACCTGCGCGATGCCCGGAGACGGCAGATCAAGGCTCGATCGGGGAGTTGCCGGAGCGTTGGCGTTGACGAGAGCCTCTCCGGAGAGCAGCAGACGGCGTCCCGCCCGGAAAAGTTCGCTCCCTCGTCCGCCCCCGTGAGCGGAAAATCGCGCTCGTCTTGTGGTGTCAGACGCGAGTGATGCTCCCGCGAGAAAAAAATGCAGCTCGAGGAGATTTTTTCTTGACAAAGAGAATCAATTTTGATAAATGACACATTAAATTCAGTGTGTGATCGCGCCGTCGGAAGTCGCGGCGGATTTGGACTTGAACACCAACCCTTCCGTGGGAACGGAAGGCGGTGCTCGCGGGGTCCCGGCAAGCCGGGAAGCAGGATCTGCGGGCGGAGAAGGAGGCAAACAGGTTGCACGCGTTGGGGACTCACCTGTTGTTGGAGTTGAGGGATTGCAACCCCAAGACCCTAGGCAGCTTACAGTTTGTACAGGACACACTAAAAAATGCCGCCCTGGAGGCAAAGGCGACTATTGTTGAGGTCGCCTTCCACGAATTCAGCCCCTTTGGCATCAGCGGGATGGTGGTCATCGCCGAATCCCACCTTGCCATCCATACATGGCCGGAATACGGCTATGCCGCAGTCGATGTTTTCACCTGCGGGGACCTGATCGATCCTCGGGTTGCCGCAAAATTCCTGATCGAAAAGTTTGAGTGCAAGAACCCGTCTATCATCGAGATGAAGCGGGGCATCCTCGGCGCCGAGAAGCTGCCGCACAAGCCGCTTGCCCAGGGAGAACCGGTCTTAGCATGATAGAACCCAAGAATTTCAAGTGGTTCATCGAATATACGAGTCCCCAGGAGGGTCATATCCACGGGATCCGTACCATTCATTACGCCAGCCATACCAAGTACCAGACAATGGAGATCATGGAAAGCGGGAGCTATGGCCGGTGCCTCGTCCTGGACGGCAAGATGCAGTCGTCCCTCACCGACGAGTTCATTTACCATGAGGCACTGGTCCATCCTGCGCTCCTGACCCATCCGAACCCGAAGCGGGTGTTCATCGTGGGCGGCGGTGAAGGCGCGACGCTGCGCGAGGTCCTGCGCCACAAGAGCGTCGAGTACTGCATGATGGTGGACATCGACCAGGAAGTGGTCGAAAAGTCAAAGGAGCTGCTTCCCGAGTGGCACCAGGGCGCCTTTGACGACCCCAGGACCGACCTCCGGTTCATGGACGCCCGCAAGTACCTGGAAGAGACCACCGACAGCTACGACGCCATTATCATCGACATTTCCGAGCCCGTTGAGGAAGGCCCGGCCTACCTCCTGTTCACGCGCGAGTTCTACGAGATCGTGAAGGAGCGGCTTTCCCCGGACGGGACCATCGCCCTCCAGGCCGGCACCACGGCCCTGCACCAGTTGCTCAACTTCACCGCGGTGGACAAGACGCTGAACGCGGTCTTTCCCGTGGTCGCACCCTATAACGTGTGCATACCATCCTTCGGACTCCCCTGGGGCTTTACCCTCGCCTCGAAGAACCTCGATCCCCGGAAGTTCGACCCCAAGCATCTTGACGAGATGATCAGGAAGCGGATCAAGGGCGAGAACCGCTACTACGACGGCATCACCAACCAGGGCATGTACATGCTCCCCAAGCACATCCGGAAGGCCATGGCCGAAGAGACCAAGATCATCGAAGATAATGCACCGCTCTTCACCTACCACTAGCGGCTTCGGCAAAAGTCCCTCTGCCGCGTTCTACCCCTTTTCTTGCGGTGTCCCTCAAGGTACGCCTCATACTCTGAGATCCGAGCGCCTGGCATTTGTTGTCCCTTCCGGACGCGGAAATGATATCATAACAGCATGACCGCCCCCAACCGGATAGAGGACGAGCAGTTCCGCACCCCCCTGTTCGACGCGATGGTGAACCTCGCGGAAAGCCGCAAGGTCTCCTTCCATACCCCCGGACACAAGAGCGGCAAGGGCATATCCACGCGGTTCCGCAAGTTCGTGGGGCCCCGCATCTTTTCGATCGATCTCACGACACTGGATGAGGTCGATTCGCTCCAGAACCCCACCGGCGTCATCAAGGAAGCCCAGGAGCTTGCTGCCAAGGCCGCCGGCGCGGACCGCTCCTATTTCCTCGTGAACGGCACCACCGTGGGGAACCACGCCATGGTGGCGTCCACGACCGGTCCCGGCGACAAGGTCCTGATCGCGCGCAACTGCCATCGCTCGGTCCTGACCGGGCTCATCATGAGCGGCGCCCAGCCGATATTCTTCCAACCCTCCTTTGACCGGGACCTGAAACTCACCCTGAACGTCAAGTTCGAGACCGCGAAGCAGGCCATTGACGCAAATCCGGGCGCCCGCGCCCTTTTGATCACAAGCCCGAACTACTACGGCCTGTGCGCGGACATTGAGAACATCATCCCCTATGCCCGGGAGAAGGGCCTGCTGGTCTTCGTGGACGAGGCACACGGCCCGCACCTCAAGTTCAACCCCAAGCTCCCGAAGTGCGCCCTCGAGGTCGGGGCCGACCTCTGCGTGCAGTCCACCCACAAGATCGTAGGCGGCATGACCCAGGCGTCCATGCTGCATGCAAAGGCAGAGCGCATCAATATCGACGATGTGACGAACACGCTGAAGCTGCTCCAGACCACCAGCCCGTCCTACATCCTGATGGCGTCCCTCGACCTTGCCCGGATGCAGATGGCTACGGAAGGGAAGAAGCTCCTGAACCGCACCATCAAGCTTGCCGAGGATGCGAGAGCGTCGATCGACAAGATCCCGGGCATCACCTGCTTTGGCAAGGACCGGGCCAGGCAGGCGGGCATGGCGGACATGGACGTTACGAAACTCACCATCACCGTGTCCGACATGGGGCTCTCAGGCTACCACGTCTCCCAGATGCTGAACACCCGTTTCGGCATCCAGGTCGAGATGGCGGATCCCTTCCACGTGCTCGTGATCGTTTCGATCGGCGACCGGCAGGACGACCTGAACCGGCTCGTGGAGGCGCTCCGGGTGATCTCTGCGGAGACCGGTCTCCAGGGCGCGCTCTTGCCGCTCGACAGGGTCCATCCTCCTGTCCTGAACAACAAATTCGCCATGACGCCACGCGACGCCTTCTACTCCGACAGCGAACTGGTGAGCGTGAACGACTCCGCGGGCCGGGTCTCGACCGAGATCGTGACCGTGTACCCTCCCGGCATCCCGCTCCTCGTCCCCGGGGAGGTGATATCCCAGGACGCTATAGACTACCTCCAGAACATGGCCGGCCTCGGCGCCATCATCGACGGCATGAACGAGAACAACACCCTCGTTCGTGTGGCGAAGGGGTAGGCCGAGGGCCTTCGCTCAGCCCCAAAATGAGGTGAATCAGAAAGCCCGCTCTCAGCAGAGCGGGCTTTTGTTTGTCAGGATCGACGAGTTTTACCAGAGTGCGCGGCAATCCGCCCTGTGCCGGGGGGCCAGGTCAGTTCGGCCCCTGTCCGGCGATATGGCCCGCAAGGTCCAGGAGGCGCCGTGCATAGCCGTATTCATTGTCATACCAGGCAAGCACCTTGACGACGCGGTCCCTCAGGACCCGCGTTGACTTTGCGTCCACGATCGCGGAGTGCTCGTCTCCGACGATGTCGGCGGAAACCAGCTCGTCCTCGCTGTAATCCAGGATGCCTGCCATAGGCCCGCCTGCCGCGGCCTTGAACGCCGCATTCACCTCCTCGCGGGTAGCGTCCCTTCCGAGATGGGCCACGATGTCCGTGAGCGACCCGTTCGCGACCGGCACTCGCACCGCGATCGCCTCCATCCTGCCCCTGAGCTGCGGCAGCACGAGTTGCGTTGCCGCTGCTGCGCCGGTGCTGGACGGGATCAGGGAGACGCCGGCCGCCCTTCCCCGCCGCCGGTGGCCGGGGGCCGAACGGTCGATGATCGCCTGGCTCGAGGTGTAAGCATGCACGGTCGTGGCCATGAGATAGTCGATGCCGAAGGCGTCCAGGAGCACCTTGGCCGTGGTGGCCAGGCAGTTCGTGGTGCAGGAAGCATTGGAGATGATGTGGTGCTTCGCGGGATCGTAGGATCGCTCGTTCACCCCGAGGACGATTGTCAGGTCCTCGTTCTTGGCGTCGGCGCTTATGATGACCTTTCCAGCGCCGGCCCGCAGGTGTTTTTCGGCCTCCTCCCGCTTCCGGAAGAGTCCCGAGCATTCCAGGACGATATCGATGCCCTGCCTGCGCCAGGCCAGCTTTTCCGGGTCTGTTTCGTGGGAAACGGCTATGCGGTGGGGCCCGATGTCCAGATAATCCGGTCCCGTCCTGATCTCAAAGGGCGCCCGGCCGTGGACGGAGTCATACTTGATCAGATAGGCAAGGTCTTCGATCGGCGCCGGGCTGTTGGCTGCCACCAGCGCCACGTTCTTTGGCGGCCGCTCCACATAGAGGCGAAGAGCCAGCCTCCCTATGCGACCCAGGCCGTTAATGGCTATGGTTTTCATGAATTGCGTCCTTTCTCCGCGAGGCCTATAGTTAAAGCCGACCACCGAGAACACCGGGAAAATACTGAAATAATAGTCGGGTGCGAGAAAACATCTACCCTCTCCCTCTGCGCCCTCATGATATTATCCGTCCCGTAGCGTCCTTAAATCGAAACTCTTCTGGAGTAGACAGAGGATACCTCTGTGACCCCAGTCGTTTCATGTTTCATGCTATTTTTTCACGAAAAATTATTACACTGCCCCCTGAAGTGCGTCATGGCTGATACCTTGTCGTCTGGGCAAGGGTAAACCACATATGACGTCTCTGTCTCTAGTATAGCAAGAGAGATTATTTCTCCGCGCGGGATCCTCGGTGGGCGTTGATCAGGACCGTTCCTTTGCCGGCCGGCAGGTCCCGGAGAAGACCAGGCCTTTCTTGCCGTCAAGGCTTAAAGGGCTTCCTTCCCGGATGCGGGTGGTCCCGATCATGGCAAAGGGCCGGCCAGCTTCATCGACATCCACCGTGAGGTCAGCGCACGAAACGACCGCGGTAAGCCCGAATTTGAGCGCCAGGACCGACGCATGGGACGTGACCCCTCCGGCTGCCGTAATGATCCCCCTGATGACCGGCATCAGCGAGACATCTTTGGTGTCCGCGGTTCTGCGGATGAGGATCACGGGCAGGCCCGACTCGTGAGCCAGCCTTGCGGCCTGGTCAACCGAGGGGGCGAAGGATGCCACGCCGCTCAGCGCACCTCCGTTCACGCCGATGCCGCGGCCGATCACGCGGGATTCCATGCCGCAGCCCGCCGGGAACGCGGCGTCGGCCCCATCCCCCTCTTCCATGCTCCTGGACTGGAGCACGTACAGCATGGGGGCCTTGTCCCTGCCCCGCGTATAGGTCACCTCCACTTCCTGGGGCAGCCCGTCAAAGGCGGCTTCGATCGTTCGCGCGAGCTCCTGGTGCAGCCGGAAGAGCCCGGGATCGAGGTCTTCGAGGTTTTTTTGCCCGGCCGCTGCCTGCCTGCGCGACAGGGGGACGCCGGATTTCCTTCCCGACGCAAGGTCGTCGCCGCTGGCATTCTCCCGGACCTCTCCGAAGATCGCCTCCTCGTGCGTGGAGGGGTCCCTGGTGAAGAACACCGAGGCGCCGGAACCCTCCTGGTTGCCGGGGATCATTTCCATCAGCGTGACCGAGGTGCCCCATTCCTCAGACGTCCCCGTGGCGGCCCGGAACTGGCGAGCCCGGTCGCTCTGCCAAGAGGCATACACGGCATGCACGCAGCAACGCAGCTGTTCGTAGACGTCATCCGGCACCTGAAGGCCGAGCGAGCGGAGCCGTTCCTGATAGCGGCTTACGAGCGATCTTGCGTGCTCCGCGTCCGGGTGGACGTCGGCGCCCGAGCCGCGTCCGGGGCCCCCTGCGGCCTGCTCGAAGAATTCGATATCCAGCCCCAGGACCGCGGTCCCGTAATGCTCGATGAACCTCCGGTAGGAGTCCCAGCCCAGCGCCGGGTCGCCGGTCTCGTTGATGAACGCATGGGCAGTTCGCTCGTTCATGCCACAGTAGAGAATGGACGACAGTATGCCGGGCATCGAGAGGTACGAACCGCTCCGCACGGAAAGGAACAGCGGCCTGTCAATCCCGCCGAACACTCTGCCGGTTTGTGCCTCAATTGCCCGCACCCCCTCCCTCAGGACCTGATCGTCCGGGCCCTGCTCCCTGCCCGGAGGTCCGCTCCGGGTCTGCCCCGCGGGAAGGACCACGCCGGCAGGGACGGGGAGCCCCTTTTCCTTGAGCAGCACAAGGTTCTTCGCCTTTGCGCCCAGAACGGGACCGAGCCTCCATGCGTCCGCTATCCCCAGAGCATGGATGTCGTAAAAACCGGGCTCACGCGGCAGGGTCCCATCGCTATACCGGCTAACGAATATCCCATCAGGCAGCGTGCGGAAAATCGAGATGAGCGAAGCGAGCAGCCGGTCGGACTCGACGAGGCCGGGAATGCTGCTCAGGATGTCCCGCATGACCACATCGGCCGCCTTGCCGGCAAAATCCGGTGAAGACACATCCAAAACAAGGAGATGCTCAGGGAGGTCGTTCCTCGGAAGCCGTTCGATGACGTCCATGAGGGGGCCATGGAACATCCTGCTGAGCGAAGACACCATTCCCGCCAGCTCCTTTTGCCACAGCTTCAGCAGGTCTATAGTCTGCGTTGGATGAAGCCTGTCCTGCTCCAGCACGACAGAGAACTCGTCGATCCGGATGTTCCGCATGCCATACTGCCGGAGGGCCTGCCATGCCGCGGCAAGAGCAGCGAGCCATTGCCGGAGGTCGCCGCTGTTCGCCGTTGCTCCCTTTTCTTCCATCCGGGACAGAATAGCCTCGAGCAGGACGGGGACCTCTTCTCCTCGGCGCATCAGGCCGCAAAGCGCATCGAACTTCGGCTCGTGGTAGGTTCCCAGCACCGAGGGGATGCCGAAAGCGATATGCCTCTTGAAATACAGCGACTCCTGCGCCTCCGTCCGTTCCGGGGACAGGATGATGCCTTTGTACTCCTGAAGCGCCTCGACGACAGCCTGCAGGCCGGCGTTGACATCAACGACCGCGGTATCCCGGACCAGCAAAGCGTACTTCCGCGAGACCTCCTTGTACAGCTTGCTCAGGAGCTTTACCTTCCTGCGGGCCTCGCCGTCCCTGTCGTCTCCTTCGGGAAGAAGGCGGTCGATCGTTTCGTCGGTGAGCTCAAGGAGTTTTTCCAGGTGCAGCCCCCCTTCGTCCTCCACGCCGGAATCCCGGAAAAATCCTCTGATGACCGGGCTGTACCCCGCAATGAGCCCTGGCCTTGTTTGCGCGTAGATGTCAGGAGGCACGATGGTCTGCAGGAGCGTAGGATCGTTTTTGGCCCAGGACCGCAAAACGGCCTCGATCAGGCGCACGTTCTGGCTGCTGGCGTTCACGTGGACCTGTTTCCGGACAAAGTAGATCACCGGGTCGTTCCCCCGGGAGTCGATCTCCGTTGAATAGTCCCGGACCTTGCTCACCGCGCCCACATCATTGAAATACACGGGAAGCCGCGCGAGCAGCAGCTCGTTCAGGAGAAAGGGTCCCTCCATGGCCGGGGAGTTTAGAAAGGCCGATACCTGGCGCTGGAACAGCCGGTCATCGGGGATCAGGACGCCGCCAACCGACAGGTTCGCGATCACGTGGATCAGGACCCCCTCCAGCGCTCCGGTCCCCGAGCCAAGAAGGTCCATGAATTTCATCAGGAGATCGAGGTGCCGGGGGTCGACGATCTCGGCCCACGAGTCCGGTGAGAGCCCCTGCACGCGGGCTGCGGGAATGGTAATGCGCTTCACCGCGTCGGCATACGCGGCGATGAGCGGGTCCTGGCCGGATTGCAGGACCAGTCGGGCGATGCGGCCGTTCAGCAGGATCCGCTCCATGGCGCCTGACCCGCTCTCACTGATCCCGCGCACAAGAATGATGCATTCGCCGGCCAGGCCCAGGCCGAGCATCCTGTCCATGATCCGGGGCAGGGAAAAGCCGATCGATTCGAGCATGGCGCCGGACAGCCGGGCAGCAGAAGCCAGGTAGGCGGCGATGACCTGCAACACCGGGCCGGCCGATGCGGGGGTGAGGTCCTTTTCCGCAATGTCGAACAGGAGCTCGACTGCCTTCCGGTCATCCAGCACATCGAAATCGAGGCCAACGAGCACCGCGAGCGCCCGGGCCAGATCATCCCCCTTGAGCAGCCGTTCGGCTTCATCAAGCTCACGTTCCATCCGCCTCCGTCCCGCTTCCCCGAAGCGGGACAGCAGCATAACGTCTTCGCCGGGGATGAGGCCGGCAAGCGGTTCCAGTGCCCTGCTGTCGAGGAACGGGACCGAGGCGATTCTCCCCTGGATGGACCTGATCAGAACGAGCGCCGCTTCCCGTATACCGAGGCCCGGAAATCGATCAAGGAGCCGCCGCAGGGACGTAGCGGAGCGGCGTGCCTGCGGGGCAAGGTCGAGTGAAGACCGTGACAGGGCCTGCACCCAGACCAAGGCCAGGGGCTGGAGTGTCGCATACGCCCCCTTGTCCAAGCCCAGCAGGTCCAGGAGGTCGATATAATTGGATACCGGCTTGCTTCTGTCTGCGCCGGCCGTGCGTTCTGCGGCCAGGAGCATGAACCGGACCAGGACGCCGAAGGCCCTTTCAAAACCCGCTGGTTCGCTCCAGGAAAGGTCCCGCGCGAATACGGCCAGATCTTCGGAGAACGCAGCCCAGTCCTTCTTGGTGGAAAGTATCCGGGAAACGATATCCTCCGCCTTCCAGAGCAGCCCCGGCTTGTCCTTCACCGGCGACGTCAGCCGCGTGAGGTCCATACCGGCCAGATCTTCCGAGAGTTCGACAGCCGACAAATAGAGCCCGCCATTGTTCTCCTTTTTCAGCAGAAACGTTCCGACATGTCTTCCGGACCGGACAATGTCGATCTGGAGGTCCCGCGTTGCGGCAATGCGCCTGCTGTCCGCGCTGAACGAAAAGACGCCGCTTCTCAGCACAGACCGTGACAATTCGGCCCCGCTTTGGTTCAACACAGCCTCATACTCTCCTTGGGGCATCGCAAGGATCGTGCCCTGAAACGACGTTTCGTTCCCGTCGTCGGTCATGCAGAAATCCTTTGCCACCAGCGACCCAATATTCCCTTTGTACGCGGTTGCGATCGTCCCGACGAGATAGTCAAGACGACAAGCAGCATTCTGTGCTCTTACGGTTTGGACCATAAATATTCCGCTCCCCCGTTGCCCGCTCTGTCACGGGGCATACAATTGCTTTCCCTGCTTCAAGGATAGCACCGGCTCAATGGCATGGCCGCGGGCAATGGATGGAGTTCGGAATAAAGGATGAGAAACGGGCGAGTTACCGTGTTCGTCTACAAATGCCGCATGCAATGAAAAGGAAGAAACAGGCATGGCCGGGCACTTCCTTTCCGGCAGTCTGAAAAGAATTACGTAAGATGCTATCATTACACTACGAGACGTCGTTTTTCGCGGACTTGGCCGACTATTGATCACAACGCCAACGGGTATCGAATAGAGGAGGAATGATATGATCACGGTTGTTAAGCCAGAACTGAAGTACCGGTCCGGAGTCGCAGGCTTCCTGTTCTTGGCAGTGTTTGCGTTCGCTGCCTTCCCGTACCCTGCGAATGCCGAGGATCTGCCAGTGTTCCGTCAAGGCATGTGGGAATTTCAGCGTACAGCCGGTCAGCAAAAGATGGTAAACAAGAAATGCACAAGCCCGACCGAGGATATGAAACAGCAAAACGCCATGCTGGCAAACATGGGCTGCCGCGTCTCTCCCCTGACGAAAAAGGGCAATGCGTACACCTTTACCGCAGAGTGCGCGGCCGAGGGCTCGGCGGGCGGCCAGGTGAACAGCCATACCACGACGGTTGTCACGGTTGAAAGCGACAGCGCCTACACGGTGCAGGTGGACGGAACGATCAATGACCGGCCCACGAAGGAGCTGCTCGCCGCTCGGCGCATCGGCGACTGCAAGCGGTAGCCGGGGACAAATTTTGAGCCCAGGTTCAAGGTGTGCTGTATTCAGACCTGCGGGGGGGGACCGCAGCGCTGGCTCCCGCACAGAGTGCTCCGCGTTCCAGCCGTCTCACTGATTCGAAGGAAAAAAAATGGTTACATTTGCAGGCGTATCTGCGCCAACCTCGCCTCCTCCCGGACAGGACAGCGGCAAGGGGCAGAAGCGGCAGCACATGCAGCACATGATGAGGCAACCGTCATGAGGACGCCTTCTTTTGCATTGAAAATTGCTTCCCGGCATGGCATAATCGCGAAAAAATACGGCAGACAAACAGTCGTTAAGGAGCTTCTCCATGCTTTTTCAAGCGTCGCTCGGCCTCCTGGTATTCACCGGGATCGCATGGCTCGTGAGCGAGAACAGAAAGAAAGTCAAATACGTAACCGCACTGACGGGCGTCGCCCTACAGCTCGGCATCGCGGCTATTCTTCTCTATTTTCCATTCTTCAAAAGGCTCTTCCTGCTCCTGAACAATGTCGTGCTCTCCCTCGAAGCGGCGACCAGGGCGGGAACGTCCTTCGTGTTCGGCTACATCGGCGGCGGGACGCCCCCGTTCCTGCTCCAGGACCCGGGGGCAAGCTTCATCCTCGCGTTCCAGGCGCTCCCGCTCGTGCTCGTGATCGGCGCGCTCTCGGCCCTGCTGTTCTACTGGCGGATCCTGCCGCACATCGTGCGCGGCTTCTCACTCGCTCTGCAGAAGACCATGAACATCGGTGGCGCGCTCGGCCTCGGCTCGTCCACCACGATCTTCCTCGGCATGGTCGAGGCGCCGCTCGTGATCAAGCCCTATCTCAAGGATATGACGCGGAGCGAGCTCTTCTCGCTCATGACCGTTGGCATGGCATGCATCGCCGGCACGGTGATGATCCTGTACGCCACGTTCCTGAACGGAGTGATCCCCGATCCGCTCGGCCATATCCTGACGGCCTCGTTCATCCACGTTGCCGCCGCGATCACGATTGCGCGGATCATGGTGCCCGAGACCGGGGAGGAGACATCCGGGAGCTTCGCACCGCCCCGCGCCGCGACGAGCTCCATGGACGCCGTTGTTAAGGGGACAATGGACGGTCTGCATCTGCTCCTGAACATCGTCGCCATGCTCGTGGTCATGGTCGCGCTGGTGCACCTGGCGAACCTGCTGATCGGCATCCTTCCCGATGCCGGCGGCAAGCCGCTCACGCTCCAGCGCATCCTCGGGTTCATCATGGCGCCGGTTGTCTGGCTTTTCGGCATACCCTGGGCGGAGGCGCAGACCGCGGGGCAGCTCATGGGTACGAAGACGATCCTGAACGAACTGCTCGCCTTCCTCGAAATGGCGAAGCTTCCGGCCGGCGCGCTCGACCCGCGGACCAAGCTGATCATGACCTACGCGCTCGCGAGCTTTGCCAACTTCGGCAGCCTCGGCATCCTGATCGGCGGGCTCGGCAGCCTTGCGCCTGAACGGCGGGACGAGGTCGTCGGCCTCGGCATGAAGGCGCTCCTGGCCGGCACGCTGGCCACCTGCATGACCGGAGCAGTTATCGGGATTTTCACCTAACGTCAATCTGAAAGGCCAGAACCACGAAGGCGTATAGAGTGTGAAGACAGGCGGTTTTATGGATTGCTGCCTCGAATTCCATCATTTCCGCCTGAGTGATGATGGACTGGAGACACAAATTTATATTGAAAGACGCCATGAAGGAGCGCGACGGTGGCATGAAAGTATCATGGGAATTTTCAGTGTTCGTCTATGCAAAGGTGTCTTTCACGCTCTTCGATGATATCCGCATCCAATAACACCAGGGTTTTTCTTTACGGAAAGGGCCCTACTTTTTTGATCGATATGCTTCCCCGTCCCAATCTGGTATAATCCAACCATGCGCCTGTTCAAATACCGCGGAAGGTTCTTTCAGGGCGTCGGCCTCTTTCTCCGGGTTCTCCTGAGCTACAAGCTCCTGGGGCTCCGGAACGTCGCCGCCACGCCGGAGACCAGGAAATCTCGCCTTAAAGCGCTCCATGCCGCGAACGCCCGCATGATCCGCGAGCACATGATCGAAATGCGCGGCGTCCTGATCAAGATCGGCCAGTTCCTGTCCTCCCGCGTGGACATCCTGCCCGAGGAATACACCGATGAGCTGTCAAAGCTCCAGGACCAGGTGCCGCCCACGCCCTTCCCCGAGATCGCGAAGCGGGTGGCCGAGGAGCTCGGTCCCCTGGAGGAGGTCTTCTCGTCCTTCAACCAGGAGCCCATTGCGTCTGCCTCGCTCGGCCAGGTCCACCGGGCCTGCCTCAAGGACGGGGAATGCATCGTCGTGAAGGTCCAGTACCCCGGCATCGAAGAGGTGATCGCCGCAGACATCAGGACGCTCAGGTTCGTGGTCAGGATCCTCCGGCTCCTCTATCGCCAGATCAACCTCGACGTGATCTACTCCGAGTTCTCCCGCATCGTAGCGGAAGAGCTCGACTACATCCAGGAAGCGAAGAACGCCGAGACCTTCGCCCGGAACTTCGCGGACAACGACCGGATCAAGATCCCCATCGTGTACTGGCCGTTCACGACGTCGAAGGTGCTGACGCTGGAGTACCTCGCGGGGACCAAGATCACCGATTTCGACGCCATCGACCGGGAGGGGATCGACCGCAGGGAGGTCGCGCGCGTCCTCGCCGAGGCCTATGCCCAGATGTTCTTCCAGGACGGCCTGTTCCACGGCGACCCGCATCCGGGCAACATCTTTGTCCGGCCGGGGCCTGAGGTCATCCTCGTTGACTTCGGCATGGTGGACCGCATCTCCTTGCCGAAGAAGGAGGGTCTGCGCAGCGCCTTTACGGCCATCGTGGACCGCAATGCGCTGAGCCTCGTGCGTGCGCTCGTGGACATGGGGTTCATCCCGCTCACCCGCGACATCCAGCCCCTGGTCCAGTTCGTGGACCGGATCCTCCAGAAGTATCGCGACATCTCGCCCTCCGAGTTCAAGGCCATGGACATCGAGGAGATCGGGAAGGACATCATGGAAGCGCTGCAGATCAGCCCGTCGATCCAGATCCCGAACGACTTCATTCTCTTCGGCAGGGTGATCGGCATGCTGAACGGCCTCGCGTCCCGGCTCGACTCCGAAACCAACCTCATCGAGATCGCCGCTCCCTACGCGAAGCGCTTCATCAAAGCCGGCGAGTTCACGATGGAAGGCGTGCTCAAGCAGGCGGGCATATCCGCCCGGTCGGCCCTGAAACTGCCCGAACTCTTGAACGATTTTCTTGTGACCACGGGCCGGGGCGAGCTGCGCGTGGAGATCGCGTCCCGGGATATCGTGCGCATGCTCCAGCATATACACAATATCGGCCGCGGGTTCATCCTCTCGATCTTCTCCGCCGGGTCGGCAGCGGCTGGCGTTGTCTTCCGCATCAACGGGTTCGACAGGGATGCCCTGTGGTGCGCGGTCGCGGCCGGTGCCCTGCTGGCAGGGGCCGTCTATTTCATGAGAAGATCCCGGAAGGAGTTCGAATGACGCACGCCGGTAACCATCTCTCAACTCCCGTTGCTTTTAAGCTGAAGTGACTGCACTCAGCCTGGTCTCATCCTTCCTGCACTCCCTCAATCATTTCGGGGACAGAAAGCGGGCTTGGACCCTGGCGGTGCCGCTCTCCTGTTCCTCTGGGTACTTCGCATCCTGGCGAAGAAGCCCCAGGATCGCGGCTAGGCCGGAGTTCCCCGTTCTCTTCCAATCGCTTCCTCTCGCCGCCCTCTCTATTTTATTTTACGTCGTCAGTGAGCCAGGCGCCGCGCCATGCGTCAACGGAGATGCCTTCGGCACACCCGGGTTCCGATTCTCCAATTGACAGGCACGGACATCCTGCTATACAATGCACCATCTTTTTCACGAAAGGGGCTTTTCCCGTGCCGGACATCCACAGCGAACGCATTCTGATCCTCGACTTCGGCTCTCAGTATACCCAGCTCATCGCGCGTCGGGTGCGCGAGGCAAAGGTGTATTGCGAGATATTCCCGTATAACGCCGGGATCGAAAAGGTGAAGGCCTTCCGGCCGAAGGGGCTGATCCTGTCCGGCGGGCCGTCGAGCGTGTATGACGCGGGGGCTCCGCTGATCGACAAGGCACACCTCGAGATCGGCGTACCGGTGCTCGGCATCTGTTACGGCATGCAGCTTCTGACGCACGTGCTTGGCGGTCAGGTGGCCAAATCGACCAAGCGCGAATACGGCAGGGCGGAGCTCTCCATCCATAAGAACGAAGGGATCTTCAGCGGGATCGGGGAGGGAGGCAAGGCCTCGGTCTGGATGAGCCACGGTGACCGGATCGAAAAGATGCCGGAGTGCTTCACCGCCATCGCGCACACGGGCAATTCGCCCACGGCTGCTATGGCCGACGAGAAGCGGAAGTTCTACGGCGTCCAGTTCCATCCCGAGGTCGTACACACGCCGCAGGGCGTCGAGATCCTCAGGAACTTCGTTTACACGATCTGCGGATGCAAGCCCTCCTGGACCATGGCGTCCTTCGTCGACTATTCCGTGGGGGAGATCCGGAAGGCCGTCGGCAACAAACAGGCGGTCTGCGGGCTCTCGGGCGGCGTGGACTCCTCGGTGGCCGCCGTGCTCGTGCACAAGGCAATCGGCAGACAGCTTACCTGCATCTTCGTGAACAACGGCGTGCTCCGGAAGGACGAGGCCGGGAAAGTGCAGCATTCCTTCAAGGACATGGGCCTGAACCTGAAATATGTGGACGCCTCGCAGGAGTTCCTGGCTAAGCTTGCAGGCGTCGAGGACCCGGAGAAGAAGCGGAAGATCATCGGCAACACCTTCATCGACGTCTTCGAGCGGGAGGCCCATGCCGTGGGCGGAGCCGAGTTCCTGGTCCAGGGCACGCTCTATCCCGACGTGATCGAGAGCGTTTCGTTCAAGGGCCCGTCGGCGGTGATCAAGTCCCACCACAACGTGGGCGGCCTGCCGGAGAAGATGAAACTGAAACTGGTCGAACCGCTGCGGGAGCTGTTCAAGGACGAGGTGCGGGCCATCGGCCGCGAGATGAAGATGCCCGACGACATCATCGACCGCCAGCCCTTCCCGGGGCCTGGCCTGGCCATCCGCATCCTGGGCGAGGTGACCGATCCCCGTCTCAGGATCCTGCGCGAGGCCGACGCCATCGTGATCGAGGAGATCAAGAAGGCGGGTCTCTACAAGCAGATCTGGCAGTCCTTCGCCGTGCTGCTCCCGATCAAGACCGTGGGCGTGATGGGCGACGAGCGGACCTACGAGAACGTCGTCGCGATCCGCGCGGTCACGAGCCAGGACGGCATGACGGCGGACTGGGCGAAGATCCCCTATGAGCTCCTGGGCATCATGTCCAATCGCATCATCAATGAGGTAAAAGGCGTGAACCGGGTCTGCTTCGATATCTCCTCCAAGCCGCCGAGCACCATCGAGTGGGAGTAGGCGGGCTTTGCCGGGCGGGACTTCAATAGAACCCGCGATGGACCGCGGGCAGCGAAACGAAAAGAATCCGGAGAGAGGATATGAGGGACCATCTCCGTTTTTTCGATGACGAGAGCCCGCTCCGGTCCCTGCTGTACAATAATTAAAATGATCAGAAAGGTCCCATGGGAGTTCTGGACAGCATAGGCAACACGCCGCTCGTGAAGCTCGAGTCGCTCAGCCCCAACCCCAGCGTTCAGGTCTTCGCGAAACTGGAGGGGAACAATCCGGGCGGCTCGGTCAAGGACAGGATCGCGCTTGCCATGGTGCGGGACGCCGAAGCGTCGGGCCGCATCAAAAAAGGGGACACGATCCTGGAAGCAACGTCGGGCAACACGGGCATCGGCCTGGCCATGGTCGGTGCGGCCCTGGGATACAAGGTCGTCCTCGTCATGCCGGAATGCGTCAGCCTCGAGCGCAGGAAGATCCTCGAGGCCTTCGGCGCCGAGCTGATCCTGAGCCCGGGCGACCAGGGCACGGACGGCGCCATCAAGCGGGCGCGGGCCCTGGTGGGGGAATCGCCGGCCCGGTACTTCATGCCGAACCAGTTCGACAACCAGGCGAACGTACGGGCCCACTATGAAACAACAGGCCCGGAGATCATCAGACAGACGAAGGGCGCCATCGACGTGTTCGTCGCGGGCATGGGAACCACGGGCACGCTCATGGGCGCGGGCAGACGGCTGAAGGAGCATGATGCGCGCATCCGGGTCGTGGGCGTGGAGCCGCTCCTCGGCCACAAGATCCAGGGGCTCAAGAACATGCAGGAGTCGATCGTGCCGAAGATCTTCGACCGCTCCTTTCCGGACGAGATCCTGAGCGTGACCGATGACGACGCGTTCGCGACCACGCGCCGCCTCGCGCTCGAGGAGGGGATCTTCGCGGGCATGAGCAGCGGGGCGGCCGTGACCGGCGCGCTCGCCGTGGCGAGGCGGATGAAGCGCGGCGCGATCGTCGTGGTCCTGCCCGACCGCGGCGACCGGTACCTGAGCACGGCCCTGTTCACCTCGGTCTGCGCGAAATGCCCGCCCTGATATCGCATCGAACAGGAAGGAGGTCCCCTGGCCGGTACCAGGGGTCACTCTCTCCGGATAAAGCCTGAAACAGGCACCTGCCCACGGCTCACCGGGCCGGTTGCTGCGTTCTCCCTATGACCACCTCATCGCCCTCTACGATTCTCGTCACCGGACTCGGCGCCTTGGGCACGGTGTTCGCGACGCTCCTGAAGAGGGCCGGCCACAAGGTCTTCGCCCTCACGAAAGAGAAATATCTCCCCGAACTTGCGGATCGCACGCTTCGCGTCAACGGCATCTGGGGAGGGCACGAGACCGTGATCGACGGCATCTTCGGGACCATCGAACCGCTCAAAGAACAAACAATCGATCTCATCATCATCGCGGTCAAGTCCTTTGACACTGCGGCCGCCATCGCGCAGGTCAAGCCTCTGGTCAGAAGCGGTATGCTCGTGATCTCGGCGCAGAACGGGTACGGGAATTACGAGACGATTGCGGACGCCGTGGGGCAAGAGCACTCGCTGCTCGCCCGGATCATCTTCGGCGTGAAGCTGCACGGCCCGGGAAGGGCGGAGGTGACGGTCATTGCCGATGATGTCAGGATCGGCCAGCCCCGGGGCGCCGTGGACAAAGGGCGCATCCGGGAAATAGCCGATACGTTCGCTCATGCCGGCATTCCGACCAAATACGCGGAGAACATCGAGGCCGTGCTCTGGGACAAGATCCTGTACAACGCGGCGCTGAATCCGCTCGGCGCGATCCTCGAATGCACCTATGGGCAGTTAGCGGAGAACGGTGAGACCCGCCGCATCATGGACGCCATCATCGAGGAGGTCTTTGCGGTGGCCCGGGCGCATGGCAAACCGTTGAACTGGCGATCAGCCGGTGAATACCGCAACCACTTCTATACAAAGCTTGTCCCTCCCACGGCGAAACATTTCCCCTCCATGTACTACGATGTCAAGGCAGGCAAGCGTCTCGAGATCGATGCCTTGAACGGAGCGATCGTCCGGCTGGCACGGGAGAAGGACATCGCCGTGCCGGTGAACGAGACGATCACGGGGATAATCAAAGCAAAGGAGGTTCTGATCGCATCGCGAACGCGATGAGTCACCCGCTTTTCCCTCACCATCTCATCCTTCTTGCCCATCCTTCCGGTTGAAATGAACCGCATTTTGTGATACTGTAGCGCGCTCTCCGGAAAAAATGTCACGATTCATTTCATCGTATCCGTGCTCATCCGTGTTTATCTGCGGTTGATATGAATTCGAGGTCCTATGGAAATCGTTCTCGCCACGCGCAATAAAAAGAAGATCGAGGAGATCAAAAGGATCACCGCAGGTCTTCCGATCACCATTCTCTCCCTGGATAATTATCCCGACTGTCCTGAAACGGTTGAGGACAGGGATTCCTTCGAGGGGAACGCCACAAAGAAGGCGGTAGAGGTCTGTCGCTGCACGGGAAAGCCGGCGCTTGCCGATGATTCGGGCCTCGAGGTGGATGCGTTGCACGGAGCTCCTGGTGTCTACTCGGCCCGGTATGCAGGGAGCGGAGCGAACGACGTGAAGAACTATGAAAAACTTCTTTCCGAACTGAAGAACGTCCCCGCTTGGGAACGAACCGCCCGGTTCATCTGTTGCATGGCCCTGGCCTATCCGGATGGTACCGTACGAACCTTCCTGGGATCTGCGCGAGGCCGTATCGGGCCGGAACCTAAGGGAAAAACAGGATTCGGCTACGATCCGGTCTTCTATCCCGAGGGGTTCGACAGGACCTTTGCCGACATGACCGGCGAAGAGAAGGACCGGCTCAGCCACCGGGGTAAAGCACTTGAAAAACTTGCCCAATTCCTGCGCACCCATCCGCGTTTATAAACAAAACTAATATTCAAATTATAATTTTTAACTTGAAAAATAACTCCATTTCAACGATTATAGGCCGGTTAAATTCTGGTGAAGGCCTTGTTGCGTCTTCATTCCATTCCCCGCATTAAATTAATTTATTCTACGGAGGATCACGTCAGATGGCGAAGAGGGTCGTTCTGCTCGGAGCGCCGGGTGCCGGCAAGGGCACGCAGGCGAAGATGTTGATCGAAAAGTACAAGATCCCGCAAATCTCCACGGGGGACATCCTTCGCAAGGCGGTTGCCGACGGCACGCCGCTCGGCAAAGAGGCAAAGGTGATCATGGACCAGGGCGGCCTCGTGTCCGACAAGATCGTGCTGGGGCTTGTTGAGGAGCGCCTTAAACAGCCGGACACCAAGAACGGCTTCATCCTCGACGGCTTCCCGCGCAACACGGCCCAGGCCGAGGCCCTCGATAAGATCCTCACCGGTAACGGCATCCCCCTCACCGTCGCCCTCAACATCGACGTGGACATGAACGACCTCCTGAAGCGCCTCACCGGCCGCAGGACCTGCAAAAGCTGCCAGCAGATGTACAATATCTATTTTTCAGCACCCAAGAAGGACGGTGTCTGCGACAAGTGCGGCGGAGAGCTGTTCCAGCGCGACGATGACAAGGAAGCGACCATCAAGAAGCGGCTCGATGTGTACCAGCAGCAGACGGCGCCGCTCATCGATTACTACTCAAAGAAGAACATCATGAAGACCGTAATGGGCGTGGGCAGCATCAACGATATCTTCAACAAGGTCACCGCAGTTCTCGGGTAAGGGACTTTGATAGGTCTTATAAGACCTATTGGACCTATAAGACTTATTTTTAGATTTAAAATTCTTTTAAGGAGGAACACGTTATGGCACTCGTAAAGCCTCACGGCAAAAGGAAGAAGCTTATGCCGCTTCTTCTGGCAGGGGCGGCCCTTCAGAAAGAGATGAAGAAGGCCAAGAACCTGAAGCAGCTCAAGATCTCCTCGCGCGAGACCGCAGACCTCGTGATGATGGGCATCGGCGCATTCACGCCGCTCACCGGCTTCATGACCAAGAGGGACTGGAAGGGCGTCTGCGACAAGTACAAGATGGCCGACGGAACGTTCTGGCCGGTCCCGGTGACGCTCTCGGCGACCGCGGACTTCGCCAATTCACTCAAGAAGAACGAAGAGATCACCCTCGTCGACGAGGAGTCGGGCGCGATCATGGCCACCATGAAGGTAGCAGAGAAGTATGCCATGTCCAAGGCCGACAAGGAGCACGAGTGCAAGCAGATCTTCCGGACCGTTGACGTTGCCGGCCACCCGGGAGTCCAGAAGGTCATGAACCAGCCCGAGTTCAACCTGGCCGGACCGGTGAAGGTCCTCTCCGAGGCCCACTTCCCCGAGACCTTCAAGGGCATCTACATGACCCCGGCCCAGACCCGCAAGATGTTCGAGGAGAAGGGCTGGAGCAAGATCGCCGCGTTCCAGACCCGGAACCCCATGCACCGCTCCCACGAGTACCTCGCCAAGATCGCCATCGAGACCATGGACGGCGTTTTGATCCACCAGATCCTGGGCAAGCTGAAAGAGGGTGATATCCCGGCCGATGTTCGCGCCAATGCCATCGACACCCTGATGGAGAAGTACTTCGTGAAGGACTCGGCGATCCAGTCCGGCTATCCCATGGAGATGCGCTACGCCGGACCGCGGGAAGCGCTTCTCCACGCGCTCTTCCGGCAGAACTTCGGCTGCAGCCACCTGATCGTCGGCCGCGACCATGCCGGCGTGGGCGACTACTACGGCCCCTTCGACGCCCAGAAGATCTTCGATGAGATCCCGGCGGGCGCTCTCGAGACCCAGCCCCTCAAGATCGACCACACCTTCTACTGCTTCAAGTGCGACGGCATGGCCTCCATGAGGACCTGCCCGCATCAAAAGGAAGACCGCCTCATGCTCTCCGGCACCAAGCTCCGGAAGATGCTGTCCGAGGGCGAGAACGTTCCCGATCACTTCAGCCGCCCCGAAGTGCTCGAGATCCTCAAGAAATACTATGCCGGCCTGACCGAGAAGGTGGAGATCAAGCTCCACAGCCACGCCGAGGGCACGCATACGCACAAGTAAGAGCACCGTTACCGACATGCTTACAACTGCGACAGCAGTTCACTACATTCCATAGATAGGAGGTTCAGAAACATGCCGAGTTATGTGATTACAGAAAAGTGTGACGGCTGCAAGGCGCAAGATAAAACTGCTTGCCAGTATATCTGCCCGAACGACCTCATGACCCTGAACAGGGATCTCATGAAGGCCTACAACCAGGAACCGGAGCAGTGCTGGGAGTGCTACAACTGCGTGAAGATCTGCCCGCAGCAGGCGATCGAGATCCGGGCCTACCAGGACTTCGCTCCCCTGGGCGCGAACGTCATCCCGATGCGGGGTACGGATTCCATCATGTGGACCATCAAGTTCCGGAACGGGATCCTGAAGCGGTTCAAGTTCCCGATCAGGACCACCGCCGAGGGTTCGGTCGATCCCTACAAGGGCAAACCCGAAGCGGACATGGCAAAACTCAAACAGCCGGGCTACTTCACAACGTCGAAGCCGATGCCGGTAATCAAGAAATAAGGAGGAATTACTCATGGAAAAAGAGACTTGTACCTTTTCATTCTGCAAGAAGCCGGCGATTGAAGAAATCGAAACCGATCTCCTCCTCATCGGCGGCGGTATGGCGTGCTGCGGCGCGGCCTTTGAGGGTGCGCGCTGGGCAAACCCCAAGAAGATGAAGATCACCATGGTGGACAAGGCCGCGACCGACCGGTCCGGGGCCGTCGCCATGGGCCTGTCGGCCATCAACACCTATATGGGTGAGAACGATCCGGCGGACTATGTAAAGATGGTACGGAACGACCTCATGGGCATCATCCGCGAGGACCTGGTCTATGACCTCGGCCGTCACGTCGATGATTCCGTGCAGCTCTTCGAAGAGTGGGGCCTCCCGATCTGGAAAGTGGGAGACGACGGTTTCTCCCTGGACGGGTTCCAGGCCAAGGAAGCGGGCAAGGCATCATTGAAGGACGGCGGCAAGCCGGTCCGCTCCGGCAAGTGGCAGATCATGATCAACGGCGAATCCTACAAGGTCATCGTCGCGGAAGCCGCGAAGAAGGCCCTGCAGACCAACCGTGAGGCGACCGGTGTCGCGCAGAACCACTTCGAGCGCGTGTTCATCGTGAAGCTCTACAATGACGCAAAAGAGCCGAACCGGGTTGCAGCAGCGGCCGGCTTCAGCGTTCGTGAGAACAAGATCTATGTCTTCAAGGCAAAGGCCATGGTCCTGGCAGCCGGCGGCGCGGTGAACGTGTTCCGTCCCCGGTCGACCCAGGAAGGCCAGGGCCGCGCCTGGTATCCGGTGTGGAATTCCGGCTCCGGCTATGCGTTGGGCCTCCAGGCCGGCGCAGAGCTCACCATGATGGAGAACCGCTTCGTGCCCGCCCGCTTCAAGGACGGTTACGGCCCGGTGGGTGCCTGGTTCCTGTTCTTCAAGGCCAAGGCGACCAACAGCCTCGGAGAGGATTATTGCGCCAAGGCGGATGCCCTGGCGGAAGCCAAGGCCAAGTACGGCAAGTATGTCGATAACCTCGGCACGGCCATCAGAAACCACCTGATGATGCGCGACATGAAGCTCGGCAAAGGCCCGATCCTCATGAGGACCGATGATGCCATGGCGGCGATCAACAAGACCTTCAAGGAAAAGCTCGGCGATAAAGAGGGCGCCAAGAAGGTGAAGCACCTCGAGGCAGAGGCATGGGAAGACTTCCTCGATATGGCCATCGGCCAGGCCGGACTCTGGGCCGCGAAGAACATCGAGCCGGACAAGACCCCGTCGGAAATCATGCCGACCGAGCCCTATCTCCTCGGTTCTCACGCCGGTTGCGCGGGCTTCTGGTGCTGCGGCCCCGATGACCTCGGCGCGCCCGAAGAGTGGAACAAGAAATGGCCGGCAGGGAACTACAACCGCCAGTCGACCGTAAGGGGTCTCTTTATGTGCGGCGACATCTGCGGAGCCTCAGGCCACAAGTTCTCCTCGGGTTCCCATGCCGAGGGCCGCATCGCAGCCAAGAATGCGATCGCCTTCATCCTCGACAACCCGAACTACAAGCCGACCATCAATGAAACGGCGGATCACCTGGCTGCCGAGCTCTACCTGCCGTTCGAGGTCTACGAGAAGTACAAGACCTATACCACGGCGACGGACATCAACCCGAATTACATCAAGCCGAAAATGCTCCAGACCCGGCTCCAGAAGATCTCGGACGAGTACTTTGGCGGCATCTCCACCTGGTACATGACCTCCAAGACCATGCTGGACGAAGGGTTGAAGCAGCTCCAGATGCTCAAGGAGGACACCTCCAAGATGGCCGCTTCCAACCTGCACGAGCTGATGCGCTGCTGGGAGAACTATCACCGCATCCTCTCCGTGGAAGCCCATGCGCGCCACATCCTGTTCCGGGAAGAGTCGCGGTATCCCGGCTACTACTATCGTGGCGACTTCGACCTGGTGGACGACACCAACTGGAAGGCTTTCGTGAACTCGAAATACGACATCGCGAAGGACACCTGGGAAGTCAAGAAGGTCCCCTACGTGCAGCTCGTTGAGGACGCAGCTCCTGTAAAACATTAGGAACATCCACAACTCCGGGGAGGGCTTTGCCCTTCCCGGAGATTTTATTGGAAATTGAAGATTGTAGATTTTACCTCGCAAGAACAAACCAGCCTGCATTGCTTGCAGTAAAATTTCCAATTTCCAATTTCCAATTTACGATCACGTAGTGTGCACTGCTTTAAGGAGGATGAAAATATCATGGCGGAAAATAGAGTGTTGATTGTCGGCGGGGGCTTCAGCGGCCTTACGGCGGCAGTGGAAGCCGCGGAAGCGGGCTCCGAGGTCATTCTGGTGGAAAAGAACCCCTACCTCGGCGGCCGGGTGACGCAGCTGAATAAGTACTTCTGGAAACTTTGTCCCCCCAATTGCGGTCTCGAGATCCAGTATAAACGCATCAAGAATAACGGCAATGTGACGATCTACACCATGGCCGAGGTGGAGAAAGTTTCCGGCACCGAGGGCAACTTCGATGTAACCATAAAGACCAAGCCCCGGTTCGTGAACGATAAGTGCACGGGCTGCAACAAATGCGCGGAGGCCTGCGATGTAGACCGGACGAATGACTTCGACTTCGGCATGAGCAAGACCAAAGCCGCCTACCTCCCGCACAATCAGGCCTTCCCGCTTAAGTACGTCATCGACGAAAAAGCATGCAAGGGCGCGTCCTGCGCCAAGTGTGTTGCGGCATGTAAATACGATGCGATCCACCTCGACATGAAACCCGAGACCGTAAACGTGAAGGTCGGCGCCGTGGTCATGGCCACGGGCTGGAATCCCTATGACGCGACGAAGATGGACAATCTCGGCTTCGGCTCGGTCCAGAACGTTGTTACGAACATGATGATGGAGCGTCTTGCGGCACCCAATGGCCCCACGGCCGGCAAGATCGTGAGGCCGTCCGACGGCAAGGAAGTGAAGAACATCGCCTTTGTGCAGTGCGCTGGTTCGCGCGACGAGAACCATCTGGCCCATTGCTCCTACATCTGCTGCCTGGCTTCGATCAAACAGGCGACGTATGTCCGCGAGCTCTATCCCGACGCAAAGGCGAAGATCTTCTATATCGATATGCGGACCCCCGGCCTCTATGAGAACCGGTTCTATACCAAGATCAAGGAAGACCAAAACGTGTCCTTTATCAAGGGTAAGGTTGCCAAGGTGGAGCAGGCAGAGAACGGCGATGTGAAGGTTACCGCCGAGGACATCCACGGCGGCAGCAAGATCACCGAGACCTTTGACATGGTCGTCCTGGCCACGGGCATGCAGCCTTCGACAGAGTCCCTCAAGGGTGCGGGAATTGCGCCGACCGACGACGGGTTCGTGGACCAGGCAACGCTCCCGAAGGGCATCTATGCGACCGGGACGCTCAAGACTCCCGTTGATGTAGCGCGGTCCGCGCAGGATGCCACCGGCGTGGTCATGAAGAGCATCCAGAGCTTGAGGAGGAAATAAGGATGGAGAAGAAATACGGCGTATATATCTGCAAGGGATGCGGCATCAAAGAGGCGATGGATGTCGAGAAGGTCGCCGGTGCGGCCAAGAAGGTCCAGAATTACAAATTCCATGACGTCCTGTGCAGCCCCGAGGGCGTTCAGCTGATAAAAGACGATATGGCCAAGGAAGGCGTGAACACGATCATCATCGCCGCCTGCTCTCCCCGCGTCAAGTATGAAGAGTTCGATTTTCCCGGCGCCATTGTCGAGCGCGTCAATATCCGCGAGTTCGTGGCCTGGACCATGGAGCCGAACACGGACGCGACGAACGACGCGGCCTACGATTACCTCAACATGGGCATTGTCAAGACCCAGAAGGGCGACCTGCCCGAGCCAAACATCCTTCCGGACCTGAACAATACGATACTCGTTATCGGCGGCGGCATCGCGGGAATGACCGCGGCGCTTTCCGCAGCAGGCGCCGGCCACAAGGTCGTGCTCGTGGAGAAGGATGCCCAGCTCGGCGGATTTGTGAACAAGCTCTATAAAAAGATCCCAACGGGATCCTATATCAATAAGCCGCTTATCGTTGATACCGATATTAGCAAGACCGTGAGCGAAGTAGAAAACAACCCCAACATCAAGGTCTACAAGTCAACGACCGTTGCAAAGACCGACGGTCAGCCCGGCCTGTATGATGTTACGCTCTCGAACGGCGAGACCATGAAGATCGGGGCCATCGTGATGGCCACGGGCTGGAAGCCCTATGATGCGAGCAAACTCGACTACCTCGGATACGGCAAATTCAAGAACGTGGTCACGAACCTCGAACTCGAGGAGATCGCGAAGAAGAACGGCGGTAAGCTCCTGCGGCC